>Ga0272442_10011042_pt1 | contig 11058 bp, 7 predicted proteins | sample SSMForm2O_FD_200262 | JGI IMG/M metagenome (GOLD analysis project Ga0272442, IMG submission 200262) | Marine sediment archaeal communities from Little Sippewissett salt marsh, Falmouth, MA, United States - SSM-Form-2O | ecosystem: Environmental > Aquatic > Marine > Wetlands > Sediment ... | reverse complement strand
AGCAGTAGGATGATGTTTGCGGCTCTCGACATTCCGGTCTGCTCCCGTTGATGACCTACTTGGTTAACAAAGCAAAAATCCGGTTCAACTCCCGGTTGGCCTTGACGAACTTGCCGTCGCCATACAACTGGGTGGCTTTGCGCAGCAAGGTGCTTACCGTCTGCTTGTCCTTGCCGGTCGGCTTCTTCTCCCGGGTCAACTGCGCCAGCCGGGCGAACTTCCTGTCGATGAAGTCGGCATCTATCCGCGTGGCGGCTACCACGGCTTCGAGTTGCTCGACCAGGTCCATCATCTTGGAAAAGTCGCCCTCGCCCTTGGCCTCACTGATCTCCCGGTTTATCCCGGCAAACTCCAGCGGGAGATCGCCACGCAAGATACCCCGTTTGCGCATCTTGTTCAACACCGTCTTGTAGGCCTTCTCGGCCTTGGCTCGCCCGACCGAGCCCGCGCGCGCGCCGGCTCTCGGCAGGGCCGGCATGCGGGCCGACGCCAGGGTGGCCTTGGTGCGCAGGAAGGCCGCCTCCCTCCGGGCCAGCTCGGCTTCGCGGGCCGCCAGATCCTTCTCGCGCTTGGCCAGGTCCGCCTCGCGGGCGCTCAAGGATTTCTCCCTCGTGGCCACGCTGCGCTCGCGCCCGGCAATGCCTCCACCCTTCCCCGCCGGCACCCTTCCCAGCAGATCGGACTTGTCGGTGGCCAAGCGCTCGCGCTCCTTCTCCAGGGCGGCTTCGCGAGACCACATCTCACGCTCCTTGGCCCACAGCTTCTTTTCCATCTGGGAGAGACGTTTCAGTTGAACCTGGTCCTTGCCGGCCAGAGCCTCCTTGGAGGCCATCAGATCGGCCTTCTCCTTGCGCAGGCGCTCGCGCTCCGTCTCGAACTCCGACAGACGGTCCTTGAGCTTCTTCTCCTCTGCGGCTATCTTGCTGCGGTCGGCTTCCACGACGATGGTCAGGTCTTCTTCCTGGTTCTTCCCGGTTTCCTTGTCGCAGGCGACGCCGGCCAACAGAAAACATCCGAAAACAAACGATAATATCCGCTTCATGAATTGCTCCCCGCCGCCGCTTTGATCCAGGCGACCGCCTGTTCGAACGACGACGTCTTCATGCCGGTAATCTCGTAAAGGGGAATGGGTTCGAGAATTCCCTTCATGAAGACCGGCTCCTTGGATTGCACTTCCACCAGGCCAACCACCTCTTTGTAGGTTGTCTCGCTTACCAGGATTTGTCCCTCCCGGGTGGCGGCCTCAATGCGCTGGGCCAGATTGACGTCCCTTCCAATGACCGTATACTCCACTCTCCGCGCGGATCCAATGTTTCCGGCGATAGCCTCCCCGGAGTGCACGCCAATCCCGAAATTCACCACCGGCTTGCCTTCCTGCATGCGCGTCCAGTTGAACTCACCGATGGCCTTCTGAATGGTTACCGCGGTCACCACCCCGCGCAACTCGGGATAGTCGATGTAGCTCGGGGCCCCGTAGATGGCCATGATGGAGTCGCCGATGAACTTGTTGATGGTCCCCTCGTTGGACAGGATGATCTCGACGATGATCTCGTAGTAGTCGTTCAACAGCGCCACCACCTCCCGGGGATGCAGATACTCGGCCAGCGATGTAAATCCCCGGATATCCAGGAAAAGAACCGTCACCTTGCGCAACTCGCCGGCCAGGTCCAGCGCGTCTTCCTCCTCCAGGATGCGCTCGGCCACCTGGTCGGACACATAGCGCGCAAACGTGTTCCTTATGCGCTCCCGGTCGCGCAGCCCCTGCGTCATGATATTAAACGACTGAGCCAGGACGCCGATCTCGTCCTTGCTTTGCACGGCCAGGGTCTGATCCAGGCTTCCCTCGGCGACTTCCTGCATGGCCGCCGCCACCTGGCGAATCGGCCGGGCGAAATGCCGGCTCAGCCAAAGCGCCCCCACCAGACCCAGCAGGAAGGCTATAGCCGTGACCACCAGATTGGCCACCATGGACCGGCCGATCTGGCGCTCCAGCTCGGTAGTGGAAAACCCCAATATCGCCCACCCCAGGGCGGCCCCCTCTTTCCCCTGAAGCTTGACTTTGAAGGGCCGCACCGACTCACGGGTCCAACGCCACTCCAGCACCCTTTTCAACTGTTCATGGGCGGAGTGCCCCTCCAGAGCGCTGTCCAGCTCGGGGGCCGCCTCAATCAGCAACTCCCGGTTCAGGCTGCCGCCCTCCAGCTCGCCCCCGGCATCGGTGAAAACGACGTAGCAAAGGTGGGTGCCCAGCTGAACCCCGAAATCCACGAACATCTTGACCAGCATGGGATCGTAGGTCCTGCCGCCGTAACCATGGCCGCGCATCCCGCCGATTATCCGGGCAAACGACTTGAAGCGGGTCTCCATGGAGTTCCGCCGGTCGGCAGCGGATCGATAGACCAGGAAATAGGCCATGGAAGCACTCACGGCCAGGACCAGCACGATAACGAAAATTGATAGTTTAACGCCCAGATTGAACCGGGACGCGCGGAATGAGGGAGCTACCATTGCGCCGGATTATACCCGCCACCTATCGCAACCGCAAGTATTTCAAGGGAAAGATAAGCAGATGGCCCGTCCGGTCGGCCATGAATATTCTCACGAAAAAATATTCTTGACGAGTAATACCGGTTTTGCTATCTCAACTGACTGCCGTGCAGGAGATTTCCGAAAAAGAAGTGATTCTGCTGGGCCTGATCGCCGAGGAGCCCATCCACGCCTACGGCCTGGAGGAGAAGATCCAGTTCAGGCGGATGGACATGTGGACCACCATGGGGTTCTCTTCAATCTACCGCGTGCTGTCCAGGCTGGAAGAAAAAGGGCTCATCGACACCCGCCTCGAACACGAAGGCCAGGGCGCCACCCGCAAGGTGCACGAGATCAACCAGGACGGAAAGCAGGCCCTGGCCCGGGGCGTCCTGGCGCATCTCGCTTCCATGACCCCCTCGAAGAATCCCTTTTCGGTCGGCCTGTCCAACATCACCCAGGCACCATACGACGATGTTGTGTCACGCCTGAAACAACGCATATCCAGCTTTGAAGCCGTCGAGCAGGAGCTAAAAGCCTACAAGCAGAAAATGCTGCAAGCCGTCTCCACCGAAGACAAACGACGGGCCCGCAGGGCCAGCTTGTCAATAGAGCTGATTTTCCACAGCGCGACTTGTCATTTCGACGCCGAAAAGCAATCAATGAACCGGGCGCTGGAACTGCTGGAGAAGGAAGACCGGGGGATATTCGAAGACATCCGGGAGGAAGGATAATAACCATGAAGACCCGCCTTTTTTTAGTCGTTGCCGTGGTAGCGTTGTTCGGCATGGTCCTGGCCGGCTGCAAGCAGAGCGCGGCCGACGCCGAGAAAGAAAAAGACACGAACAAGCCGGTACGGGTGGCGACCCTGGGCCGGACCGACATGGCCGAGGTGTTGAGATACGCCGCGGACCTGCTGCCCTACGCCGAGGTGACCATCTACTCGCCGGTCTACGAACGGATTCTCTACTTTCCCTGGGAGGACGGGGACGAGATCCGCAAAGGCCAGCGGGTGGCGCTGATTCGCAAGGCCGGCCTGGACAAGGGTCTGGAGCAAATCGTGGCCCAGATGGAAGCCCTGGACATACAGATCAAGAACCTTCAAAACGATCTGGAGCGTTCCAAGGAGTTGCTGAAAAAGGGGGCCATCACCAAGGCGATGTTCGACAAGGTGCAGACCTCCTACCTGGCAACCATCGCCCAACGCAAGGCCCTGGAGGCCGGCCGGGGGCAGCTGGCCGTCCAGGCGGGCAACGCGGTGATCAACGCGCCGATTTCCGGGGTCATCGCCGGCAAGATGGTCGAGCGCGGCGATATGGCCGCGCCCCAGATCCCCTTGTGCCGGATCATCTCCATCGACCGCCTCAAGGTGAAACTCAAGCTGGTCGAGATGGACGTACCCAAGGTGCACACCGGCCAGGACGTGAAGATTTACCTGGACTGCTGCCCGGGAAAACCCTTTTCCGGCACAATCTCGAGGATCTACCCTTACCTCGACAGCCAGACGCGCACCAACACGGTTGAGGTCACCCTGAACAATCCCAAGGATAAAAAGACCGGGCTGCGGAAGCTCAAGCCGGGCATGTTCGGCCGGGCCGAGCTGGTGGTGGGTCGGCGCGCACAGGCCCTGGCCGCCCCCGAGCCGGCCCTGCTGCTGGACAACAAGCTCCTTCAGCAGCAGAAAGAAGGCGAGCTGCTGCGCAAGGCCTTCGTGGTGGACGATCAGAACGTGGCCAAACAACGCCTGGTGAAACTGGGGGTGCGCAAGGGATCCTACTATGAGGTGCTCGAAGGACTGGCCGAGGGCGAGAAGATCGTCGTCCGGGGGCAACACGGGTTGAAGGACGGCCAGCAGGTGAAAATCTTGTCGGTCGACAACTAGGACGCGGAGGCTTCGGCCATGAAGATATCACGCCTGTCGGTTCGCCGGGGCGTCACCTTCGGCATGATCTATTTGATCGTGCTGGGTTTCGGATTGTTTTCGCTCTTGCGCCTGAACCTGGATCTCTTCCCGGACATCTCCTTCCCCACGGTGGTCGTTATAACCAACTACACCGGCGCCAGCCCCGAGGACATCGAGACCCTGGTCACCCGGCCCATCGAGGGGGCGGTCGCCTCGGTCAAGGACGTCGAGGAGATCAACTCCGATTCCAAGCAGGGCATCTCCGTGGTAAATGTGGAGTTCGACTGGGCCAAGGACATGGAGCAGGCTGAGACGGACGTCCGCCGGGCGATCGAACTGGTCGAGGGCTTCCTTCCCGACGACGCGGACGATCCCATGATCTTCGCCTTCGACCCCTCCATGCAGCCGGTGGTCATGATGATCGTCAGCGGCCCCTACCCCCTGGAACAGTTGCGCGAGATCGCCGAGGACGACATCAAGCCCCGTCTGGAGCGCCTGAACGGCATCGCCTCGGCCGACGTAGCCGGAGGCCTGGAGCGCGAGATCCACGTGGTGCTCGACCCCAAGAAACTGGAAGCCTACGCCCTGGACGTCAACGCCGTGGTGGGGACGGTCTACCGGGAGAACACCCAGGTCCCCGGCGGGTCAATAGAGCAGGGCAGCCTGGACTTCACCATCAAGACCTACGGGAAATACCAGACGGTCGAGGAGATCGGCGAGGTCCTGGTGGGCATGAAAACCGGGCCTTTCGGAATGGAGCCGGTCCGCCTGCGGGAAGTGGCCAAGGTCGAGGACTCATTCTACGAGAGCCAGCGGATCATCGAGGTCGACGGCCAGCCCTCGGTCTGGATGATCGTGCGCAAGCAGTCGGGCGCCAACACCGTCAGGGCGGTCGAGGCGGTGATGGACGCGCTTCCGCGGATCAAGCGGGAGTCGGGCGCGGACATCGAGTTCAAGATCCTCTTCGACCAGGCCGATATCATCAACCTGGCCCTGGGTAACCTGTCCAGCACCGCACTTATCGGCGTGCTGATCAGTTTCCTGGTGCTGCTGTTCTTCCTGCGCAATCTGCGCAGCGCCCTGATCGTGTCCACCGCCATTCCCCTTTCGGTCATCGCCACGTTCTTCGTGATGGACCAGGCGGACATGACCCTCAACATCCTGTCCATGGCCGGCCTGGCCCTGGCGGTCGGCATGCTGGTGGACAACGCCATCGTCGTGCTGGAAAACATATTCCGCTTGCGCCAGGAGGGCCTGGGCGGCTGGGAGGCGGCCATCGAGGGCGCCCAGGGAGTGGGCACCGCGGTCACCGCCTCAACGCTCACCACCATATCGGTCTTCGTCCCGGTGCTGTTCGTTCCCGGCATCGCCGGCGTGCTATTTCAGGACATGGCAGTAACCATCTGCTTTGCCCTGGCGGTTTCGCTGATGGTTGCCCTGACCTTCATACCCCTGGCCACCTCCCGCCTGCTGGGCAGCCCGCGGGCCGCCCGCCTGCTGGAGCGGGCCCAACGGCGCGACCCCTTCGAGCGGCTGCGCAACTGGTACGGGGGATTCCTGGACTGGATCCTGGTCCGCCGCTGGATCGTGGGCGTCGGCCTGGTCGCCGTCCTGGCGGTCACCGGAATTATGATGGCCGCGCTCCCCACCGAGTTCATCACCGAGGACGACAACTCCCAGCTTTTCGTTCAGGTGGAGGGTCCCATCGGCAACAACCTCCAGGAAACCTATACGATCATGAAGGATGTGGTCGACCACATCGACGATGTGGTCAAGCCTGAGGAGCGCAAGCTCATAGCCCTGGACGCCGGCGTCGGCAAGGGCTTCGTTTCGATCTTCTCCAAAGGAGTTCACGCCGGTGTCGTCCGGGTCCCGCTGGTTCGTATGGGGAAGCGCGAGCGCAACCAGAAGCAAATCGAAGACGCCGTGCGGGAGGAACTCAAGAAAGTCCCCGGCATCAAGGTCACCGTGGCACCGCCTTTCAATCCCATGGGCGGCGAGGGGGATATCGAGGTCCAGATCCGCGGCCAGGACCTGGATACTTCGCGCCGCATCGGGATGGAGTTGCGGGAGAAACTCCTGGCTATGCCCGAGATGAGCTGGGTGAACTTCTCCATGGAGGACCAGAAGCCCGAGGCCCGGGTCATCTTCGACCGGAAGAAGCTGGCCCAGCTGGGGATCTCCGCCGCCGCGGCGGGCAATGCCATTTCAACCTACTTCATGGGCAGAACCGCCGGCCGTTACACCGAGGGCGGCGACGAGTTCGACATCGTGGTCCGCTACGCCAAGAGCTACCGGCTGGACATCAACGAATTGCGCCGGATGCCGGTGGCCACGCCCACCGGCGCCACCATACCGCTGCAGAACATCGCCGACGTCAAGGTGGCCCTGGGGCCGGTGAACATCACCAGGCTGGATCAGGCCAGGGTGACCCGCTTGATCTGCAGCCTGAAGGGCACCTACGTCGATGCGGACGGCAACCCGGGCAGGAAAGACCTGGGTGCCAGCATCGGGCGCGTGAAGAAGGTCCTGGACGATTACCAGTGGCCCGGGGAGTTCACCCCGCACATCGGCGGCACCGCCGAGGACTTCATGACCTCGATCAAGTGGCTGATGGTGGCGCTGATGGTGTCGGTGCTGCTGGTCTTCATGGTTATGGCCAGCCAGTTCGAGTCGCTGCGCCAGCCCTTCATCATCCTCTTCTCGGTCCCGCTGGCCGGCATCGGCGTGGTGCTCATTTTCACCCTCACCCGCAGCAACGTGGACGTAACCGCCATGGTGGGAGTCATCATGCTGGTGGGCATCGTGGTCAACAACGGCATCGTGATGATCGACGCGGCCAACCAGTTCCGCGAGCAGGGCCTGGGGCGCACCGAGGCCATCGCCCGGGCCTCGCGCCTGCGCATGCGGCCGGTGCTCATGACCAGCCTGACCACCATCCTGGCCATGACCCCCCTGGCCCTGGAGATCGGCGAAGGCGCTGCCGGCTGGGGCGGGATGGCCAAGGCGGTGATCGGCGGCCTGCTGGCGGCCACCGTGCTCACCCTGGTGGTGGTTCCCACCATGTACACGCTGTTCGCGCGGAAGGAACTCAAACGCCGCGATGAGTTGAAACCCGCCGGGGATCAGTAGAGCCGGTAGCGCATCATCTGCTGGGCGAACTTTTCGTTGTGCAACACCTTCACTTCGGTAACCCGGTGCGAGTGGTCGAATATGGGCCTCAGCTTGGGGCTGACGAACACCGCCAGCGGCCGCAGGCCGATCTCCCGGGCCCTTGCGACGATGAGGTCGGTGTGCGGCCACTTGGGGGGTGAGGAGTACTTGTCGAGCAGCTTGAGCGCCAGGCGGCGGTCGCCGGTGGCCAGGATCTTCTCGGCGCGGTTCAGCAGCCGGGCCAGTGCGTTCTTGAAGCTCTGGGTATCCGCTATCACCGGATAAACGCGGCCGGAGACCTCCTCGAACGCCACCACCTTGGCCTTCTCCACCAGGTAGCGGATGATGACGCGGCGGGCCAGATACAACGGGTGCCGGGGCGTCCGGTTCGCCCACAAAGACTGCTGGGCCACGGCTTCCGCCGAGTAGTATCGCCAGAAGGAAGCCGGGGCCTTCTTTCCGGTGAGCAACCCCGACTCGATCAGCTTCGGATCGCCGAGCAGCCACAAGGCCGCCAGCTCGGCCTTGATGGCCCGGATGGGAGCGAAGGTGAAGGTCAGCTGCTTGCGGGCCGACCGGGCGGTCTTGCCCAGGTCGTATCCCAGCACTTCGCGCAGAGAGGCCTGCATCAACAGGGCCTCCCCCAGACTTTCCAAAACCTCAGCACGGTGCGCGGGCTGGACGAACTCATAGACCACCTTCTTGCCCACCGCCTGCCCGTAGGCCTCGATCAAGTTGGAGAACACCAGGATCTTCCGGGGGCCCTGGTCATCCCCGAATCCACCGTCCATGCGGTGGCCCATTCTGCAGATGTGACCGCCTCGATCCACCGCTACCAGCAGCGACGCGGCCAGCGCCAAGGGCTTGCGGCTCCAGGTCCGGCGGAAATCCGGATCCCAGGGGAGGCTGTCCTCGAAATGCTGGGCATAGCGCGGTAGCATGCCAACCTTCAAAGTGGCGGGTCGATCGCGGTACGCCACGATTCCCCGGAATATCCCCTTGATCTGGCGCGGATCGATTCCGGTGTCGGTGAATCCGATATCGAACTCCACGTCAAAAGCGTTATCCAGCCAGGTTTCGATGATATCGGCCAGCCCGGCCGCATTCCCGGTGCGGAAGTGCTCCACCAACCCGACGAAGATCTTGCGCTGGTCCGCCCGGGCGGATGACATGGCGTCCTGCAGACGGCGGATTACCCGGCGCAGCTCCTGGGCATAGCGGCCCGGAGGAATCTTCATACGTTTTTCCCCCAGCCGGTAAACCTCCTCCACCAGCTTCTTACCTACGCGGATCAGCCGCGAATTGCGTGGAAAAGTCTCATCGAAGCGCGACAGATCCCGCATGCGGACGCCGTCGTAGATGTTGAGATATGAAATCCTGAGAAGATCCTTGCCCGGCCGGGGATACGGGTTGGCCAGCACCGGCTGATAGGCGGGATCGAAGATTGTCTGCTTCAGCCGGGAAAGCTTGGCCTCCAGGGGCTCCCCCTTGCGCAGGTCCAGGTCGGCGCCCACTGCACGGGCGGCTCCGGCGGCCTTCTCCAACTGCTCGAAGGAAAAATCCGGTATGAATTTCCCACCGGTGAGGCTGTCGTAGAATCCGGTGTGGATCCACAGGTGCTTGAGGTAACCGGATAAGCCCGCCTCGACCTCGGCATCCGGAATCACGTTGGCTTTCTGGATTCGCTCGATTGTATGCCGCACCTCCAGATTGTCGCGGTGGAGCTGGTCGTAGACGATGTCCCGGCCCGCCAGCACCGCCCGGGCCAGGTGATAGGTCAGAACCCGCGACTTCTTCCGGAGGGAATTGAAATCATCGGCGAACAATCGCACGAAGATGACGTCGTCCAGCCGCCCCGCGTCGAAATCGGACTCCCGGCGCTCAACCCTGGCTGAAGGCGCCTCTTCAACCACTTCGGCTTCGGAATCCTTATCCGCTTGTTCCGGCGTAACGCCGTCGTCAATCGGCGGTACCGGAGTTTCGGATTGCGACTCGTCGGCTGACTCTTTCGTGCAACCCATAAAGCAAAACAGGACAATGCAGGCGGCGGCAAGTAAGCGCATGTGAGCACCTAAGTTAGACCCGCCGGGTCCCGGTTGGCAAGCATCCCCGCAGGTCAGAAACTTGACCACATAGTACTACATGTAGGATAATTACGTACACAAGGAGAATTCCATGATAATAAAGGAGTTTTTCCCATGGATGCTGGGGCTGCTCGCCCTGTTATTGCTCACAGGCACGGCGGAGGCGGGTGAGCCCCCGCTGGTAGCAGCAGACCTGGACGAAGAAATCCAGAGCCTGCCCAGCCGGCATGCCGCAGACCCCGTCCTTACCTTGAAGCGGAGGCTGGCCGAGCTCAACCTGGCCGACTCCGAATGCCTTGAACGCCGGGCGCTGCAAGAAGCGGTGTCGCTGATCGGCATCGTCCGGCAGACCCGCATCAGCTCGGCGCTCCCCCGCGAAGCCAAGGGATTCTTGATTACTCGCAACACCGGTTGGTATGTGAATCACTGAGCCAGGTCACATCGTGATCCTCGGGATCGACCCAAGTAATCGTCGCCACACTCCAGGTATCGCAGGGGTTCCACATCCGGGTGGTGAACTCGGCGGTCGGTGCGATGTCGCCCTTGAAGAAGATGCGCACGGTGGCGTCGGTCCAGCTCCGGTTCGGCTCGTAGTAGTTCACTATAATCTGGTATATGCCCTGCTCGGGATGGTTCAGGTTGATGTTTTCGGCCCGGCATCCGGACGTGCAGTCGATGTCCAGGCTGGGGTCGTCGCTCTCATCGCCCAGGACCCCCCAGTCGGGATTGCGGCCGTCCCAGTAGCAATCCCTCCCTGAGCAGCGCTTCCAATAGCAGGCGTCCGCGCTCCCGTCGTTGTAACATTCCTGCTCGGCCTCACACAGGGCCGCTACCGGATCGCAGTTCGGCTCCCGGCAAGTATTGTTCACGCAGGCGGTGCGGCTCCAGGGCTGGCCATTCAAATCAAACCGGCATTCCTGGGTGGGAACACAGAAATCATTCTGCATGTTGGCCCCTGGGGCCAGCAGGTGCAGGTCGAGGTCCGGACCGAGGTTGTTCCAGATCAGCTCGATGCGGATGTCCTCGCGGGGATAGGCGGTGAAATACATGCAGGGGCAGTCGAAGTTGCCCACCGGCTTGGCGCTGGCCTCCTCGCAGCTGCAGGCGGCGGCCGGATCGTAAGTGCTTTCGTTGCCTTGCGGATCGGACACCTTCAGGCAAATGGTGTAGTCCCCGTACATGTCCGGGCGGTAGGTGGGATGCTCGGCGTCGTTGCCGGGCACGACGATCTCCCGCTGGCTGCCCACCGGTTTCACTTCCACCTGCCAGTCGAAATTGGCGTCGGGGATGTTGTTTCCCTCCGGGTCCACCACGGTGGCTTCGAACTTGATTGTGTCGGAAGTGGCCATCCCGCACGGGTCGACCAGGGGGGTTCCGTCGATCATGGTGGTT
>Ga0272442_10011041_pt1 | contig 11059 bp, 14 predicted proteins | sample SSMForm2O_FD_200262 | JGI IMG/M metagenome (GOLD analysis project Ga0272442, IMG submission 200262) | Marine sediment archaeal communities from Little Sippewissett salt marsh, Falmouth, MA, United States - SSM-Form-2O | ecosystem: Environmental > Aquatic > Marine > Wetlands > Sediment ... | reverse complement strand
ACTTCATTTAACGATTATGAAGGTCGGAAAGGTCACGGAAAAGATTCATGAGCTAAAAAAAGGCGATATCGTGGGTATCCGTGGCCCTTTGGGAAGCTGTTATCCCATTGATGATTTTAAAGGCAAAGAAATTCTTGTTGTGGGCGGCGGATGCGGTTTTGCGCCCTTAAGGAGTCTCATGTATGCCCTTTTTGACCGCTCCGGCGATTTCAAAAGTTTACACTTTCGGGGCGGGTGTAAGTCGCCTCAGGAAATGGTTTACCGCGAGGAAACAGCCCAGTGGGCTGAAAGAAAAGATCTGAATTTAAAACTGACGGTTGATGTGGGTGACAGTTCATGGAATGGACCCGTTGGTGTGGTCACCACGATTTTGGATGATGTTAAGATGAATTTTAAAAAAGGCATTGGGGTTGTTTGCGGCCCGCCGATTATGATGAAATTTGCAACCAAGAAGTTGTTAGAAATGGGTTTTCAGGAAGAAAACATCTATCTTTCGATGGAAAAAAATATGTCCTGTGGGATCGGTAAATGCGGGCATTGCCGTATCGGCATTTATTACGCCTGTAAAGACGGCCCGGTTTTTAGTTATGAAAAAATCAAAAATTTTTCAGAAATCTGGGATTAAGGCTAATCGAGAAAGAACTAGATACTATTCATCATTCACCAGATACGAAATATGAGCACCAGCGCAGAACAACTTCATAACAAGGAATTCAATACGCACCCTAATCCGGGCAAGGACAAGAGACTTTTTATCGATCTGGATATATGCTCATCCGGCGAATGTAAAGACTGCGTGATTCAATGCAGCTACTTATACCATCAGCATCCCGCTAAAGAGGGGATCAACGATAACGGGATACTTTCTGTAGTAGAACTGGCGACTTATGCTTTGGTATGCCGGCGTTGTGAAGAACCGCATTGCGTGCATGCCTGTCCGGTTGAGGCTTTGGAACAACAGAAAGACAAAGACAAGCTGCTTATCCGGCATAATATGCGCTGCATCGGCTGTAAGTCGTGCTCGCACGCCTGCCCTTACGGAACCATTTATCCGGAACGGGTACCGTTGTTGATACATACATGCGACTTCTGCCTTGACCGGAGAGAAGCGAAGGATGAACCCTTATGTGTCAAGACATGCCCCTATGGTGCTTTAAGTTTAAGAAAGGCTGATGAGAAACTGGATGAGCATACTTTTCTTGTCGGCGATAACCTTATTGTGCATTCAACCCACTGGGATCGAGAGCGGGCTTAATGGTTCTGAGTCACCTTTATTTTTTAGTTATATTTGGATTTCTTTTAACCGGCTGTATCGGCCTTTTGGCAAGTTGGATCGACCGTAAGGTGACCGCCAGGGTCCAATACCGGGTAGGCCCTCCGATATTGCAGCCTTTTTTAGATATCATCAAGCTTCTTGGAAAAGAAACACTTATGCCTGCCGGGGCATCGAAAGTCACATTCTTTCTGGCACCCGCCCTCGGCGTGTCGGGTGTTATCTTGGCTTCAACACTTTTATGGCTCAATGTGCTCAATACACAGGAAACGTTTATTGGTGATTTGATCGTCGTTATTTATCTATTGACCATTCCTTCTTTGAGTTTGATCATAGGCGGTTTTGCTTCGCGTAATCCGTTGGCGAGTTTGGGGGCTTCGCGTGAGATGAAGCTGATTTTGAGTTATGAACTTCCCTTTATATTGGCGCTTCTTGTTCCGGTGATCCATTCCGGTTTAACAATCAAACTCGGCGGTATTTTGAATTACCAAGCCCAAAACGGAATTATTTTGAATTCCGTTTCCGGTTTTATCGCCTGGGCCGTGGTCATGTTATGCATACAGGCCAAGCTCGGCTTGGTTCCTTTTGATATCGCCGAAGCGGAAACAGAGATTACCAGCGGACCCTTAATTGAATATTCGGGGCCGGCCCTGGCCCTTTTTAAATTAATGAAGAGTATGCTTCTTTTTACTTTACCCTTTTTTGTAATGATTATGTTTTTGGGCGGTCTCAATTGGGAGGGGATCCACCTTCTCTGGGGCTTTCTTAAATATATAGGGCTGGTGGCCCTGATAACCGTTATTCGCAACACTAACCCGCGCGTGCGAATTGACCATGCGGTAAGATTTTTTTGGGGACCCATGACTTTGTTAGCTGTTTTAGCGATCTTTTTGGCCGTCAAAGGTTATTAATATGGATATCAAAACAAAGGCGCTTTTGAAATCACCGTGGGTTTTTCACTTATCGACAGGAAGCTGTAATAACTGTGATATTGAGGTCTTGGACTGTCTGACGCCGCGTTTTGATATTGAACGGTTCGGGATGATCTTGGCCGGAAGTATCAAACACGCCGATGTTTTATTGGTCACGGGATCCTGCAATAGACAGTCGGCCATAAGATTAAAACGGCTTTATGAACAAGTCTCGAAACCGGTTTTTGTCGTAGCGATCGGGGAATGTTCGCTTTCACGCGGTATGTTTATTCACAGCTATAACTGTCCCGTACCTTTGGATAAGATTATCCCGGTGGATGTTTATATCCCGGGGTGTCCTCCCAAGCCCGAGGCGATTATTGCGGGTGTGGTCAAAATGATTGAGAAGGTCAAAGCCGCTGATAAGGCTAAAAAGAAATGATCCGTTCAGGATCAGGCCGTCTGGAGAGTTGAAGTATGATTCGAGAAGAAGTCTTACGACAGGTGCAGGAAAGATTCAAAGACGATATTATCGATTTTTTTGATAAGACGCCTAAGCGGGTCTTTATCGAGATAAAACCAGAATCGATTACGGAAGTGGTTCAATATATCCTCAAAGAAAGAGCGGCCCGGTTTAATATCGCAACCGCCCTGGATGCCCGTTATCATACCGAAATCATTTATCATTTTACGATTGAGGATATCAATCTTCTTATCTCCTTTAGAGTGAAATTGGATAAGAAAAAGCCGAAGATCGATTCGATTACCCCGATCTTGGAGGGGGCGAATTGGATTGAAAGAGAAATGAATGAGATGTTGGGGATTGAATTTGTCGGACACCCGGATATGCGCAGGCTTCTGCTGGCCGATGATTGGCCTGAAGGCATTTATCCATTACGCTGCGATTATAAAGAGTGGGATGAGAAGGCTATTCGAGATAGAGGGATATGAAAAAGCGATCTGTCGTCGGCTGTCAGATTTCAGAATCCGGACAGCCGAAAGCTGACAGCGGATAAAGGAAAGTTAAGTCAATGTCCAAGACGATTGTACCCATAGGTCCGTATCACCCTTTACAAGAAGAGCCGGAGTTCTTCACCCTAACGGTTGAGGGTGAGAAGGTTGTTGATATTGATGTGCGCATAGGTTATAACCACCGCGGGATTGAAAAACTTTCTGAACGGAAAAGTTTTGATCAATCCACCTTTGTCATCGAACGTATTTGCGGGATTTGTTCAACAAGCCATCCGTTTGCCTATACACAGGCTGTTGAGGATGTTATCCCCGTTGAGGTTCCCGAGCGAGCCCAATATATCCGGACTGTTATTGGCGAGGCAGAGAGAATTCATTCGCATCTTTTATGGCTGGGATTAGCCGGTCATTTCCTGGGGTACAATACCGTTTATATGTGGGCGTGGAAGATAAGAGAAGAAGTCTTGGATATCATGGAGATTTTATCAGGGAACCGAAATAATTATGCTATGTTTAAACCCGGCGGCGTACGCCGCGACTTTCGATCAGAGGATATCCCGCTTGTTTTAAAGAAACTCGATTCCATTGTGCCGACGTTGGAAATGCTCCTGAAAGCTGTTACCGATGACCCTGTCTTTCATGCCCGAACCAAAGGTGTCGGTATCCTGACCAAACAGGCTGCCATAGATTTTTGTGCCCTCGGGCCAACATCCCGCGCTTCGGGCGTTGAGCGAGATGTCCGCAAAGACGCCCCCTATGCCGCTTATGACAAGGTTGATTGGAAGATGATTACCACTCAGAACGGAGATGTGTTTGACAAGGTTGTTGTCAGAATCCTTGAGAAGCTTGAGTCGGTTAAAATCATTAAGCAATGTTTGAATCATCTTCCCGAGGGTGAGATTGATTTGAACATCGCTGATATCCCTCCGGGTGAAGGCATCGGCGTCCATGAGGCCCCGCGGGGCGAAACGTTTCATTATGTTCGCAGTGATGGCACGAACCGACCTGTGCGGCATAAGGTCCGTGCGCCCACGTTTATGAATCTCCCGACCTATAAGGCCACAGTCGTAGGAGAAAGAATTGCTGATGCCACGATTATTTTGGCTGCGATCGATCCCTGCTATTGCTGTACCGAAAGGATGAGTGTGCGTGATACTCACAGAAAGAAGTTGTATAATGGGGAAGACCTAATCCGTCTTTCTCAGGAAAGAACAGAAAAGTTAAGAGGGAAGTATCAGAAATGAATTTCTGGGATACCAGCACACAGCTTTTTCGAGTCGATAACATATCCCTTTTTGTCGCTCTCTTTATTATTTTGTTCTCTTTGCTAACACTCATTTATTCTTATCCTTTTATGAGAAGCCACAAGGGGATAATGCGTTACTATGTCTATATCATACTGACAAGTGTTACTTCTTTGGGTGCGGTCTTTAGCAATAATCTGATTGTGTTGATGGTCTTCTGGGGTTTCTTAGGCCTGCTTTTATATCTCCTTATTGGGACGGGTACTAAAGAACGAACCCCCGCAACAGCGAAAAAAGCCTTCATTATTATTGGCGGGACAGATGCCTTTATGCTTTTGGGATTAGCCTTTATTTGGCACCTGTCAGGTTCTTTTGATATCGATAAGTTAAGCATATCTCTGAATAATCGGCTGTCTGTTTTGGCTTATCTTTGTCTCGCGATCGGGGCCTTTGCCAAGGCCGGGGTGATGCCGTTTCATACCTGGGTTCCGGATATGGCTGAAGATGCGCCGACTCCTGTCTCGGCTTTCTTACCGGCTTCTTTGGATAAACTTTTAGGGATCTATTTTCTTGCCAGGATATCATTGGATGTCTTTAACATGAACGCAGCCATGAACACATTTTTGATGGTTGTGGGTAGCATCACGATCCTTGCGGCGGTCATGATGGCCTTAGTGCAACATGATCTCAAACGACTTTTGGGATACCATGCGGTCAGTCAGGTAGGATATATGGTTTTGGGTATCGGAACAGGTTATCCCATTGGGATTGCCGGCGGGCTGTTTCATATGCTCAACAATGCCATATATAAATCGTGTCTCTTTTTCTCAGGAGGGGCTGTAGAGAAAAAGGCGGGGACAACGAATTTAGAAAAGCTCGGCGGATTCGCTAAGATCATGCCCATAACCTTTACGACGTTTCTGATTGCCTCGTTTGCCATCTCCGGAGTGCCTCCGTTTAATGGCTTTGCGTCAAAATGGATGGTTTATCAGGGGGTGATCGAGTCGAGCAAGAGCGGAGGGGGGCATCTCTGGATCGTGTGGCTTGTTGCGGCGATGTTGGGAAGTGGTTTGACATTGGCCAGTTTCATGAAATTGATTCATGCCGTGTTTTTAGGGCAACCGGCCCAAGACAGAAGCCCGGCTTCTGATAAAAGACAAGAAGCTCCTGTTATGATGCTTATTCCGACAGTGACCCTAGCCACTCTTTGTGTTTTGTTTGGCGTTTTTGCTTATCGTTTGCCACTGAGAATGTTTATTCTCCCGAGCCTGAATCAGAAGGTTACGTTTTTAGGATTTTGGTCCCCGAATATCGCAACCATTTCCCTTTTGGCGGGCCTGGTTATCGGATGGTTGATTTATCTTTTGGGGTCGGCCCAAAAAGCAAGAGAGACAGAAATTTTTGTCGGAGGGGAAATCTTAAAAGACATCCCAGAAATGCGTTTATCCGGAACAGAATTTTATCATACGATTCAAGACATCGGATTTTTCAAATTCATGTATCGATGCGCTGAAAAAAAATTATTTGATATTTATGATGTGGGCACACGGCTGACATTTTTCTTTAATAGAATATTGCGCTATCTGCACAACGGGGTTTTGCCCACTTATTTATCATGGTGTCTTTTGGGAATGCTCATTCTTCTTTTACTATTGTTCAGATAAAATGGTTGAACTTTATATACTTCTGATTTTCATGATCATTGGCGCCATCATTGCGGTGGAGGTCAAGGATCTGTTATCTTCCGTCGTCGCTGTCGGGGCCGTCGGATTGGGCCTTTCGATGGCCTTTTTGATTTTAAAGGCCCCGGATGTGGCTATCACCCAACTTGTGGTTGAGCTCTTAGCCCTTATTATTCTCATTCGGGCGACATTAAAGCGGGATCTGCCGTTTTCCACTTCCGGCAGATGGTATTTTAATACATTTGTGACCATCGGATTTGTTGTCTTTTTGGTCCTTGTTTCCGTTCAATGTTTTCAGGATCTGCCTCGCTTTGGTTATCCTCTGATGCGTGTGGCCAGCACTTATTTGCGCGAAGGCCTGATGAAAACAGGAGCTACCAACCTTGTTGCTTCTGTTATCCTTGATTATCGTGCTTTTGATACGTTAGGAGAGGCCACGATTTTATTCACAGCCGTTATCGGCGTCTTGGCCATTGTCCGTCGCAAAGGAAGAAAAGAAGAAGGGGAAGATGTAGAGGAAGAAGATGAGTAAAGAACACGAAAAAGGCATGTCGGTTATCGTTAAGACCATTACCCGTTTGACGGTCGGGTTGATTCTTCTCTATGGTATCTATATTCTAACGCATGGGCATGTTTCCCCCGGCGGCGGTTTTGCCGGAGGGGTTATTATTGCCCTTTCTTTTGTGCACCTGATGCTGGCTTATGGCAAAGAGGTGGCGTTAGAAAAGCTTCCTAAAGGGGTCACGTCATTTTTTGAAAGTTTGGGCGCTTTATTATTTCTGGGGATAGCGCTGTTGGGTTTTACCGGCGGGTACTTTTTCTTGAATTTCATATCCAAAGGGCAACCTTTTCATCTTTTTAGCGCAGGGATCATTCCTTTATGTAACATTGCCATCAGTCTCAAAGTGGGAGCAGGCCTTTTTGCCATATTCGTTGCCCTGGTTTTGCTGAAGTTTGATTCGGAGGGCAAGGAATGATTATTTATGTGCTTTGTTTGATTCTTTTTTGCGTAGGGCTTTATTGTGTTTTGCGGAAACGCAATATCATTAAGATCATCGTCGGTATTATTATTGCGGAATATGCGGTGAATCTTTTTTTTATTTTGGTTGCCTATCGCCAGGAAGGCCGTTCTCCGATCTATTCATCAACAGAACAGATTGTGAATATGGTTGATGCCTTACCGCAGGCGGTTGTTCTTACCGCGATCGTGATTGGTTTGGCGACGACCGCGCTTCTGGTGGCCTTGGCTATGAGGATTTACGAAAAGTACGGCACATTTGATATCACTAAGATTAGGGAATTAAAAGGATGAATCCGGCATCTCAGATTATCCCTTTGTTTGTTTCCATTGCCTTGGCAGGAGCTTTTTTGACCTCTATTCTGGGCAAAAGATTCAAACGGTTGCCGGATATGATCGGAACCGTCACAACGTTTTTATTGTTATGGTTGTCGCTTAAGGCCGTTGCCACTGTGGCACGCCAGGGCACAATGATTTACAGCGTTGGCGCTTGGAAGCCGCCGATTGGGATTGCGATGGTTATGGATAGCTTAACGTCTTTCATGCTGGTGACGGTCAATCTTGTTGCCTTTACCATTGCGCTGTTCTCCATTGATTACATGAAGCGCTTCACTTCTAAATGGAAATTTTATACGCTTTTTCTGTTGATGTTGGGAGGCATGAACGGCGTCATCGTCACCGGGGACATCTTTAACATGTTTGTCTTTCTGGAGATTGCCTTTGTCGCCAGTTGCGCCCTAGTTGCGTTTGGAACAGAAAAACAAGAACTCGAAGCGGCTTTTAAATATGCGATTATGGGAACAGTGGGTTCGCTTTTTATTCTTTTGGGGATTGTTTTTCTGTACAGTTTTACCTCGACATTGAATATGGCAGACATGGCAAATATTTTGGCAGGGAAGGGGACACCGAACATTGTTTTGATGGTGAGCGTTTTGTTTATTATGGGATTTGGATTAAAGGCGGCCTTGGTGCCTTTTCATGCATGGCTTCCTGATGCGCATCCTTCTGCGCCGGCTCCGATTTCAGCGATGTTATCAGGGGTGCTTATTAAATCTTTGGGAGTTTATGCCCTGGTAAGGATCTTTTATAATGTTTTGGGCATGACACCTTTTATCTTGGATGTTCTGCTTGTTTTGGGAGCGTTATCGATGGTCGTGGGCGTCTTTTTGGCTATAGGACAATGGGACCTCAAAAGACTTTTGGCTTACCACTCCATCAGTCAGATTGGTTATGTGGTATTAGGCATTGGTTTGGGGACACCTTTGGGAATTCTGGGTGGCTTGTTTCATCTGTTTAATCACTCGGTATTCAAGTCATTATTGTTTTTGAATTCCGGTTCCGTTGAATACGCAACCGGGACCCGGGATTTACAGAAGATGGGTGGCTTGGCCCAGAAGATGCCTGTAACCGGAACGACGAACCTTGTCGCTTCCATGTCGATTGCTGGGATCCCGCCTTTTAATGGATTCTGGAGCAAATTTATTATTATCATTGCTGCCGTAGAAGCGGGAAGATTTTGGTATGCCTTTTGGGCCGTGCTGGCGAGTTTGTTAACCTTAGCCTCTTTTATGAAGGTCATGAAATATGCTTTCTTGGGGAGCTTGAAGGAGAAATGGAATAAGGTAAAAGAAGTGCCCATTTTTATGCAAACATCCACAATCATCCTGGCCTTGATATGTGTTATGGGTGGATTGTTGTTGTGGCCGGGGGTACGAGAAATATTCTTAATGCCGGCCACCGATGCCGTATATAATGGTCTTGGTTATTCGGCCAGTGTTTTACAAAACATCTTTTGATTGAGCCTGATGAAAAAGAGAATCATACTTTTTGCTATTGCATATGTGACCTGGTGCTTGTTGACATGGGCGCTGGATTGGCAACATCTTTTGGTCGGGTTGTTTGTTGCCCTTTTTGTCACGGTTCTCACGGGGGATTTATTTATTTCCAATCCCGAGGCTTTAGGGCATCCCCATCGGTATCAAGCCTTTTTCCTAGAATATGTGCCAATCTTTTTATGGGAGGTCATCAAGGCCAATGTGGATGTGGCTTATCGGGTTATGCATCCCAAACTCCCGATTCATCCGGGTATCGTTAAGGTTAAGACTTCACTCAAATCAGATACGGCTTTAACATTCTTGGCGAATTCCATAACACTGACGCCCGGGACCATGAGTGTTGATATTGACAGGGACAACGGGATTCTTTATGTCCACTGGATAGATGTTAAATCCCAAGATGTGCAGCCGGCCACTGATATGATCGTGGCGCGTTTTGAAAAAGTCTTAAGCAAAATATTTGATTGAAAAGAGAAAAAATGTCCGAATCGGAAGACATCAAATTTTTAAAATGGGTCGTCGGGACGATTGTTTTTGTTTCGCTGATTATTTTTATTATCACATGTCCTTTACCATTCCTTTTTTATAAAAAGCTTCCCTTTGTCGCGTTTTATAGCCGGGCTGTTTTTATTATCCTTTTGGCGAGCAGCATGTGTCTTTATCGCATCGCCAGGGGACCGACCGGCGCAGATCGGATTGTGGCGATTGATATCTTGGGGATTCTTATTGTTGGTTTCTGTGCGGTGTTGACGATTTGTACCTCCCGATCATGGTATCTTGATATCGGTATTGCCTGGGCGCTGCAGAGTTTCATTAGCACCTTGGCCCTTTCGAAATATTTAGAAGGGAAAGGATTTGATGAGTAATTTCCTTGGATTAATTCTTATCGGAGTGGGGCTGGCCTTTGATGTTTTTGGTTGCTTAGGCCTGGTACGTCTTCCGGATGTCTATAACCGTCTTCAGGCTGCAACCAAATGCGTGACCTTAGGAACATGCAGTATCCTTTTGGGGACATTTCTTATTGTTGGTTTTTCGGCGCAAGGCATGAAGGCGCTTTTATGCATTGTTTTTCTTATTTTAACAGCACCTGTTGCTGCCCATGCGATTGCCCGCGGGGCACACCGGGCAGGCATTAAGTTATGCGATGAGAGTTGTGTCGATCGCTACAAGGAAGACAAAGAAGGGGAAGCATAAAATAGTCCATAGGGAATGGATAATGGGTTAAGGTGTCAAGAAGATGAAGCTGCCAAAAATTCGAGAACTGATTGAAGCCATCAAGGCTCTTATTAAGGGGCCGTATACATCGAAATTTCCATCCGAACCCCACACGCCGTATCCAAGCTTTCGGGGACAGCCGAAATTCAATCAAGAAAAATGTGTAGGTTGCTTGGCCTGCGAACAGGTCTGTCCCGTCGGTGCGATTGCTCACAAAGATACCATTAATGAAAAAGGCGAGGCTATCCGAACCATGATTCATTATACCGATATCTGTATTTTTTGTGGAGAGTGTGAGGCTCACTGTATCGCTGATAAGGAAGGCATCAAACTTTCCAACGATTGGGAACTTTCCTTTTTTGATCGCAAACAAGCTTATGAGACGATTGATAAGGAAATGGAGCTTTGTGAAGTCTGCAAGACACCGGTTGCCTGCAAGGATCACTTGCGATGGATATCTCAAAGATTGGGAGAGCTAACCTATTCAAACCCTACCCTTTATTTATCCCGTCTAAAAAAGTTGGGTATCATCGATGACAACCTCATCAAAGGCGTTAAAGAACAAGGGCGGTCAGATAGGACAAAGATTCTTTGCGCTCGTTGTCGAAGAGAAACAACCCTGACGACAAAGTAGCAATCACCACGTTCGAATCATTTCTTTATCATGAAAGCGGCGCTTCAAAATATTCTCAAAGGCGAAGTCGTTATTGTCGGAGTGGGCAATGTCTTAAAAGGCGATGATGCCTTTGGCCCGGAATTGATTAAGCGAATCCAGAACAAAATACCCGCAGTTTGTATTGATGCTGGGACAGCACCCGAAAACCACACGAAAAGAATCGTGCAACAAAAACCGGACACCATTCTGCTTGTTGATGTGGCGCATTTGGATAGTGCTCCAGGGACGGTGGCTCT
>Ga0272442_10011039_pt1 | contig 11060 bp, 5 predicted proteins | sample SSMForm2O_FD_200262 | JGI IMG/M metagenome (GOLD analysis project Ga0272442, IMG submission 200262) | Marine sediment archaeal communities from Little Sippewissett salt marsh, Falmouth, MA, United States - SSM-Form-2O | ecosystem: Environmental > Aquatic > Marine > Wetlands > Sediment ... | reverse complement strand
GGTCCTGACCGGGCTCATCGCCGCGGAAGTTCTTCCCACCCCGTCGACCGGCTGGATGAGGCAGATCACGACCACCTCGGACAGCGAGATTGATCCCGGGATGCCGGAGGACGAGCCCGGGGCGACCGCAAGCGAGCGGCGCGGCGAGCATCTCGTCTTTGGCGGGCCGGATTTCTCAGCGCCTCTCTACGCGACAGGGCAAGGCTCCGATCAGTCGGACTGCCCCTCAGCCAACGGAATCATCATCCCGGAGCAACGACGTTCCACCGAAACAGACGAGAGTGCGTCGGCAATCGCCAACCTCAGATCATGGGAGGTCGCGGCGCTTCGCTGATTCGCCGAGCCATCCTGAACAGCGCCGGATTATCGTAAATGGTAATGCTGATGAGGGCCGAGATCGCGGCCTTGGCGTCGGCCATCTCCGACACCATCCCCTCCGGCCCCGTCCAGATCTCCCGGACCTCCTCAAGGACCTTCTCCCTCATCTCACGCGGACTGAGTTCGTCAAGTTGTTTCTTCAAGTAGTCGACGAGATCCCGGAACTCGCCGCGATCCAGCCATGTGCCGTGACACGACGGACAGAAGTCGACGATGATGCGGGACCCGCCGAGGACGACGGACCGCAGTGACCGCCCGTCGCACTTCGGACACTCCCGGTCGGACAGGCGGAACATCCCGTCTTCTATCGCCTCGATTTCGTCATCCAGCCACCGGAGGGTTGTCCACCCGCCCCGGCCGCAAGCATCCTTCAGCCGGCGAAGCTCGTCCTGATCAAGCCATAGACCCCGGCACGCGGGACATCCCTCGATCTCGATGCCGAACGCCGTGTAGGAATCGAGATGAGATCCACATGCGGGACACAGAAGTTCGGTGGAGGATTGGAACGCAGCACCGGCCACCGGCGGGACCTCGACCTCGAAGTCGGTTTCGGAGCTTCTTCGTCGCATCCGCTTGTACCAAAACGGAAGGTGCGTGTTGCCGATGAATCGGGAGAAGCCGTCGCCCGAGACGCGGGATGTCTCGCGCAGGTCCTTGCTGATCCAATCCAGTTCACCGGCGTCGAGCCAGAAACCTCCGCAGTTCGCGCAGTAATCCAGAACAAGATCGGCGTCGCCGAGATAGAGCACCTTACGCAGCGCAGTCTCCCTGCATCGCGGGCACTGTCGCACCGGCTCGTCAACATCATCCCGAACATGGTGGCTCGTGCAGTACTCAATGTTGCCTTCGACCTGGACCGCCATTTTGTTCAACTCGCCGGCATCCAGCCAAAGGCTGCCGCATACCTCACAGATGTCGTATGAGATCTCGTCTTCCTTCGTGTAAACAAGATGATTCATCATCTCCCGGCCGCAGTTCAGGCAGTTCACTGTCGCACCTCCATTGGTTCTCGGCCCTGCTGCCGGTGTGGCCTGCGAAGCCGCCGGGGGCGAGGGGGCCTGAGCGTCCGCATTCTAACGCGGGAATCGCCGGTCGCACGGTCCCTCGCGGCCACGCAGGACATAATGCGCAGATCCAGATCCCTTTGCTCCGGCCTTCTCGGCGCCACGGACGCCATCGCCCGGCCGACGCCGCGGCGGTCGGGGACGGTGCGGCCCACCGGTGCACGGCAAAGGCCGCCCCCACAGCGGGAGCGGCCTGACTTGACGGTGACGGCAGCGCCGCCCGGCGTGACCGGTCAGGGCATCGGCGGGGGCGCGTCCTCCCGGCCGAAGAGGAAGAACGGGAATCCGCCGCCGCCACTGATGTCGTCGGTGTTGTAGATGTACTGGGCGTCCAACGCCTTCTCGATGCGAACCCTCGCCTCCGAGAGATGCGCGATCGTGTAGTGGTCGAGCTTCCTGGCGCTGCGGTCATCCAGCAGATCGTCGATCTGCTCGTGCAGCTCGCGGAGCTTGGACACGCTGAGGTTGCGCACGGGCATGGCGGCCACGCCGAACCCGGCGTTGGGCAGGCTCAGATCGATCAGCCGCTCGAGATGCTCGCGCTGGAGGTCGCGGCGGAGGCTCGAGATCATCGGCCGGCGATCCGTGTACTTCCGGCCTTTTGTCTCGTCGAGCTCGGTCCACACCGCGTCGCTCACGCCGTACAGCAACTCGGGCAACGTGACGGCGTCTTCCTCCGCATCCACGCGATACTCATTGTCAAACACGCGGTTCAGCGTGGTGGGGTTCATCAGCATCGTGAGGGCGGTGGCCTGGATGCCGAGAATCCGATCGTGCACGGGCCAGGCGGGATCGGCAAAGAGCGCCGTAAAGCCCTCATCCCACCATTTGTCCACGCTCATTTTCGACAGCAGTTCGGGCGTGAGCCCGAAGGCTTCATCGTCGAACGCGTTGTCGATGACGAACTCGATCGCGCGCCGCTGCTTCTCAACGGGGACCGGCTCAACCGGCGTGCGCTCACCGGGATCGCCCTTCAGGTCACGGTTGGAGTACGCGCCGCCGATCCAGTTCGCGGCGATGCTGAGCGCGCCCACATGTTTGCGCAGCAGCATCTCGTACCCCTCGCGGGCCTTGGCCCAGCTCTCGCCCTTCTTCACCATGCGATCGAGGATCTTCCCGCGCAGATGATTTATCAGGCGCATCTGCGATTCGGCGTACTTCAGCGGATCCTTGCCGAGGTCGAACGTGCGGGCCCGCGGATCGGAGCCCCAACTGTCCTCGTCCGTGCCGAAGATCAACTCCGGTTCGGCGACGCGGGCGAGGATCGGCTCAAGATTCTTGTCGAAGGTATACCCGTACTCGATCGCCCAATAGTCGTACGGCCCGATGGTCGGCATGGTGTAGTCGCCCTGGACCGGCCCGTCCTCGAAGTTGATGTTGATGGGGCTGTAATCCATCACCGAGCCGATGATCGGCTGGCCTTTGTGGGCCTCGCAGTTGATTTCTTCGAGGGTGTAGATGGTAGAGGCCTTGAAATTGTGGCGCAGGCCGAGGGTGTGCCCGACCTCGTGCATGATGACGTCCTTCAGCAGCGGTCCGATGAAGGACTCCGGGACGCCGTCAAGCATCTGGTCGTCGGCCCACGGCTTGGGCTTGGGCTCGGGCTCATCCTCGTCCTCTTCTTGTTCCTCGTCTCCTTCGTGCTGCTCTTCGTCCTCGGCATCCGCGTCCTCGTCTTCATCAGCTTCATCACCGAGCGCCAGCTCGAGTAGCACATCCGGCGCGAGACGGAAGAAGGCGATCTCCTCGGCCGCGTGGCGGACGCAGTCGCAATAGCCGTTGACCTGACTGAGCCGGCCGGCCAGGCCGTCGTACTCGTCATCGCCAAGCAGGGTGGGATCGGCGGTGACGGCGGGGTGGCCCGCAAAGGGATGGCCGTGGCGCCTCCACTGATCCTGGCGGAGTTGTTCGATCGTGTGGCCGCGCTCCGTCGGCGAGACGAGGCGGACCCGCGGATCCCACTGAGGATGGTCCTTCAGCCACGCGAGGGTGTCCGGGCCGAAGTTGATCATCGCCGCCTCCGGAATGACCTTCTTCCACGTCTGGGCCCAGCCGGAGATGAAACCCTCGTCCATCACGATGTCGGCATCGAGAATCTGGCCGGTGCGGGGATCGATGCGGCTGGGACCGATGGCAAAGCCCATGTTGGCGTTGGTCCAGAGGATGAAGTTGTAGCGCGCGTCCTCCGGGTCCTTCTCCATATGCGCGCCGGTGTTGGCATCCTGCTGATAGACCTCGATCGAGCCCACGATCCCGATCTTCTCGAACGCCCGGTTCCATTCCAGCAGGCCCTCGCGCACCCAGCGCCGGTATCGCACGGGAATGGTGTGCTCGAGATAGAAGACGATCGGCTCCTTCGGCGGGCTCATTTTCAGCTTGCGATCGGCCTTCTCAAGTTTCCAGCGGGTGATGTTGCGGACCCAGGGCGTGTCCTTGCCGGGGTGGCCGAGGTCCATGTGCGAGGTGGTGAAGTACCCGATGCGCGGGTCGGCCTCGCGCGGCTTGTAACCCGTGTTCTCGGGCAACACGCTGATGGAATAGTAGAACGTGCCGAACCGCCCGTCGGCGATCGGCATCCGGAACGCCAGTTCGATGTTCTGCGGGAACGCCTTGGCCTTGGCGATCTTCGCCAGCTTCGTGTTCGCCCCGCGGGCATAGCGGCCAAAAAACTGCCCGGCCTTCCCGACCAGCAGCGCATCCATATCGATCACCGGACCACCGCCCGGACCCATCGCCGCGATGGGCACGTCGAGGATCACCCGATCGGTGAACACGCGCGAGAGGCTCTTCTTCGACTCCAGGTCGCCCGTCGTGCGCACGGCGTAGTTCGGCTCAATCAGCGCCAGGCGCTTGTCAAAACGTTTCCAGTAGGCGTACATGCTGCCGGTCTGCACGCCGGACGTGCGGGTGCCTCCGGCCACGGTGAACGCGATGAACAGCTTCTGCCGCTCGAAGCTGCGCGGCAATTCCGCCAGCATCTGCGCGTCTTTTTCCCGGATCCAGATGGCATAGAGGCTCTTCTCGCCATCGGCCGTCGAGACGACCTTCTTGTAGTCCTTGGCGATGGCCTCGAACTTGGGCAGGTCACCGGTCTTGCCGCCGCTCGCGCGGGCCGCCATTTGAGCCGCCATCTGGGCGGCCATGCTCGGCGACTGGTTCGGCGCCTCCTGCACCTCCGACTCCTCCGCGGCGGGCGCCGCCATCGCGAGCACCGCCACCACGGCCAGCGCCAGCGAGGCGTTCGTCACATGTTTTCGCATCACGTTGCACTCCATTCTGGCCAGGGCGTATCGCTCCACGCCGATTGACTCTCCCCTACGCGACGACGGCGAAATCGACCGCCCGATAGAAACCGGCGCGGCGCCACGCAGACACTGTTGTTCTCGGTCGTTTAACCGAGCTACTTTCCCTTCTATGCGAGCTTCTTTCCAGACGGCCGCACGCGTCCGGTAAGTTGAAGTCCGCCCGCGACGTTGAACCGTCGACGGCAGGGGCGGTTGCACCGCAGCGCACCGCCGCCGCCCGCCCCGCCTACCGGGCCGACGGGGTCGGCGATAAAGGGATCGGCACATCGGGCATTGGCCCAACCCCCGGCTCCCCGCTCGGGTCGGCCGACGACCGGGCCGCGCCCACCGGCCCCACGGCCCCGGCCGGGTTCTCCTCGCCGAGTTATCCCGTCATGGCGGTCCCGCACCGCCCGCCGAGCGCGGCCGGCCGATCGCTCCTCACCCCGGCACGCCGCCGCCCGCTTCGTGCAGCAGGCCTTGACGCCAGACGTAACGCTTCAGCAACAGATGCTGCTGATACACCAGTTCGATCAGATCGTTGACATACGCGCCGGCAAGACAGGACGCGGGGAGATCGCCCAAACGCAGAAACGATCGCTCCAGGCGGACCGCCGTCTCGCGCTCGCGGTCGACGAATCGCCGGCAGTACGCGATCTCGTCCGCGTGCGTGATGTCCCGTCCAAACACCGCCAGGGCGAAGGCCGGATTAAGCGCGGCGTATCGCCAGGCCGCGATCCCGAGATTGAACTCACGCCGAAGCAGGTCGATCGGCTCGTAACGGTGATCATGCTCGGCGAGCGCCTCGGGCCGATACAGCACCGGCATCTCAAACCTCGTCGCGAGACGATAGGCAAGCTCGATATCGTCGTAGCCGTAGGTATCGGGCATCGACGGGAAGCCGCCGACACGCCGGACGAGATCAAGCGGAGCCGAGAAGTTCAGCCCGAAGCAATGACGGAACCCCCAGTCGCGATTCGGATCGGCGCCATCCATCGTGCTGTAGAAGAACACCATGGACGTCCGGGCGACGAGGTGATCGAGCAGCGTCGGATTCGGATGTTCGACGAAAGGCGAGTGCCCGACGATCACCGCCGGCCGGCCGGCCGCCAGGGCCGCCTGCTGGGCGCGCAGGTGCTCGGCAAGAAGGCCCGGCGACGGGCGGACATCATCGTTAAGCGAAACGACGAACTCGCCGTGCAGTTCGCTCAGCAAGTGATGGCGCACGTCGATGTAGCCGGCACGGGGGCAGGTGATGATCCGCAGGCGGCGCCGATCGCCGCCCGCCTCGTGCCATGCATCGGTTGCGGCCTCGCCGGCGCGATCGTCCCGGCCATCGAGTCCGACGACAACCTCGAAGTCCGAGGCAGACAGGTCCTGCCCGGCCAGATCACTCACGCAGCGAGTCAGCTTTGCCGGTCGGCCTCGCGTCGGGATGAGCACGGACAGCTTCATGCGGACTCTCATCGACGGGGGGCGGCGGGATTCTTGAGTTGTGATCGCGGCGGCCGGCTCCTGTCATAACTTCCGGCAGAACAACAACTTGGGTGACCCTCCGGCGATCTTGGGCCTGGTCTCGCCGCGCCGGCCTTCACCCTACTTGGCCCGATTTGCCCGGTTTCTCATTGCCTGCCGACGTCGACGGGGTAATCTGGTCAAGGAACGCAGGAGAATGGCCGGCCTCGGGTGTGCCCACCGCGAATCTCGGCTTCATTCGGCGTCGGCACCTCTTCCAACGCCCGCGTTCCTCGATTCCGGAAAGGACAGCACCATGAACACACGGCACCTGAGCACGCTCATGCTGGTCGGGATGTGTGGCGCGATCGCGGCTCCGGCGCGGGCGGACTTCACCGGACTAGCCCTGGAGCAGTATCTCGGCGAAGGCTGGATCGAGCACGGCTACGAGGGCCTGACGGCGTGGCGCGTCTACGCCGAGTTCGATAACGAGAAGGACCGGTTGATGGCGGTGCATGCCTGGCCGGGTGCCGACCTGACCTTCCAGTCGTCCGATGGCGCCTTCTGGAACGATCCCGCCGCCGACAGCCTGATCGAGCCGGTGGACTTCACTTCGTTCTCATACTGGGACAACCAGTGGGACAGCTATGTCACGATCGATGCGGACAGCGCCGAGATCGGCCGCACGAAGCTTTCGCCGGACTTCGCCGAGGAAGTCGGTGACCTCCAGGGCGACTTCACGACAAGCAACGCCGTCTGGTACATCGATCCCGCTGACGACCTGCTGGGATTTGCCGATGGCGGCCGCGTGCAGATCGCGCAACTCACGGTGCAGGCGGGTCAGACCATCTCGTTCCTGAGGGTAAGCATGTTGCTTGAGGACGGCACGCAGATCATTGGCGCGGAAATCCCCACTCCGGGCGGGCTCGCGCTGCTCGCGTTCATGGCGATGGCGAGGCACCGCCAGCGCTGAGTCTGGCAGGCTTTTCAGCCCTCGTGCAAGACGCCACAAACCGGTGGCACAGGCGTCTCACCTGTGCGAATCAAACACAGGCCGGTGGCGCAGGCGTCTCGCCTGTAACCCCTTCCTCAAAAGGTGGCACAGGCGTCTCGCCTGTGCGCCACGCACCGCCTGCTACCGCCCGTCCCACCGTCAACTCGTCTCATCCTGACAGGGATGCTCAGGCACGTGCGCTTATCTTATGTTCACGGCTGGTCGACCCCGCCTGACGCCGCGGCCGGCCAGCGCTCTTTCTCGGGAATCTTGCGCCCGCATTCCGGGCAGGCGTCGCCGTCCAGTCCGTAGAGCAGGTAGCCACAGGCGCAGCGAGGCTCCTCGATCTTCAGTTCGAACCGGAGATTGCAGGCGGCGCACATCGCTCGCCCCGGGCGGATCTGCTGCGTGCGCCCGCAGCGCGGACACCTGAGCGAGACGCGGACGTTCTCTTCGAGTGTGCTCGGCTCCTCCTGCTTCTGGATCCGGCCGATCAGCGCGAGCACGGGCGTGACGATCGTGCCGCACGCGGTAAGGATCGAGAGGATGGCGATCGTCTTCCACATCCAGTCCTCTTCGACCTCGGGCCAGATCGCAATAAGGATCGTCAAACCCAGCAGCCCGGCGAGGCCCCACGTCCCCCCGCGCACCGCGCGCCACGCCGCGCGCGGCAGCGGCAGCATCGCCAGCAGTCCGAAATGCGCCGCTCCGATGCAGACGATGGTCAGCGTCGCCCCGCTCTTGATCAGCAGCTTCTCCCAGAAGTTCTCCCACCGCCAACTCTCACCCCAGAGGAGCAGCAGCCACAGCGCCAGCGCGATGAACGACGTGACGATGCCCGTCCACATCAGCGGGCGCGCCAGGCCCCGATCGATCACGAACGCGCAGAGCAGGCAGATCATGCTGTAGGCGCCGACCAGTAGCGACGTGACGAACACGCGCTCGGCGGTCGCGCCGAGCTCCTCCAGCAGCACCGCGGCTATCCCCATCGCCGCCGCGATCGCCAGCGAGAGAATCATCGTCCAGAGAAACGGCGTGCGTATCCTCATGGCGCTTTCCTGCGGCGGCGCAATTGTCGCGCGCCTGTTGCGCCGACTTTCGGTGAAGGCAACTACTGCGGCGCGCGGATCTCCACGCCCTCCAGACCGAATCCATCGACAGCACGGATGCGGCAGCAGACCTGCCAGCCACCACCACCCTGGGTGATTTTGAGCAGCAGTGTGTTCACCCCCTCGCGGAGGCTGACGGTGCATTGACCCTCACCGATCGTCAGTCCGCGCATCTCATTCGCCTCGTGCGCGACCTCGCCGTTGAACCACACCTTCAACCCGTCATCGCTGCCCAGTTCCAGCCTCGCCTCCTGCGGCCGCTCGGAGACGATCTCCGTGATCACGTAGCCGCAACAGTCGCTCCCGGATTCGATCGCGTTGAGGTCGAACGTGCCCGGTTCGGCGAAGGCGGCGTCGGGAAGCTCGCGCCACTCCACGGCCTCGGCATCCTCGCCCCTCTTCTCCGGCGGAAAGGCGACGTCGAACAACTCCTGCCCGCCGAGATCATCTTGCGTGTACGGGCCGGCGAACTCCCACGCCGTGATGAAACCCTCGTCCTCCTCAATGCGATTGACGACTTCGCCAGCCTCCGCCCGCATCGCCTCATCATCGCGGCACGCGTGCAGCACCGTATCGATCCCGGCCAGCGCGTCGGCTCGGTGCTCCTCGTCGAGGTTCTCGGCAACCGCAAGGACGGCCCGGGCGGCATCCGCCCGCAGCATGTCGTTGGCAAGATAGCGCTCGGCCACGCGCATCGACTCCACCTCGGCGCCCCCGGCGAGGCCGGCCAGCACGAGCCGCACGTCGTCATCCCCCCGCGCGATGCCCATCGCCTTCTCATACATCGCCGCCGTCTCCCCCGGTTTGCGATCAGCCGGCAACCCCGCGGCGCGGACATACCCATCAAACGCAATCTGCCACCGAGCGGGATCCGAACTGTGTTGGGCAACCCACATCAAGTCATCTGCGGCCGCGGCATCGGGCCACTCGGCCAGCGCCGCGAGCGCGGCCGCGGACACGTCGGGCTCCCCGCTCCGCAGCGACGCCCGAACCGCTCTGAGCGCCCTCTCGCCGCCGAGTTGTCCGAGCACGCCAAGCAGCGCCGCCTGCGCCGGCGCAGGCGCGTTGAGGAGCGCCTTGGTCACCGGTTGTGCCCGCCTATCACGATCATCCACGCGCCGGCACACCGCGACGAGGCTCGCCGCGGCTTTCACCCGTTCCTCGTTGCTCATCGCGTGGACCGCCAGTTGCACCATCTGGTACAGATGCACCGCACCGGCGAGCTCGCCGAGCGACTCCAGCGCGGCCAGACGCACGTCCGCCACGACATCGTCGGACGCCGTCCGGAGCAGCGCGTTCACCTGCGACGCCGCGCGCCGCGCGCCGAGAGACCGGGCGAGCTCGGCGCGGACCGCAGCCGGACCGCGCATCATGAGTTCGGCCATGGTCCCGTCGATGCCGGCGCCGCGCAGGCGATCAAGGCTTTCGCGCGCCTCCTCGTTGCCGCCCGCCGCGAGCGCCGCCAACGGCGAGACACTCGATGCCTGGCCGAGATCACCCAACGCACGAATCGCGGCAAGGGAGACCTGTTCATCAGCGCTGTCGACTGCGGCTATGACCGCTTCGTTTGCCGCCGGCCCGCCGCGCCGCGCCAACGCCTCCACCATCAGGACCTGCGCCGCGGGCGGTTGACCGGACAGGCGCTGGGCGATCGCCGCCGTCACCTCATCGCCGCCGATCTCCGCCAAGAGCCTCGCCGCCGTGCCCCGCCACACCGGATCCTCGCCCGCGAGATGTTCGAAGAGCGTGTCGATACAACTCTCCGGCGATGTGCGCGCCCATCCGATCAGACCGGCGGCGCGAATATGATCGTCCTTCGCCGTGTTGTAGAGCCCCTGGTACGTTCGCGCGGCGATGCCGGTGCGACCCCCGGCAACCAGGCGCTCGGCGTAGCGCAGCAGCGGCCCGACCACCGCGGCGCCCCGTTCCGGGTCGTTGATGACCTCGTCCGACACGACGCCCTGGGACAACCACGCCATGCGCTCGTGATCGGCCGAGGCCAAGAGTGCCGCCATCAGCGCGCCCACCGTGGCCACGTCGGGCTCCTCGTCGCCGAGATCCAGTGTCATCAGGAAGTCGGCCGTCTGGGGCTCGGCGCGTGCGGTGAGCGAGTTGAGCACGCCGATTCGGAGATCACCGTCCAACGCCGCCACCGCCTCGCGCAGCGCATCCCCCGCCGCCTTGCCCGGGATGCGCTCCAGGGCGTACCGCGCCATGTGCGACAACTCTTCATCGGCCAGCAGTGCGGCCAGCGCGGGCACGGCGGCGTCATCACCGATCAGCGCCAATTGCCGGCACGCGAACGCTTTGCCCCCGTCTGTCGCCTCCGTCGACCGGAGCAATCCCCACAGCCGCCCGCTGATCGCCTCCCGTTTCGACGCGTCATCCAGCGCAAGCCTGACCTCCTCGGCGATCACGCTCAACGCAAACCGGCTGTTCCCGACCTCGTACGCGGCCGCCTCCGCAAACGCGTCGTCCATCACCGCCGACCCGCCCGTCTGCCGGGCCCACTCGGCCGACGGTGTGGCGTCGGCTTCGAGATCTCCCAACGCGAACTGAATCCCGTTCAGGTAATACCGCAACAGCGTCGGGTTGTAGAAAATCCCGTGACGATGACCCAGCGAGCAATAGAACATGCGACCCTTGCCATACGATCGCACCCAACTCACGGCGAAATCCCCGTCGGCGCGATGAATGCCCGACTTCAGCATGTCCGTCCCGCTCGTATCGAGCCGCACCAGCACGCGCAGCGCCCGGCGCGAATAGGGATCCCTGA
>Ga0272442_10011038_pt1 | contig 11061 bp, 6 predicted proteins | sample SSMForm2O_FD_200262 | JGI IMG/M metagenome (GOLD analysis project Ga0272442, IMG submission 200262) | Marine sediment archaeal communities from Little Sippewissett salt marsh, Falmouth, MA, United States - SSM-Form-2O | ecosystem: Environmental > Aquatic > Marine > Wetlands > Sediment ... | reverse complement strand
TCACGAACTCATAGTCCTTGGGGTCCGGTTCGTCGAACCAGTAGACGTAGGCCTCGTCCAGCCACCCCCTTCCCTTGAGATGGGCTTCGAGTTTCCTGCAGTAGGCGCGGAAAGCCGCCCGATACTCCGGGGTGTTTTCCCCATAGCCCAGAAGATTCGGTTCGTATCTGGCATGGAACGTGCCGCCCCCGAGGCCTGGGGGACGAATATTGAAGCTGTTGAAATGGTAGCGATCAATGGCGCGCTCCATGGACTTATCCCAGTCGGTCCAGTCGAACACAGGCTCCAACTGGCCGAGATCCAAGGGTTCGAAGTTGCCATGGGCCAGTACTTTGCCGGAGCCGGCGTCTCGAAGAAAGACGTCGTCGAACCAAGTGGTGCCGGTGGTGGCGCCTTCTTCCGAAAAGAGGCAAGGCCAGAGCCGAAAGCGGATCCATTCCGTTCCTTCGGGGAAGTCTTTCACCGTTTTCTCGAAGAGTTGCCAGTCGCCTCTTCCCTTCACTCGGATATCGCTGTTTTTGCCGTACATCCATTGCTTAGCAGAATCGTGGTGCATTAGGGTGACCAAGAATTCTTGTCCCGGTTCCTTCGTCCTGTGCCAAAGCTTGATATGGAGTCCTTCTTCGGGAATGCGGACCAGTTTAACGAGCCCGGCATTCGTTCCTGAGGTCTCGCTCTCGTCGGATACCCTAAGAGAACTTTTTCCGGACCGCTTGATTTCCGTGTCCCTGAGTCCCCCTTCCCAGTCGCCCACGCCTTTCCACTGGACCTCGATGGGATCCAGGGGGGCTAGGTTATAGACGGAGATGTGGTGGTCGCTGTAGTTCGCAAAATACTTGTCCAGGACCTCTCTTTTTTGCTCTTCGGTTTGGAGTCCGTGATACCTGAAGATGTTGCCTGGGTTCATGCCGAAGGCGGAGGTCAAGGTCATACGATCGGGCAGCTCAAAATCGAAGACCGTCACCTCCAGAGGCACTTTCTGGATGTAGTCCTCGGCCTGAAGTTCCAGAGCGCCGCGGTAGATGCCGGCTGGCGTTTCCTTGTTCGTTCGGACCCGGACCCAGAAAGGATGGGCTTGTCCCTCTTTCAGACGCATGGGCTCTTTTAGCGGCGGCAAGGGGTCAGGCCAGTCGGCCACGCAGCCTTCCTCGTCGCTCACCTGGGTGATGGGGACGTATCCCACGCGAAGAAGATCGATCTGGGCGGCTGGGAGAAGGGCGCCGCTTGAGCTCTTCAAGTCTTGCGCCTGGATGGAGAACGTGTTGAGGGGAAGCGCGGGTTGCACCACCATCTGAACGGCCTCGGCTTCGTTTCTGGCGAGCTCCACGCGCAAAGGGATCCCTCTTCCTCGTCTGACCGGAGTGGTGCGGGGGATCTTCCAACCGGATTCGGCCCACCAGAGGCCCACTTTTTCGGTGGAGCCTGGCAACGCTTTCCCGTAGTCGACAGCGTAGAAGGGAGAGACGCGAAAGGAGGCTTCCGCCGCGAAATCGGCGTCTTTGCCAAGGCTGAACAATACCTGGATTTTCCCGACGCATTGGAGCTCATAGGGGAGTTCCAGTCGTTGGGGTCCGGGACGAAGGGACACGTCCCCGAGCGTGAACTCGTCGGCCGCATCTTCGCCCTGAGTGCGGAGACGAAGCGTGGGTTTGGCCTGAATGGGCTTGTCCGTGAGGTTCTCGACGCGAGCCACCAGGATAGCCGCCTCTCCAGGGATCGGGTCGCTCAAGGACTGAAAGGTCACCTTGAGGCGGGGATCGGTCTCGCTCGAGCAGAAAAAGGTCGTGTTTCCGGTCAGATCCCCCGGCGCTTCGTTCAGTTTCGCCTTGTACTCGTACCCAGACACCTGGAAGGATCCTGGGTCGGAGTCTTTCCCCAGTCTGCTGCTCGCTCGTGCTGAAAGCCGGATCCAGATCTCCTTGGCGGGAAAGAGACGTTCGGGAAGGTCCAAGGGTCCCGACTTTTCGTCGTCCAGAAAAGAGACCTCGACCCAGCGTTCGCCGTCCTTGCTCGCCTCCACGAGCAGCTCTCCGCTCTGGTACCAGGTGATGGCAGGGCTCACAGAGGCGGCAACTTGCGAGAGATCTCCCACCTTGTGCCTGTAGACGACATTCCTGTCCGCCCCGAAGACCCATCGATGGGTGTTGAAGAAGCAATGATGGCTCGCCAGACAGCGAGAGTAGTTGGCGGAATCGGTCCTGTATGGGGCCTGAAAGATGTATTCGCGTCCCTGGATGCGTTCGCCTTCGCCCAGCTCGATCTCGTCCCGCGTCAGGTGGACTGGGTGAGCCAAGACCAGATGGACCTGGTCGTAGGCCACGGTGCCGTCCACTTCCCATTGTCCGAAACGAAGCCACGATTCCCCCTCCTGAATCTGTCTTGGCGTCACGAAGCGGGACGTGAAGGGAGTCCACTCCTCCTTGACGCCTGAGAGATCGCGGTTGCAGAAGACAGGACCTGTGATGGGACAGCCTCCGTTGCCCTCGATCCTCTTGGCCTGGAAAGTCAGTTGATAGACGGCGTTGGACTGGAAGGGCAGGTCGGACGAACGCCAGTAGTTGGTCTCTCCGGGACCGGCCTCTCCTGTGGTGGAAATGGCCCGCTTTCCGTCGGCCGCCTCGCCAATCCACGATCCCTCTCCGCCGGAGAGGGACCATCCCTCCGGGGTCTCACCGCCCTTTTCAAAGGAGGGATTGGGAACACTCAAGCCCTCCGCGAACGGGGTGAAGCACCAGGTAAGAAGCATCCACGACGAGAAAAATCCCGCACTTAGGCGCCGTACACGTCTCATCTTTGACCCTCTTTCAAACGTTCCGATCTTTTCAGGAATGTCGTGTCGTTCCGTTTCAGGGGAGGCGATCCGGAGAGTGGCCCGCAAGAGGATCTTCTCCCCATCGCAGACATGAGCCGTGCCCTGTGTCTGTTTCGCCTTTCCCGAAACGGTATGCTACGTCATCCTAAGACGGACCCTTCGGAAACGCAAGACGGAAGGCCCTGATATAGAAGGAGAAGACTCTTGAGCTAGAAATCCTTCCCCAGGATCCACTTGACCGTGATGTCCCCTGAGTGGCGTATGCAATGGACGTGAACGTGAGGATAGTAAGGTCCAGCGTGGGAGACGTCCAACGAGAGCTGATGTCCTTGGGACGTGAGGGACGCGACGGAACCTGTGGAGGCCACGGCAATGGACCCGCTGACCAACTGGGGCGTCCCCTGGTCGTGAATCCCTATGTAGTAGATGGGGAGACCTCCGTCGTTCTGAGTGATGTCCAACGAATCGGTGGCCGCGTTCCAGTCGAGAGCGAGACCCGTTAGAGAAAGGATGGACCGGTTCGTTCCCTGGCTAAAGCGGACCGATCCGACCTGGGGAAAACTATTGGAGTCGAGCCCGTCCAGGAGATCGGCGTCCAGTCCGGATCCTGCTCCATCGTTTCCCTCGTCCCAAACCACGTATCCCTCTCGCGCTAAGACGTAGCCGGGACCGTCCGTCCTAACGTTGTCCACGTAGTAGTCGGCATCGCTATAGCTGTAGGCGGGGACAGCCACATAGAGGCGGAAGCGAAGCTTGTGTTCGCCGGAATACGAAGAGACATCGATGACCTCGTCCATCCACGTGCCCTCTGCTGTGGAGGACCAAACGAGATCCCCGTCGATCCTCACTTCCGCGCGAACCGTTTCATTTGCAACTTTGTCGTACTGTAAATGGGCGTCAAAGGTGATTGAGGTGACGTCGGTGAGGTAGATCGGCTGAGAAATCCTACAGAAGCCGGAAGCCCGCCCTCCCCAGTGTAGCCCATAGGAATAGGTGCCCTCCGTGAACCAGTTGGTTCTCCTGGATCCGCTGTATAGATCGTAAGTCCCTTCCGAGTAGACCCAATCGTTGGCCGAGATGGGTGACTCGAAGGAGGGGTTGCTAAGATTGGGACGAGCTACCAGGGCGCCGTCTCCCAAGTCGAGGGACGCCACATGGAGCGCGGCGCCCGAAGACAGATCGTCCCCTGTGAGGGAGTCGTCCAGAATCATGTCACTGGTTACCGAATCGGTCTCACCCACGTTGACATATCGATCATCGTGATCTCCGGAGGCGGCATGCGCCTGGATGGCATCGGTGATCTCCGTGGATTCCTCCAGATCCGCGGCTTCTATGCCGTCCACGGTGTCCGCATCCGTGGCTGTATCGGAATGCAGAGCGCAGTAGGCGAAAGCCACGCTGCTCACCTGCTGTCGGGGAGAAAAGATTTCGCCTGCCACGGTGAGTTGGAGATACACGGTTTCGCCGAGAAAAACCTCGGCGGGAATCCCTCCCACCGTGTCGGCTCCGATGAGTACGTTGAAGAGTCCTTCCGTGACGGTCACGGTCTGGGTTTCGCTGAACGCGCCCACGAGATTGCCGTCCGTCTCGGCGTCATAGAACTCGAATGTTACGCTTCGGGTGCCGTCGATCGGCTGTCCCACCGAATCGGTGAGATATCCCTGGTAGTTGATCCGTTGCGGGATGGCGGCAAAGGTATTCCCAGTAACCCAAAGCGCCAAGACTGTCAGCATACCTTTCCATCGCATAAGTGCCCCTCCTTTTCGATTTTAAGGATAGACTGGATTGTTAAAATTAAAAATTTTAACTTTATATGAGTTCTATGTCTACCAGCAAGTTGGGTGTCATTCGAAAAGGGGGCTGGAAGAAGGAGGATGGCGTTGCTATATGGGTATTCCCTAAAGCTCATCCAAAAGCGCGATGTCTACCTCTGAATCCAAAAGATCGTCCGCCTTACTCAAGAAGTCTTGCAGATGCGCCTTGGCCAGGTGGGAATCCAACGCCTCTTTGGAGGTCCATTTTTCGTAAAAGAAGAAAAGTCCTTCGTCTTCCCTGGACTGGTGGAGGCGATACTCGATACAGTCCTCCTCCTCCCGCGTGGGTTCGATGAGGGCCAGAAGCGCCGCCTTGACCTCTTGAACCTTGTCTGGCTTGGCAGTCATTTTCGCCACCACGGAAAGTTTCTTGTCGCTCATCTTTCACCTCTCTTTTTGGCGTGTCAGTCTTCCTCCACTCGCCAACCAAAATCCTCTCTGTTTCCCGCCTTCTGTACCTTTTCAGGGATCAGGTAGAGGAGGGCTTCCGCCTCGGCCAAGACTTGTCCCTCCAGAGATCGGATTTCCCCGGATACCATGGCTCGACGTCCTCTCTTGGATTTGAGCCTGCCCAGGATCTTGACAGGGGTTTCGGTTGGAACAGGATTCCTGTATGTGATGTTCATGGTCACGGTGACGAAGAAGCGGTCGTCCCCGTCCGCCATGACGGAACGTCCCGCGGTTTCATCCAAGATCGAGGCCACGATTCCCCCGTGAACGATGCCCGGGTACCCTTGGTAGTGATCTGGAATGGTGTAGTCGGCGGTCACTTCATCCGATGCCGTAGTGTAGAAATGCATCTTCAGCCCCACAGGATTTTTTCGTCCGCAGATGAAGCAGTAATCCGACGTGGGCTGTTTTTTTCTCATGGGGTTTTCTGCCAATGGATTTTCCTTTCTGCAGATAAGGGTGCCAGCAGGCAACGTCCTCCCTCTTCTCCACGCGGAAGGGACCGTCTTCCCACCAGAGCGGGGACACCCCTTCTTCCTTCTGAGGCCCGGCGGACAGCGTTTTCTTGTCCTTGTAACGGTCGAGTCATCCCGTGACGCGAGGGGTCCCGCTCGAACGCTTCCACCAACCAGAGAAGGGTATGCATGTCCACGAAGACCACGCGGTCCCCTGCCAGATTCTTCGTCTCTTGCTCGACCCTCTTGTACCAGGAGGGAGATTTCAAGATGGATCGATATACGGCGAATCGAGGGAGGGTCCCTCCTGAACACCGCGCGATCAGTTTCGCCGCTTGCTCTTCGCCGTGCGGCAGATCCGCTCCCATTCTGATGAAAGGCATCCCTCGATGCACGCCCTGAGGCGGAATCTTTTGAGGTACGATTCCTCCCGGCGAGAAGCGGGCATAGGCATCCAGTCCTTCCCTAGACAACCCCCTGGCGTAACCGTCTATGACGAATCCTGTGACGGTGATGTCCCACTGTTTGTAGAGCCTCTTGCAATGCTTCTCCCAAGCGTTCACTCCGGAGGGAAGGTTGGAATGGGGACGCGGTTCGGAAAGATAGCCGGGATTGAGATACCCTGCGCCGGAATCTCCAGCTACGAAGAAATCTCTCTCCGTTCTGGATTGACGGGTCCACAGCATTCCCAAAGGAAAACGACGACAAAGGCTGGGATTGAAAGCCCAGGAAAGCGTTACCTGTCCGCGTTGAGGATCGTTCCAAAATCGAGGGATCTTCCAGTAGAGCCAGGCGGCCGCGTCATAGTCCCCCACATAATGGGCCACGTAGCTCTTGGGGCGGATGCGTCCCTTGGAATCGAGGATGCCCGCGGCTTTGAGGGACCGCCTCGTGGGCTTGGCATTCTGAGGGATGCTGCGGGGTAGAGGGTGGTGTTGAAAGAAGGAGGCGTTCGCCATAGAGGAGTATCCCAGAGCGTCGGCGTCCATGTAGGCGTTGAAACAAGAAAGGGTCTCGGCGTACTTCCACTCGGTGGGCACCGGGTCATGCTTTCCATCCGCGCTCCAGTTTCTGCTTTGGTACGTGGTGTATTTGTAGGCCCAGGGGACGAATCCAGCGACGTGAATGACCCCCTGTCCCTCGAAACGGTCATAGGCCGACCGTAGAAGTTTTTTGAGGGTTTCCAGATCGGTGCCTGGGGCCTGCCTGGGATCGTCTACAGGCGCCTCGTCCTCCCAGACGTTGAGATCGAAGACGAGTCCTCTATGAGAGATGACGTAGTCGTGGTTGGTGAGCGTGTGATTCTGAGGGGCGCCGGCGTGCCAGCAGTTCAACCAAAAGGCGTCGAGATAATAACCCATCACGTGCGGATTGAGGGTCCCTTTCTTCAGGGTTCGCTGCACGAGCCACAAATAGGCGTCGCATTTGGGACTTCCCGTGGAGGGAAGCGTCGTGTCAGGGATCGTCCCTTCTCCTTTGAAAAGAGGAGATCCATCCTCGTTCAATAGACGAACGAGGATCGGAGCCGCGTCCTCCTTTTCCGTCAGTTCCCTGTAGAGGGAGTCCTCTCCCTCGTCGTAGCGAAGCGGTAACAGGTCTTCCGTCCCAGCCAGGGTGGAGGCCACATTGGAGGTGGAAGGCACTCGTTCGTCCCAGACAACAAAGCCCTTGTGGGGACGCCCGGGGAGCGCAGTGAGCAGCTGCTGGAGGCTCCATTCCTGTATTTGGGTCCCTTCCAGCCACCCTCCCTTTTTTCTCATGACATCCCACCAGAAGTCGTCCGGATCGGGATTGTAGCGAATGTACAGTCGAGATTGTTGGCGGTTGAGAAGTCCCTGAAACGCCGATGCCAGATGCGTCGTGTCCCAGAAACGGCGTCTCTGAACAGGATCCTCAAGGTCCAGATTCATGAGGGGAGTCAGATCACAGTAGAGGATGGGCTCAGATATTCGCATGGTGCGGGCCTTACCTTCCACTTCGGCACTGACGGCGGACAGGAGCAAAACGGCCGAGATCCACGACTGTACAGCCTTCATAATTTCTCCTCGCAAACCCGGGCGACACAGTCCATGATCTCCCGTCTCAACGATCGGAGCCCCTCTTCCTTCGTCAGGCCATCCACGAAGTTGGGTATGCTTTCTCTCAGGAGACGATCGATAGCAGAGCGGCTCTCCTCAGAGAGAAGCCCGTCTCCTTTGTCTTCTTTCGCCGCCCGAAGGGCCGTCAAGATCCTGAAATCCTCTATGCCCTCGCGGACCGCTTCCCAACGTCTGCTGGTGACCGGTCCTGTCGTCCCCGGATAGACCAGGACGTATTCCGTTTCCGTGCGCGTCCAAGGATCGTCGTCACTGCAGCAGTAGGTCCAGAACCCGGTTCCCTGGAGTCCGTGTCGAAAGGCCCAGATCCCGGCGGTTCTGTATTCGGAGACGATGTCTGCCTCTTTGAGCGTGCGAGAAGCTGTCATGAGCTTGTTGTAGTTGTTGTAGGAGCAGTTGTAGGACCAGAGAGGGATCCCCATCTGACGCAGAAACGCCATCTTGTTCTCTTCGCAGGCCACCATGTTCACAGGAGGCGCCCAGACGTCGATATAAGGCGCCAGAGCTTCCAGCATGGGAAGGCCGGTCGGACCGTACGCGTTGGTGTACACCCACACCTCTGGGGCGGCCTCTTTGGCCATCTTCCCGAAGGCTACCATTTCATTGATTCCCACCCAGCCGTCCCTGCCGCCCGGCTCATCGATGGGATACAGCGCGAAGCGGTCGGTGTCGTATCCCTTTTCCTTCAAGTGGCGCTGGAGCGATTTCATATAGGGTGGAAGCGCTCTCTTGTAGGCTTCCGTTCCATAACCTCTTCCGCCTTCCTTCGGACGGAGAGCTGGGCGGCTGTGAAAGAGGAGAAAGACATCCCACCCCTCGAAAAGCGCCAGCTTCTCATCGAGTCTCTCGTATTGGATGGGACCCTCGATACGCCCTCGTTCGTCGTAGACCGCCTCCGGAGGCGGCACCATGAAGACGTTGTTGCCGTGCTCCAGGAGATCTTTATAGGCTTCTTTCGGCGTGTCCCTCAAAAAGGAACGTTCCACCGCCTCCCAGGTGCAGAGCCGGAACGAGGAAGGGTGAGCCATGGGCAAAGAAAAGACTTCGAGTTGGATGTTCACGACTCTTTCCGGGGGAGGAATGGCGCGTACGCTTCCGGGACCTTCCAGGACGCCGGGTCCATTGATGGCCTGAAACTGAAGATCGACCCGGTGGGTTCCGCTTGGGAGTTCATCCTCCAAGGCCAGATCAACCCAGATCTGCCTTGCGGCGAGGGAAGGAATGGAAAAGATGTTTGATTCGTCCAGAGGAGGCAAGGCGTCCCATGCCTCTCTCCCTTGACTCGTGGGCACGACTGAAGGGCGAAGAATCGAGGCTCGAATACCTGCAGGAGTCCTTGATCGAAGCAGCAGTTGGAGATCCCTGTCCGTCCCATTGAAGAGGCTGAGAAGGAGGGGTTCGTGTTCTCCAGGCACGAGGCGACGGACGATGGGAAAGGGCGTCTCTTCGAGAACGGGACGATCCGCATCCCTGCTCTCCCAGACGATGCCTTCTCGGACCCAAAATCCGAAGGTGTTGGCGTCCCCCTTCTCCCCCTGCAGGAAACGCCCTATTTCGTCCAGCCGTCTGGCTCGAGTCAAGAGCGACTTTGTTTCTTTTAGAGCGTATTCTTTGGCGGCAGCGTTTCCATGCAGGGCTTCTTCCTGTGCCGGGATCAAGGCCTCGAAACGGGCCTGAAGGAGATCTCTTTTCTCAACGAGAGCCCAGCTGGATAGCGGGGCCGAAAGGTGCAACTCCTGAATTGTCTTGCCGAGACGGGAAAAAACGCCTTCGACGTAGGCTCTGTCATTGAAAAAGGGTTGGATCGTGAGATTTCTCTCCTCGGATACGATGGGCGGGCTGTTTGGTGTCTCTAAAGACCAGGATACGGCGTAGGCGCCCGGTTCCAGCAGGGGGGCCTTCAGTCGAAACAGCATCTCCTGTTCCTTCACTTCTCTCACCACGGTGTACCGATGTCCTGAGGGCGTCACGCAAGATGCTTGGGCCGTGAGGGCGGGGCCCTCGGGACGGTGATCCAGCACGCGGAAAGAGAAGCCTTCATCGCAGAAAACGTGGTCCCACGACAGATCCATGGGGAACATTTTCGCGTTTTCGGTTTTTGAGAGTCCTGTCCAGAAACCCGTCATGGTAGCGTCTTTTCTGACGCCATTCCACTGGACGGATTGGATGTTGGGTGCAGATGTGGCGAAGCAGAAGACATAGCCGCTGTCTCCCCCGGATACCACCGTTTCCAGTCCAACGCGGTCTTCAGCGAGTTCCGAAAGGGACGGGGTGGCGTTATAGGCAATGGGAACACCGAGGGAGTCCTTCAGGATGATTTCCCCCGAGTCGTTCAGTCCCAAGAGAGTCCCCTTGTGGGTGCAGAGGAAGTAATCCAGGGATCCATCGCCGTCGAGATCAGCGATAGCCCCCGGGGCATCGGTTCTCATGTGCATATCCAGGGACCAGACCACCTCGCCCTCTTCCGTCAGCCGGTAGACGCGTCCGGCCGAGGTGACGGCGAAGAGATCGGCCACACCCTCTTCATCCAGATCTCCCACGCTGACAGAAGAATCTAGGGAACTCCCGAGGGGGAGGGACCACAACAGATTTCCCTCAGCACTTAGGCAAAAGAGCGTTCCATCGGAAGATCCTGCAACAATACGTCCCTTGCCTTTGGAGTCCATGAAGATCACTGGCGCCGAATAGAGTTCGCGTTCCAAATCAACGGACCAAGAAAGGTCGCCCTTCGCGTCCAAAAGAGAGAGAAAGCCCGTTTCCGTTGCCAGGACGATCTCAGGGTTCCCATCTCCTGAAAGATCCCCCACGGAGGGACTGCAGGAGATGGCGCCCTGGATGGCCGTCTCCCAGTGCACCTCGCCTGTGAGGCGTCCATCGCCCAAACCGTCCCGCTGCCGTCCCCCTGAACCAGTTCAGGCGTGGAATCTCCGTCCAAATCAGCGAGGGGCGCGGCGGACCAGGTGCATGGACCTTTCAGTTTTCGTTGCCAAACCAGTTTTCCCTTGGCGTCGAGACAAGAGAGATTCCCGACGTCGTCCGAAGCGTAGATGAGGCTCACATCGTTTTTGCGCAGAAGGACGGAAGGATAGGCGTGGAAGCGTTCTGTGATGGTCCATCTCCAGAGTTCGCGTCCCTCCCCGTCCAGAACGATGAGCGCATTCATCCCTGCCAGAATGATCTCAGATCGACCGTCTCCCTCTAGGTCGACCACCGTAGGCGCGGTGTACAGGATCTGGTCCGTCTTGACTTTCCATAGCAACTGGAGACTTGAGGTTTGGGTCCAGGCAGGAAAGACCTGCACAAGAAATGAGATTAGATAGATGAGTAAGCGCTTCAGAGAAGATCCAATGCGCATGATCGGTACCCCTGCTATCTGCTAGACCGCGTTGTTTCCTGCTGCGGAAAGCAAATTCGTCGGCATGTGGCATGGAAAG
>Ga0272442_10011037_pt1 | contig 11062 bp, 12 predicted proteins | sample SSMForm2O_FD_200262 | JGI IMG/M metagenome (GOLD analysis project Ga0272442, IMG submission 200262) | Marine sediment archaeal communities from Little Sippewissett salt marsh, Falmouth, MA, United States - SSM-Form-2O | ecosystem: Environmental > Aquatic > Marine > Wetlands > Sediment ... | reverse complement strand
TTATAATTTACGTATGGGTAAAATATCCATATTGGTTTCTCTAGCATAACCACGAGGGACATAACAGAGTGAGAGAGGAAAAAATCCAAAACGAGTGCCCAAGATGTGTCAGCACCCAACTAATAAGCGACCCAGAGAATGGCGAGATGGTCTGCTCCAACTGCGGCCTAGTGGTGGAGGAGGATCTCATAGACAGGGGGCCGGAGTGGAGGGCCTTCACCGCCGAAGAGAAGCAGAAAAGGACACGCACAGGGCTTGGCATGAGCTACACTCTCTACGATAAGGGTTTATCCACCGTCTTCAACGGGTACAGGGACGCCCAGGGAAACCGGCTCAAGGACGAGACCCGGATAAAGATGGACAGGCTCCGTAAGTACGATAACCGCAGCAAGTTCGATGAGACATGGAGACGAAACCTGAGCATAGCGATGGCGGAGCTTGACCGTATGGCAGGGTCCCTGCACCTGCCCCACAGCGTCAAGGAGCAGGCGGCCTTGATTTACCGAAGAGCCCTCAAGATGGACCTGATAAGGGGCCGGAGCATCGACGCCTTCGTAGCGGCGGCTATATACGCAGCTTGCAGAAAGTCAAAGATACCCAGACCCCTGAAGGGGATCACTGGGGCCTCCACACGGGAGCACAGCGAGGTGGCGCGTACCTACAGGCTCCTCATCAGGGAGATGAAGCTGAAGATGCCCGTGGACGACCCCATGAAGTTCGTACCCAGCATCGCGTCAAGGCTAAAACTGAGGAGAGACACCGAGCAATACGCCATAGACATCCTCAGGAGAGCCCAGAAGAGACATGGGCTCACAGGTAAAGACCCGAGGGGGATCGCCGCGGCTGCGCTGTACATGGCGTGCATAGATAACGACGATAAGAGAATACAGAAGGAGGTCGCGGAGGCCGCGGGCACCACAGAGGTCACCCTACGTAACAGGCTAAGAGGACTAGAGTCCACGCTCGAGATGATGAAGGAAACACCGGAGAAGGATATCCCCCAGATAGTAGACTAGCGGTGCAAATAGCGGTTTTTCAGATAGAAGATCATAAACCTTTTTTCTTACCTCTTCTTTCTAGGTGAGATAGTTTTGGCCGAGGAGAAGCCCAGCATCGCGGAGGTACTGGACGCAAACCGGAGGTTCATCTACGCGCTATTGGCCACACCCTACCTCGGCATGGTGATAGCCATAGGGCTCATCTGGTACAGGAAGCCCAGCAACATGTACATCGCCATCGGCGTCATATTCTTCCTCATGGTTCAGTACGGGCTCACCGTCTACTTCTTCGTCAAAAGGATGGACAGCATGGTGAAGGAGGATAAGGCTAAAGCCCTCAGAGCGCTAGAGGAATCTCTGGGAGAGGAGGAGAGCCGATGAAGGAGGTAACGGTCGAGATAGACGAAGACCTTTACAACTACCTGGAGTTTCTTGAGCGTACACGATACATCAGAAACAAGAACGAGGCCCTCCACAAGGCGCTGCTCCTCTTCAGGAAGCTCAGCATGCACGACTGGCTCCCCGACACCTACCGCATCGGCGAGAACCGCGTAATCATAATGGATAGGGGGATGCTCCTCGACCTGTTCGAGAGCCTCACGGAGTACGAGATCTATAGGGTGGGGAGCATGACCGCCCTCAAGCGGAAGGTGTTGAAACCCGAGTTCAGGGACATAAACCTGACCAAGAAGGCCAACTGGCCTCTGGTGCTCAACGAGCTCCAGAACCTGGGTTGGGGGACCTTCGAGAAGATCGAGGACGAGATAAAGATAATAAACGTGGCTGTGCCGCCTCAGTACCTCAAAGGCTACCTAGAGACCATGTTCAAGGTAACCTTGGAGGAGCACCACACCAAAATACAGGACCTGATAGTTTTCAGGGTGGCCAAGCCTAGGGAAGACACGTGGCTCTAAAGCCCAGTCCACGGACATCTCTTGTAAGGCCCGATCACTATGGTCACCACTGTCCCAAGTATCCCGTCTAGGGCTAGCTCCTTTTCCAGGAAAGCGTTGAGGTCCTCCATCTGCTCGAATATTACCTCTATCAGTAGGTCTACGTCGCCGCTGGTGCGGTAGAGGACGTGTACGTCGGGGTTCTTCTCTATGTCCCCGACGATGGATGAGAGCTTGGCCGGCTGTACCTTGAGTCCGATGAACGCCTTTATGGCTCTGCCCAGCTTGTGGTAGTCCATGACGATGGTGAACTTCTTAATGATGCCCTCTTCTTGGAGCTTGTCGATCCTGTTCTTGATGGTGGCCTCGCTTACCCCAGCCTCCTCCGCCATCTTCTTGTATGTGCTTCGAGCGTCGTCTGTGAGACACTTTATTATCTTCATATCAAGGATATCCAGAGACATACGTCAATATTATTAGTCTACTAGTTGAAATATTTTTAGGTTCCTTTAATGGTATTGGGGTTTTATATAATCTAGTTTCATGTTTTCTTACTTATATTAAAAACATTTCCACGATCTTTCAAAATAAACAAAAATATGTTAAATACTCATCCAGCATCATCCAATATTAATATAAATAGACAAACACCTAAAAATATCTTTAAAGAAAATATAGAAAAAACAAAGCTCGATTTGGGAATCCATAAAATTTCTTAGTTGTTCTATAATTTTCTTAATGAAACATGATATATTCCATATGCATAGTAAATACCATCGAGGGAAAATGGAAGTCGTGAACAAAGTACCCGCGTCTCTATACAAGCCCCTATCGGAAAAACTAGTGTCCATAATCCTCGACGCCGAGGACCGGAACGCGGTCTCAGCCGATATGACGAAGAAGATAATCTACCTGTGGAGACAAGACATGCTCGCCTCCCCGACAGGCATAGAGGCGCTGGTAAAGGCAGCGGTTCAGGTTGACTCCGTGGCCGTCGTCAAAGTAATGGACGATCTGGGCCTAAAAGAGCTCACAGTAGCCGTGAAGAACCTATAAACCTAAATTTTCTTTTACCTACTTATTTATGAACCATTGAGGAATGATCGATTTGGTTGTAAGCTATACTTTAGCGAGGGTTCAGCCGGCGAAGGATGTCCAGGTCTACTACAAGGTGAAGGAGCTCCCCGAGGTCGAGGAAGTGATAACGACCTACGGCGAGTACGACATAATCATTAAGGTTAACGTAGGCAGCCTGGAGATGCTGGACGAGTTCGTGTTCCACAAGCTCAGGACCATCGAAGGCGTGGAGGCCACGACAACTCTGATACACGCCGACTTCCCTAAGGATAGGTAGGTGAGCCGCGCTGGAGAAGTTCCCTTCAGTCGTCTCTGACATAATGAACGAGCTGGTCACCATAGAAGGCTCAAAGTCGGTGAAGGATGCTTCCGAGATAATGCTCGAGAAAGGCATCGGGAGCATCGTGGTGATAGAGGAGGGAAGACCCGTAGGCATCGTGACTAAAAGCGATCTTCTGGGCAGGGTCATAGTGAAATGCAGGGACCCGAGGGAGTGCAAGATAAGCGAGATCATGTCCAGCCCCCTAATCTCCATAGACAGGAACACGCCCATACTCGACGCCATGAGGGAGCTGAGGCAGAGGAAGGTCCGCCGCCTCCTTGTGAGCGACGGCGAGAAGATTGTTGGCATAGTGTCGGAGTACGATATGATCAACGCCGTCACGATCTCGTCCCTCACGCAGTTCAGCACACTGCTTAGGAGAAAATAGCTTCACCACCCCATGACAACCAGTTCCGTTGGCTAGTATAAGGGTCAAGTTTTTCCCGGAAACCTTTTTATCAATTAGATAAGCTATAAAGTGATTCGCTTTGATGAAAAAGGTCACGATCATTACTCCCCCTGAGTATGAGGGGCTGTTGCTGGAGTCCCTCGGTAAATCTCAGGTAATCCATTTCACCAAGGTGACTGGCTCAGAGTACGAGAGTCTCAGTGACCCATCCGAGGAAGCCATCGATTATAGGATGCTTTACAACAGGGTCAACACGCGCTACAAGGAGGTCCTTGATATGGTGGATTTCGCTGTGGAGCGGCAGACACCTCGCCTCGAGGAGCTCAGGGAGTTTACTCTCGATCCAGAGGGAAAGGCAGACGCCATAATCGATGAGGCGACCTCTTTGATCGAGGACGTAGAGGAGAAGTGGGAGCGCCAGCACGTGGAAAACGATAAGCTGGTCAAGGAGCTTCAGGCCAAGCTGGATGCTGAGAGGGAAAAGTTCGAGAAGGAGAAGGATAAGCTGGTGGGGAAGCTCGCTGATCGAGTCCTCCTTTCATCGAGGCTTGAGTCGCTTCAGGCTCTGGAGCCGGAGCAGTTTAGGAGTAGCTTCGCCGTCGGTGTCGTGAAGAAAGACCTCATCCCCAAGGTGGCGGAGTACCTGAGACGGTATGAAGGGACGTACTACAGGACTGCCCCCATATCGGAGGATGAGAGCTTCATATTCGTCTTCGGCTCCGAGGAGACCCAGAAATGGGTGGAGGCGCTGTTCCTCGTCTTCGATATAAAGGACATATTCGACACGTTAGACTCTCAGGACATTCTTCTCGTGCTCGACCCTGCTAGGAGAGCAGAGGCCATTAAGAAGTACGAGGCACAGCTTACGAAGCAGGGTGAAGAGGCGGGCCCCAGCGAAGTGCCTGAAGAGGAGAAAAAGATCAGGGAAAAGATTACGGAGCTTGAGAGCAGCAACAGGCAACGTATATCCGAGCTGCGAGCCGAGTATGACCAGAAGATCAAGGAAAACGAGGAGAAGCATACTAAAGAGATCGCGGATCTGATGAGCGAGCAGAGCGACAAGATCGGAAAAATCGACTACTATGTCAACTTGTTGAGGATGTTCTCAAGCAGGAGGGTCCACATCCTCAGAGGGATGGTCATAAGCATCTTGCAGGGTTACACGCCTGACAGCAAAGTGCCCAAGCTCAGGGAATCCATCAAAAAGGTGGAGGACAGGATCGGGGAGAACCTGTTCGTGGAAGTAAGCGACCTCGGCCCCGAAGACAAGCACGCCCCGACGCCGACGCTGGAGATGCCCAGCTTCCTAGGACCATCTTGGATACTCACCAGGCTCAGGGGCTGGCCTTCCGCGGAGGAGCTCAACCCGGGCTACATCTCGGTCCTCATATTCTGCTTCCAGTTCGGCCTCATGTTCGGGGATATCGGGCAGGGCCTCGTATACCTAGCGATCGGCTTGGCTCTTCGTAACAGGTTCGATAGGGGCATGATGAAGTACCTGACTAACCTGTTCATACCTATGGGCATAGCTGCCATAGTGTTCGGTTTCATGTATGACTCGATATTCCTCGTTGAGCACGCCATAAGCCACTGGCTCCACGGGGCGGGGCTGCACCTGCCTTTCAACTACCCGATAATGCCCAACCCGGTGCACGAGGTGGGTGAGCTCATGAACCTCATATTCATGATAGGCGCGGTGGAGATAGTCCTCGGCGCATTGCTCGGAGCGTACAACGCGTTCAAGGAAGGCAACTACGTCGGCATGATTGGAGAACACGGCTTCGGCATGGGCCTATACGTCACCGGCCTTTACCTTTCAGCCGGCTCGCTGTTCACCGAGGGCCTCGACATCATGTTGATGGTGGCTAACTGGCCTTTCAAGCTGATGATCGCAGGGATGCTGCTTTCCTTCGCGGAGCCTGTGCTCCACTCTGTTCTGCACGGACACGGCCTGAGCATAGAGTCCATGGGTGAGGGGTTGGGAGGGCTGCTTATGACCTTCGTGGAGGGGCTGGCAAACATGTTCAGCTTCCTGCGTATCGCGGCCTTCGCCCTCGCCCACGCAAGCCTCGCCGGCGCAGGTGAGGCCCTGGGCCACGCCATAGGCAGCGGCATACTAGGTCTGTTGATAATGAACGTGATCGCGTTGAGCTTCGAGTTCGTCTCAAGCAGCGTACAGTCGCTGAGGCTGCTGTACTACGAGTTCATGGGCAAATTCTTCCACGGTGAAGGAGTGCCCTTCAAACCTTTCCGCGTAAGGCAGGGATAACACCGATTTTCTTATTTCTCAATTTTTCAGGGTTGGAAAAAATTATATGTACATGTGATACCTTGAAGGAAGAAAAGGAGAGGTAGCACAAGTGACAACCGAAACTACGGTGCTGTGCAGGCAGGTGAGGCGTTAATGGCGTACGAGACACTCGCTCCCGTCATACTCGTGGTCGTGAGTATCGGGGCCGCGGCGTGGACCATGGTGCAGGGAAGCATCATCAACTCGTCGGCTGAGATGGAGGGCAAGAAGACTCCCGTATGGGGGGTGGCCCTGAACGCCTTCGGTGGCTTCACAGTTATAATCAACTTACTGTTCTCCATAGTCATCATATTCGGCGGAGGAGGTGAAGGTGAACTGATTCCAGTAGAAGCATGGGGAGTACTCACCGCTGCTATGACTATGATCGGGGCGGCCTTCGCGTCCGCTCTGTGTATCATGGTCGCGGCAAAGGCGGGCGCAGAGATGCTAACGGAGAGGCCGGAGCTAAGCATCTGGTCTCTGCTGTTCGTCGCGCTCGGTGAGGGCCTCGCTATCTATGGGTTAATCGTCGCCATACTGTTGAGCGGGTAACCCGTTCGACGGCGGCAGCCGGTTTCCCTTTTTTAAGATTCATCCCATCAACCATTAAAATACATGAAAATTACAATAACAGTGTAATAAACGGGCATTAATGTTTTATATATTTACACATTCATTAAATGACGTGTGGTGCCCATAGAGTGTGCATCAATAATAACCATGTTAACCGTGAGGCCATATGAAGTTCAATGCATTTGTTTATGTCTCCTTAAAGTCCGGGTACAGCGACCCCGAGGGCGACGCCACCGCCGAGGCCCTCAGGGGACTGGGCTACAGCGTCGAGAAGGTCAGGGCGAGCAAGACGTACCAGGTGACCTTCGAGGCGGAGGACAGAGCGCAGGCGGACGCGCTAATAGACGAGATGTGCAGACGGCTGCTGACGAACCCCACGAAGGACGACTACCGTTACGAGCTAAGTGAGGCGCGATGAGCAGGGTCACCGAGTCGGGGCACCCCTTCAGCCACCACGTGGTCGATCTTCTCAACGCGTCGGACGGCGAACTCCGGGAGGTAGCCAATACTCTTGGGCTGGGGCTGTCGCCGGAGGAGCTCAGGTACATAGCCGATCACTACGTGCTCAGGGAGAGGAAGGCGACGGACATAGAGCTCCAGACCTTCGACCAGACCATGTCGGAGCACTGCAGCCACAAGACTTTCAAGGGATTGATCCACACGCCCGAGGGCACCGTGGACGGGCTGCTCAAGACGTACTTCAGGCGGCTAATCGACGAGTTGAAGCCTGACTGGTGTTTCAGCGTCTTCGAGGACAACGCCGGCATCGTGGATCTCACGGACGACGTGGCGGTTGCCATCAAGGTGGAGACCCACAACCACCCGTCGGCAATCGAGCCCTTCGGCGGCGCCGCGACTGGGCTGGGCGGCGTCATCAGGGACGTCCTGGGGGTCTGGGCGGACCCGATAGCCAACACGGACGTGCTCTGCTTCGGGCCCCTAGACCATCCATACGAGGGACTGCCCGAGGGAGTGAAACACCCTCTCTACTTGTTCAGGGGCGTCGTGGACGGCATAGGGAGCTACGGGAACAGCATCGGCATCCCCACCGTGAACGGAGCCACGGTGTTCGACGAGGACTACACCGGGAACGTCGTGGTTTACTGCGGCTGCCTCGGCGTGCTCCCCAAGGACCAGTACATCAGGGACGTGAAAAGCGGCGACTTCGTTGTGCTGGCCGGCGGTAAGACGGGTCTAGACGGCATCCACGGCGTAACATTCGCGTCAGCGGAACTCACAGAGGAGAGCGAGGAGGTGAGCAGGCCGGCGGTGCAGATCGCGAACCCCATAGAGGAGGAGAAGATCAAGCGGGCGGTGAAGCAGATCAGCGACCAGAAACTCGGGTCCGGGATAACTGACATCGGCGGTGGAGGCATAAGCTGCGGGATCTGCGAGACCGCGGATCGCTACGGGCTAGGCGTCGAGGTGCACCTCGACAGGATACCGCTTAAAGCCGAGGACATGGCCCCCTGGGAGATATGGATCAGCGAGAGCCAGGAGCGGATGCTGCTAGCGGTGCCTCCTGAGAACCTTGAGAAGGTGCTACAGATCTTCGGCGACGAACAGGTGGATGCCACCGCACTAGGCATCTACGACGACTCTGGCGTAGCGAGGCTCATCTATAACGGTGTAGAGGTGGGGAACATAGTCCTTGAGGCCCTGTTTAACCCTCCGCGAGTGGAGCGGGAGACGAACTGGGCTCCGGCCGAGAAGGAGGACCCCGATATACCTGAGCCGGAGGACCTTGGCGATGTTCTTCTCAAGCTGTTGAGCAGCTACGCCGTCTGCAGTAAGGAGCGGGTCGTGAGAAGATACGATCAGGAGGTGAAAGGCCAGACGGTGATTAAGCCGCTGCAGGGCTGGAGGGCCGGGCCGAGCGACGCGTCGGTGCTCAAGCCCTTAGACGAGTCGTGGAAGGGCGTAAGCGTCGCGAGCGGCGTGAACCCCCGGTACGGGAAGATCGACCCGTACTGGATGGCTGCCAGCGTCGTGGACGAGGCAGTACGGAACAGCGTCTGCGTCGGCGGACGCAGGTGGGCGCTGCTTGACAACTTTACCTGGGGTAACCCGGAGTACGAGGACCGGCTGGGCGGGCTTGTATACGCTTGCCGCGGCTGCTACGACACGGCCAAGGCTTACGGCGCACCGTTCGTTTCGGGGAAGGATAGCCTGTACAACGAGAGCCCGCTTGGGCCCGTGGCTCCGACGCTTCTGGTGACGAGCCTCGGCGTGGTGCCTGACATCAGGAAGGCGGTGAGTATGGAGCTCAAGGAGCCGGGGAACGCGCTCTATCTCTTGGGGGTGACGAGGCCTGAGCTGGGGGGCAGCGAGTACCTCAGGCTCCATGGGGAGCTCGGTGGCTCGGTGCCACAGGTGGAAGCGGAGAGGAACATCGAGGCTTACAGGCGTGTCTTGAAGGCGATGGACGAGGGCGTGGTGCGGGCGTGCCATGACTGCAGCGAGGGAGGGTTGGCCGTGGCCGTGGCAGAGATGTCGTTCACAGGCGGCCTCGGGGTAGACCTGGATATCGGTAAGGTGCCGGTCTCCGGGGCGATGAGGGACGACGTGCTTCTATTCAGCGAGAGCAACGGGAGGCTGCTGGTGGAGGTGCCGCCCGCCGCCACGACGCGGTTCGTCGAGACGATGGGGGACACTCCCCACGCCTGTGTAGGGGCTATCAAGGAGGAGAAGGCGCTGACGGTATCCAAGGACGGCGAGCCGCTGTTAGAGGTCGACCTGGAGACATTGATCGGGGCGTGGAAGACGCCGCTGGAGGCAGGGAGATGAGACGCGAGGACATCCGGGTTCTGATGATGCGCGCCCCGGGCACCAACTGCGACGAGGAAACGGTGAGGGCGTTCAGGGACCAAGGCGTCCAGGTGCACCTCGTCCACACACAGAAAATATTCCGGGAACGGAACCTGGAGGACTATGATGTCCTCGTGTTCCCCGGGGGCTTTAGCTACGGCGACTACGTGCGAAGCGGCGCCATCTGGGCGAAGGAGTGCGAGTACAGGATCGGCGGAGAGCTTGAGGCGTTCGTCGACGAGGGAAAACCCGTGGTGGGCATCTGTAACGGGTTCCAGCAGCTCGTTGAGATGGGGTTCCTTCCGGGCTGGGAGGGAAGGAGCATATACCCGGAGGCGGCGCTGGGGAACAGCACCAGAGGCTACCAGAACAGGTGGATAAGGATGAAGTACGTGGGCGGCGGCAACTGCGGCATGATGGCGGCGCTGAAGCCGGGCTTCACTCTTCAATGCCCCGTGGCCCATGGAGAGGGGCGGTTCATTTTTCCGCCTGGGCAGCGGGAGGAGTTACTGGAACGGCTCTACAACTTGGACATGCTGGTGTGGAGGTACGTGAAGGCAGACGGGTCCTTCGCCGAGCTCGACTGGCCTGAGAACCCTAACGGGGCCTACCACGACATCGCAGGCATCTGCAACCCCGAGGGAAATGTCCTAGGGCTCATGCCTCATCCTGAGCGCGCCTACTATGGCTACCTGATGCCTGAGTGGACCAAGGAAAGGCAGCCGCCCCACTACGGTGACGGCTGCCCATTCTTTAAATCCATAGTGGATTACGTGGAAAAGGAAATGTAGGAGCAGGTTAAAAGGCGCCTTTAACCTGCTAAATTTTTAAATCACTAATTTCTTTTTGGGAGATTATATAGTACCCTCGCTCTCGCCCTCTCCAGCTGCCTTATCGTCCTCCCAAGGTCCATCTCTGTGGGCTCCCCAAGCCTGCCTCTGATGTAGCTTAGAGCGACGACCTGCTGGTTGAAGTTAATAGTCATCTCGGGTGACAGATAAATAATCTCGGCACTGCCGAAGCAGTCCGGGAACATCTCCCTGTACCTCTCCTCCCACTGGAGGTGGTCGTCTAGGCTCGTGTGGTTGCCGAAAAGCAACAGATTGTACTTGCCGTGGATCGTCTGTATTGCTATGGGGATGTTTGGGTCTATGATGATCTCGTTTATGACGCGCTCGTCAAGCTTATTGAAATGGACGAGGATATAGGTGAGGAGGTAGTTGGGCGGGACGAAGAAGTTGGGGAACCTGCACACAGGCTCGCTCAGGAGGCGTGCATCGATGAGAGACTCTATGCGTTTATCGACGGTCTTCCTGTGGAGCCCCGTCTTCTTACAGAGCATCGATATGTTAGTCTTTATGCCTTTGCCGTTTACGAGGCACCTCATCACGTCGAGGTCCAGCTGCTCCAGCTTGTAGCCTCTCAGCTTGAGGCCGTCGTTCCTCTTGAAGTCCTTCTCTATTAGGTTGATGCCGGTGCTGGGGTTGTACTTGATCATGAGCTGGTTGCTGAAGTATGCCGTGCTCGAGTAGAAGAAGGCGTCCTCCTCGTCCACGCCGTAGTTGATGTTGAGGATGCTGGGGATGCTCGATATCCATATCTGGTAACTGGTTATGCTCTCATGGTAGGTAAAGAGAAGGGTGTCATACTCCCCCTGCCTGGACCTGAACGCGGCGAATATCTGGGGATCCT
>Ga0272442_10011036_pt1 | contig 11064 bp, 7 predicted proteins | sample SSMForm2O_FD_200262 | JGI IMG/M metagenome (GOLD analysis project Ga0272442, IMG submission 200262) | Marine sediment archaeal communities from Little Sippewissett salt marsh, Falmouth, MA, United States - SSM-Form-2O | ecosystem: Environmental > Aquatic > Marine > Wetlands > Sediment ... | reverse complement strand
GCCCGCCGGGGTGTACCGCTTCTCCCACGGCACCAGCGTGCGCATGATGTCGGGCGTCGTCCTCCGCGGCGCGGGGGCGGGCAAGACCGTCCTCGCCGGCGACCGCGGGCGGCTGCTCTACGTGCGCTTCGGCGACAGCGTCGCCAGGGGCGGATGGGGCAGTTGGGGCGCCGTCCACTTTGCCGGCGGCGCCGGCCGGGCCGTCAACGTCACCAGCGCCCGCCTGCCGCGCGGCACGGCGACCGTCGAGCTGGCCGACGCGGCCGGGCTCCGCAAGGGCGACTTCGTCTTCCTCCGCCAGATCGCCAACGACCCCGCCGTCATCCAGCACGACGACCGCCGGCCGACCATGACACACGTCGCGAGGGTCGCCGCACTCGCCGGGCGCACCGTCACGCTCGACCGCCCGCTGCGGCACGCGTTCCAGCCGTCGCTGGGCGTGCGGCTGCGGCCGATGGCCCCGATCCGCAACGCCGGGATCGAGCACCTGAAGGTGATGAACGACGAGGAGAGCCCCGACAAGCACATCGGCCTCGTGGCGTTCTCGGGGGCCGTCTGCTGCTGGGCCCGCGGCGTGCACTTCTACAACGGCCACCACTACCACGCCACCTTCCAGTTCAGCGCGCGGAATACCGTCGAGGCCTGCCGGTTCCAGCGGCTCCTCTACGCCGAGCGCCAGGCCGAACCGGACAACCGGCGGGACAACTACGCGGTCGGCGTGGGCGTCGGTGCGGCCGACAACCTGGTGACCGACAACGCCTTCGTCAACCTGTTCGTCTCGGTGGTCTTCGAGCGCGGGGCCGGCGGGAACGTCTTCTCCTACAATTACCTCACCGGCCGCCGCGGCGGCGCGGGCATCCTCTTCCACGGGCGCTACCCGCACGCCAACCTCGTCGAGGGCAACGACGCGACGGCCGTCACGCTGGACAACACCCACGGCCGGCAGGGCCCGCGCAACACGGCCTTCCGCAACCGCCTCCGCGGGACAGGCCGCTTCCGCACGGAGGACGACACGTCGCTCAAGCCGCCGACCATCGCCGATCGCCTGAACGTGATCGCCAACACCGCCCGGGCGTTCTGCGGCGTGGGCTCGGGCAGCTACGACGACGGCGCGGCCGGGGACTTCGACCGGCGAATGGCGAACCTCTGGGCCGAGCGCAACGTCGTCCGCGACACCCGGCCGCCCGCGGGCCGGCGCCGCTGGGGCCTCGTCGAGCGAACCCCCCAGCCGACCAGCCGCTTTGTCGACAATCACGTCGGCGCCGCCGCCCCGGCCGCGTGGCGCAAGCTTCGCATGCCCGCGTCGCTCTACCTGACCGGCCCGCCGAGCTTCTGGCCCAAGGGCAAGCCCTGGCCGGCCCTCGGCGCCGACGTCGACGACTTCGCAGCCGGCAAGCTCACCAAGCTCCCGGCCCAGCACCGCCAAGAGACCCAACGCGGCCCAAGCCGCTAGCATTGCCCCACGCCGCGGTGGCGGCGCAAGGGGATGTTCCGTGCGGTGGAAACCCGCCAAGCGGGGCGGGGGATGCTGCCCATGACGTACGTCGAGATCCGACAAGCAGGAAGATTGGTTCGTCGCGAAGCACTGGGCGCCCCGGAGGCGTGGGGCGGTTGGACTGTCCGCCTGGAGGATGGCCAGCACGTCCAGCTTTACGCCGGACAGATGATCCGTGCCGGGGCCTACCAGATTCGCGCCGTTTCGGGCGGCCCGGAGGAAGCAGACGACGAGCAGGCCCGGGCCATTGGCCGAGGAATCGACGGGACTCTCGACGTTTCGGCCGATCGGGCTCTGTCCCTACGCGCGGACGAGACGCTTCCGACGCCGGACGAGTCGCGGCCTCCCATGGCCGCCACGGCCGACGGCGCGGTCCCGGAGATCGAGGGCTACCGAATCACGGGGCAACTGGGCGCTGGCGCGATGGGGCTCGTGCTGCGCGCCGTGCAGTTGAGCACCCATCGGGAGGTGGCCGTCAAGCTGCTGGGGGCGAGCCTTTTCGGCGTCCCGAACGCCCGCGCTCGCTTCGAGCGTGAGGTCGAGCTGGCCGCCCAGCTTCGGCACCCGAACGTCGCCGCCGTCTACGACAGCGGGCTCCACCGCGGCGTTTACTACTACGCCATGGAGTACGTCGACGGGCTGCACCTGGACGAGTACGCCCGTCAGCACGACTTGCCGGAGCGCGAGATCCTGAAGATCATGGAGACCGTCTGCCGGGCCGTCGAGCATGCCCATCAGGCAGGCATCATCCATCGCGACCTGAAGCCGTCGAACATCCTCGTCACGCCAGACGGGCAGCCGCACGTCGTTGACTTCGGGCTCGCCAAGCCATTCGGCGAGGCCAGGATGGACGTCACGATCTCCCGGGACGGCCCCGATCCCGGCACGCCCGCGTATATGTCACCGGAGCAGGCCGCCGGCAAGAGCGACCTGGTGGATTCCCGCAGTGACGTCTACAGCCTCGGCGTGATCCTCTACTCCCTGCTGACCGGCGAGATGCCCCACGAGCCCACGGCCAGCCCTGCGAAGCTCATGCAGAGCATCGCCGAGGAGGACGCCCGCCTCCCGCGTTCCGCCATGCCGGGGATGAACCGCGACCTGGAAGCGCTGCTGCTCAAGGCGCTTTGCAGGGACATCACCGAGCGGTACGGATCGGCAGGCGAACTCGCAGCCGACTTGGCCAACTACCTCGCCGGCCAGCCGCTTGCTGCTCGCAGGCCGACGGTCGTGTACCTCCTGCGCAAGAGGATCGGCAGGCACCCCAGATCGGTTGCGGCCGCCGCGTCGGCTGTCGTGATCGTGGCCGCCCTCGCAACTGTCGGGTACGTGTATCGGCAACAGGCGGCCAAGGGACGGACTGCCCTGGAGGCTCAGACCGAGGCGCGCGTTGCCCGCGAAGCGGCCAAGGAAGCGAGAATGTTCCGAGGTATGGCTCTGAGCATAGCAACGCTGTGGGACGCCGCAGAGGAGCGATACAAGGACGCACACGCCGCGTTCCGCAAGACGCGCTTCGCCTCCGCGAAGTCGCTCTGGAACCAGGCAAAAAAGGCGTACGCAGTTGCGCAACGGGCGCTGGAATACGATCCGGATGACCACGTGAGGGAGCTGAATGTACACATCAGGGACGTGCGACCTGAAGAGTTGCTAAGCTACAAGGGCGTGCTGCTCTTCGAGGACCTACCTGAACCGAGGCACGCCGTTTCCGCCGGCCGGATGCCCGGGAAGAAGGGAACCAGCGACTCCCAGCACGAGGTTACGCTCTTCCGCCTGCCAAGCGCAGTCACCAGAGCAGCCCGGCTGAGGTATCGAGAGGTGTACGGGCAAGAGCGGGCCGAATCGGACACTGGGCAAACCACGCGTCCTGCGGGTGGCCCGGTCAAATGGCGACTCCGGAAGTGCCTTCATGACTACCGCGCCCGCTCCGGCGGGAAACTGGATCCTGCCAAGGTTGTCCCGTTCGTGCTGTCGGAGGGAATCCAGGACGGTGCGATGGCCGAACTCCTTGCCGTGGCGGACGTCTATCGACACGTCGAGGCGCTCGGGCTGTCGCCCGTCGAGCTGGACATATCCAGGAGGATGCTCTTCCGGCCGATCAAGCCGCACACCGTGTCGTTCGACCAGATGCTCGCCCTCGTCGAGGCCGCCAAGGCGCGGCTGCCCGATCGCCCTGCGTCGAGTCGGGGCACGAGCAGCAGGACGGAGCCCGTCATCAGCAGCCAGCGACCAGGGCAAGCGTCGCTGTCCCCCAATGACCGGCCGAAACACCCGGTCCTCGCCGGACGGTTCCGTCGTGTCCGCCCTTCACGCGAGGACGCCGGGGCCACGCCGAACCCGAGGCCTATGGATGTCCATGCCTTTGTCCTCTCCTACGCTCGGGATCACCAAGACCATCCTGACCGAAGGCCACTGTTTGGCATGAGCATTAAGCTCGGAAAGACGGACAGCGGGTTCGTCGCGCCCGACGGGAACCAACCGTCGGTTGCGATCCGCCTCGTAGACGTGCCAGGCCTCTCAGAGAGGAGGTTCCATCCTAGCGCGCTGTGCACGATCATGGGCACTATCGTCGATGCCTTCCGCGATGCGGGCTTCCTGGGCGTCTCTGTCGCTCCCCGTCCGGGGGACGTCGATCCGGTCACCGGCGAGGACCGCCGCACACGGCAAGACCGTTCGCTTCAACTCCTCATCCATACCAGCGTCGTGAAGGACGTTCGGGCGATCGCCCATTCGCCCAAGCTCCCGATCCTCGAGAGGATCAACAACCCATCGCACGCAGCTATCATCCGGAACTGCCCGTTGAGGCCGGGCGACCTGCTGCGCGGGGACGTTGCCATGGAATACGCCGCCCGGCTGAGTGGGGGTCCCGGGCAGCGGATCGACGTTGCGGTCTCCTCCGGTATGGCACAGGGCGATGCCATTCTGGATTTCATCGTCTTGGGTGTGGACTTCCACATGCCGAAGGAGAAGTGAGCGCATGGTGCGGGGAAACGCGAACCGGCGCGCGGGCACGCGATTCTCCGCGTGCTTGACGGCGCGGAGGGGGGGCGGGTAGGTTTCGTTGCGGCCGGTTCTGCTGCCGGCCGGGGAGGTACCCCATGGACCGCATATCGTGCCCGCAGTGCGACCAGAGCTTCATCGCCAGCCCTGAGGAGTCGAACCGCTGCCCGCACTGCGGCGGCCGGGTGTACCAGGCCGCCAGCGACGTCGGCCCGCCGGCCAGGCGGAGGCCGAGTGTTGCCGCCCGCATCGTGGTCGGGCTCGTCCTGCTTGGCGGGTGCGGGCTGTTCTCGAAGTGGGCCTACGATGGCCTCACCGGGCGCAACGTGCCGCGGATCACGGTTTCCCACTGCGTTGGCGGCCGGCTGGTACAGAGGCAGCTCAGCCGGGACGAGGAGCGGGAGGCCGCCTACGTTTTCGGGGCCGACCAGGACTACAAGGAGGCGCGCGAAGAGGAGGCGCAGCAGAAGCTCCTGGGCATGGTCTACGCCGTGCTGGCGGCCGTCTGCCTGATTGCCGGCGTGGGCTTCTTCGCCTCGGCCCGCCGCCACGCACAGGAAGCCGCCTGGCAGGCCACGGTGGACGACGTCCTGCGCGACGGCAAGCCGGAAGGCTGAACACCGCCCGCGCCGGCGGCATGCGTCAGTTCGTTGGTGGGCCGAGGCCCAGGAAGAGATGCAGCATTGCCAACCGCGACGAATGCCCTGTCTGCCCATGGACCGTTCGGTACAGGTGGTCGTGCGAGCCGAACCGCGTCTCTCGCGAACAGCTTCCGTTGAGCCGGGCTGCTTCCCTGCGCTTGCTCATCTGTTCCGACACGCACTGCACAGCTTCGCGGACACGCCCGTCGATCACGAAACCGACCATCGCGCACCATGCGTGGCCAGGGCTGTACTTACCCGTGACGAATCGAAGCACGCCTTCGGTGATGTACTCCCTCGCCAGATCCTGCGCCCTGTCCCCGCCGAGGCGCTTGCACTCGATGCCGAAGTACTCCTCTTCCGTGAAGCTGTAGATCACCTTGATGTCGATCCTGCCTTCCGCCTTCGGCGCCTCCGGCGACGATCGCGTCCCGACTTCCTCCTCAACTCGGAGAGTCGTCACTCCGCGGCGTTTCTTCTCGGCCAGGATGTGCCGGCCGAGGCGCCCGGCGATGGCTGGCTCCGTACTTGAAGGCCCCACCTCCTGCTTCCGCACTACGGCCCGCCAGGCGGAACGCAGAAGCTCCAGGACCGTGGCGATGACGTCCGCGCCGAGGCCGAGAGACGGGGAGCCGATGCGGTTGGCCGATTCACCGTATTGCACCATCTTCCCCCATGTGCTCGGCCAGGATCTCATCGGCGTCGTTCAACGCGGCGGATCGCGTCCAGTAGCGCAGCTCGGCCGGCTTGACGACGTGGAGGTCGTCGGCCCCGTAGACCCGCAGGAACCGCTTCGCGAAGACTTGATCGGTGATGGGGGCGCGAAGCTGGCCCTCAATCCGCCTCAGGACGGAATCCAAGCTCTCAGCTTCCGTCACCGCGACCTGCCGCTGTCGCGCAGAGGACACGCGACGCAGCCGCACAACGGCCAACGGAGAGGCCCCCACGTCCAAGACCTCAGCGACCATGCCGCGCCGATTGCCGGACTGGATCAGGGAAGCCAGCGTCCCGCGCAGTTGCTCCGCGTAGGCTGTGAGGTCTTGTGTCGTCGCGGGCCGGAGGGCCCTTGATGCCGCCTTGGCCCTGCGATGGTCGATCGTCACCTCCATGGCATCCCGAACAAATACCCGCTCCTGCGGGTCGTCGATGCCATAAAGAGCGAAGACGGCCTCGTCGAGTCGGGACCTGACACGCTGGAGATCATCTCCGCTAAGGCGCTTGGCCTCCTCTACCGTAGCAACCACCGCCTTCACCAGGTGCGGCGGGGCTGTGGACGGTACGGGAACAGGTAACCGAAGCAGGTCAACCGGCTGGAGCTCATCGCGTTCGATCCCCCACGTTGACGCCGCCATGAATAACCAGTAGGCCGCGAGGCTTGAATTGAGGATCCCGTTGAGGAAACAGGCTTCGTCCTTTGGGAGCGAGAAGCCATAGTAGAGGGAGTCATACACGACGTCCGACAGGCTCATCGCGGCGAAGAAACGCGACTGGCGAAGGCCTCTTGTGGCAATCACAAGTGGGCCTTCATAGATCCGGGGATCCCTTGGCCGGTGGAACTGGAGGTCGTCGACCGCTGGAAGCCGGTCCGGGTCTATGGTGAATGGGAGCATGGTGCCAGCCGACAGCAACGGCTTACCTTTCAGTTCCGGCGCCTTCTGTTTCGGCTTGCCCGACCTCTTGAAGCCCTGACCGTGAGGCCGCGGCCCAGCGAGCTCTGACAGAGGAGGAAAGGCGTCTCGGATGCGCCGCACAAGCGCCATGTCGCGGGCACTTCCCCATGAGGCGACCTTGAGCATGTCCGCATCGGAGGCCGCTTGGCCCAACGGCAATCGCTTGATGCAGTCCGGCGTGATCTCAACGATGCCATGCGCGCGGAAGTCCTCATAGCGGCGCGCAGCGCCAAAGGTGAAGGTTGCATCGGGCGAGGGTGCTTGGCCTCTGGCCACGAAGACCATCGCGGGCGCCATGGCGGTTGGGAACAACCGGACTTGGCGCAGTTCGGAGAGGTTGAGCATCAACTCGGGCGTGAACCGCTGCAGGAGGGCTTGCTTCGCCTTGCGGGCCTTCTCGTCATGGCTGAAGAACGGCTTGGCATGGAGGAGCAGGCCGATCCGGGTGTCGTCGGACACGAAGTCCCCGATTCGCCAGAGGAACGCCTGGTCTGGTGTGCCCTTTCTTGCCGTCGGGAGGCCTCGCTTGCGGCAGTACTCGGCATTCGTCGAGTTCGATGGCGTTCGTGTCCAGGGCGGGTTGCCCACGATCGCGGCAAAGCCCTTGCTCGCAAAAGGTCCTTTGCTGGGGAATGCCGACTTGTCGCTGAAGGCATCCTCGGCGAAGAGGTTCATCCCGACCAGCTCTCGGAACTTCAGGGCGCTTGGAGGGCGGGGGTCGGGGTCGAGCTCCAGCACGGTGAGATAGAGGCTGAAGGCCGCGATCTGAACGGCCTCCTCGATGATGTCAACGCCGAAGATCTGGTCGTGGAGCACGCTGCGAATGAGCTTCCGGCTGAGGGGCTCGCCGCCTGAGACGCGAAGGCTCACGAGGCGCCGCAGCGCCTCCACGAGGAAGACCCCCGAACCGCAAGCCAAGTCCGCAACCTTGCCGTCGGCGGGCATGTCCTTGAAGACCTGGGACAGGACAAGGTCCACGAGGTTCATCGGGGTGTAGTGCGTGCTGAGGCGCTCGGCCTCCCTGGCGTCCGCGGAACGGGCGAACATCTCGTAAATCGAGCTGATCAACTCGACGGGGATGATGTCAAAACGGTAGGGCCACAGTCGCATCTGACCTGACCGGGACGTGCCTTCAAGCAGCCGCCTGACGATCTGAAGATGCCGAGGCCCGACGCGCTTTCGCTCGGCCGGCTTGAGCGGGAAGAGGTCCCCGTTGAACGTCCGCCGGACCCAGGCCCAGAGCGTCTCCGTCTTGGCCTTGTCTCGCAAGACGTCGGTGAACCTCTCCTTGCCGTAGCCGGACCGGAAGAACTGCGGCTTCAGGATCTGCCTGTCCTGGAGGTACGCCACGAAGATGGACCGCCCCAGCAGCGCGTGCGCCGCCGGTGCCGGCAGGCCCGCGGAGACCAGGTCCTCCTCGGCGGCCTTCAGGTCGGCCAGGAGGGACTCGTCGACTCTCTGACGTCTGTCGATCCGTCGCGCATCCTCCGTTCGCCAGAACCGCCCCGTCTCGTACTGAAGCCGACCGGCGAAGCGGTTCAGCGCATCCAAGCGATCGGCGATGTCGGTGAAGACCCGAATGCGGTGTCGCTCGTGCTCGGCCGGATCGTCCGTCTCCGGGCGGGAGTAGCAGTTGTAGATGCTCACGCTCGTCGGCGTGACGACCCACAGAAGCGGCGCCAAGCCGTGGTTCCACGCCAGGCGGTGCGTTTCGGTAAGCTGCTCCGCGGACGGCTGGGCGTCCGCCAGGTACTTGAAGTAGATGCAGGGGGCACCGGACAGCTCGAAGAAGGCCGTCGCGCCCAGCTTGTCCACGGCCGTCTTGTACTTGAAGTGCTTCTCGGAGGCCGGATCGCGGAGCGCCTCGCGCGTGAGGACACCTGTCCCGGGACGGCCATCTCGGTAGAACCCCGTGCCGTTCATGACGCGGATGAACTCCGCTGTGTTCGAGGCCTCCGTCCTCATCGCGTAGGCGTCCCCATCTTGCGCTGCCACGAGCCTCGTTCCATCGCAGGGCAGTCTACCAACTGGGGGCCCGTCAAGGTACAGGCGATCCGGCAAGAATCCTGCCGTCGGTGCCAAACCAGCCCCATGGCCTGGGAGACAACCGCCCTCACCCCTGGTCGCAGACGGCGAAGGCTTGTTTGAGGGCCTCGACGGGGTCGGCCTTGGGGCTGAACTCGTGGCCGACGTAGTACTCGTAGCCGGACGCGGCGATCGCCTTGCAGATGCCGACGTAGTTGAGCTCCTGCTCGTCGTCGAGGTCGTGGCGGCCGGGCACGCCGGCGGTGTGGAAGTGGCCGATCCACTGGATGTTCTCGGTGATGTTGCGGATCACGTCGCCTTCCATCATCTGCATGTGGTAGATGTCGAACAGCAGCTTGACGCGAGGCGAGCCGACCTTCTCGCAGACGGCCACGCCCCAGGCGGTGTTGTCGCACTGGTAGCCCGGGTGGTCGATCTTGCTGTTGAGCAGCTCGACGTTGAGGTTGACGCCCTTCTCCTCGGCGTAGGGCGCGACGCGCCGCAGGCCGTCGGCGCAGGCGTCGATGGCCGCGAGGTCGTCGACGTGCGGCAGGCGGTTGCCGCTGAAGCAGATCAGTCCGCCGATTTCCAGCTCGGCGGCCTTGTCGATGGACCGCCGCAGCTCGGCCTCGATGCGGTCGTGGTTGGATCGCTTGTTGAGCCCGCCGGTCAGCGAGGCGTGCCCGCTCATGCTGGGCACGACGAGGTCGTGCTTCCGGGCGGTCGCGACGGTCTCTTCGAGCGTCTCGTCCCAGCCCCACAGTTCGACGGCCGCCCCGCCGATCTCGGCCCAGATTCCGCACAGCTCGTCGAACGACATGCCCTCGCGCTGGAAGATCGGATAGCAGATCGATTGCTTGATACGCATGCTCGTGGTCCTCGATGCGGTCCCGGCAGGCGGAATGCCCGACGCGGACGCCGCCCTCTTCTACCATCCCGCCGACCGGATGCAAGCACCTGCCGGACGCCTCAGCGCTGCTTGCTCTCCTCGCCCGCCTTGCCGAGCAGCACCCGCCGGCCGTGCTCGGGGATCAGCGGGCGGACCGACGGGAACTTGACGTTCATGTACTCGACGAACTTCGCCGGGTCCTCGGTGTTGTTGGCGAACATCTCGAAGTGGGCCGCCACGGCCAGGCGCGGGCCGACCTCCCCGGCGAGGTCGACGGCCTCCTGGTAGGTCATGTTGCCGATGCACCCGCCGGCGAGTCGCTGGGCGTCCCGGCCGTTGATCGGCAGGAACATCACGTCCAGCGGTGCCAGCTCCTTGAGCCTCGTCTCGAGGCCCTCGTAGCGGCAGGTGTCGCCGGCGTGGTAGACGCGGCAGCCGATGGCCTCGATGACGTAGCCCAGGTACGGGTACAGGCCGGTGGCCTCGTCGGCGTCCAGCCGCTCGTGCGCCGCCGCGACGCCGCCAAGCGGCTCAGTCGGCGAACTGGCGATGGGCACAATACGCTGAAGAAGAGGGCCGCCAACAGCCGAGGAAAAAAAGTCGCATCGGGTATTGACGAATGGGGATTCCCCCATAGAATTGGGACGCGGGTCAGCTCCGCTCGGCTGTCCGGGGCACTGGGGGCATGGCCCAGTGATATTCTGCGCGAAGCAGAGCGCACAAGGGAAAGGAGTCTGGCATGGCTGAGCGGGATCGGGTTCCAGCAGCTACGGGGGCCGTTTCTGTCGATAACCGCTTCTGGGGCGACATCAAAAACGTGCTCGAGCAGGTGTTCTCCGAAAGGGAATTCGGCGGACGGATCCGCTTCTGGAGCGGGGACAAGCGAGCGCCGAGCGCGGTCGGGGCAGCCCATGGCTCGGAGGAAGTCATGGAGATTGCCGGCTGGTTCTTCGCAGCCAAGGCTCTGGTGGCCGGCGCGCCCGGAGCCGTAGAGGCCCTCAAGAGCTTGGTGGCCGAGGCAGCCGACGCAGCGCAGTTGGCGGTTTTCGTGTGCTACGAGGCCGGCCTGCTCCCGATCCTGCGGGGCCTTGCCGAACGCTCGGGAATGGTGCTTCATGTCCAGCCTCTTCGCGCTCAGGATTCGCCGTCCACGAAAGCAGAGAAGGCTGACAACGAGCCCCTCCGTGCCGGAGAGAGAATGGCAGCGCTGAAGGGGCGCCTCGGCAAGCTACTGGACGAGGGGGCCGGCGAGGAAGCGGCACGCGTCTTGGGCGAACTGAAGGGGCTCGAGCGGGACTGTCTCCGCGAGGGCCTGACTGTCTGCGCGATGGTCCTTTCCTGAAAAATGAT
>Ga0272442_10011035_pt1 | contig 11064 bp, 5 predicted proteins | sample SSMForm2O_FD_200262 | JGI IMG/M metagenome (GOLD analysis project Ga0272442, IMG submission 200262) | Marine sediment archaeal communities from Little Sippewissett salt marsh, Falmouth, MA, United States - SSM-Form-2O | ecosystem: Environmental > Aquatic > Marine > Wetlands > Sediment ... | reverse complement strand
CTATCAGTGCTTCCCTGGCTACTTCGCTCACACCGCTGTGAAGCAGATGAGGAGGGCTCACGAGGCAGGCATTCGTGGCATCTTTATGGAGCACTCCAGTGAGTTCGAGGAAAGCCACCTCCTGGACGTCCCTGACGTGTATGTCACGTGGAGGCTGGCGGACGACCCGACGCTGGACGGTGACGCCCTCATCGACGAGTTCTTCGAGCTTTTCTACGGCGCGGCATCCGAGCCCATGCGCCAGCTCTACCTGGAGATCGAGACGGCCTATTCGGAACCGAAGAGCTATCCCGAAGAGTTCCGCAACACGGCTCGTTTCTTCCACCAGAACGAAGAGATCGCCTGGAAGATCCTGGGCACTGAGGAACGCATGGCCCGTCTCGGCGGCCTGATGGAGCAGGCCCATCGGACCGCACAGACGGACGTCGAGGTGCGGCGAGTGAAGCTCTTCGATACAGGGATCTGGCAGTACATGCAGGAGGGACGACGCAGATATGAAGCACTTGAGGCACTGAGGGCGACACCGCCTCCGACGGTGGCAATCCCCAGAGTTCCCGACACGAATGGTGATCCTGATGCTGTGGACTGGGATCGCGCGGCCCTGATCGACGAGTGGTTAAGCATCTCCGGCGAGCCAAGTGACAGACAGATTACTGCACGGCTGGCCCACGATGGAGAGAACCTCTACGTCGAACTTGAGGAGCAGCTCGACACCTCTCAGTTGATATGCACAGACGCCATCTGCGACGGCGATGACTGGGAACTGTTCTTCGGTCGGGGGCGCTCAGAACCGTACCACCAGCTCGTGCTAGCGCCTGACGGACGTTGTGCTGGGGTCTCGCGGGGTGAGACGGGCAAGTGGGAGCACAACGCCAGAGTGACCAGTGATACATCATCTGGTGATCGCTGGAGAATTGTCTTGGCACTTACTCTCGACCAGCTGGTGCCGGAGGGGGCGGAGGCAGGAGACACGATCTACGGCAACATCTGCCGGGCGAGCAGTGGAGCCTCCCAATTGCTGGTCTGGTCGCCGCTCTTCTCAGGCGGGTTCCACACACCAACACGATTCGGCGAGTTGCGCTTCGAGTAAACCGAGGGACAGTTCACCTGCTCTTGCCACGAGGAGCGGAAGGCGTCGATCGTCATCCCTGGAGGGATGTGGTATGTTCAGCAAGATCTTCGACCAAGCCAGGTTCGATACCCGATCTGAGTGAGGTGAACATGGCGTTGGGGCCAAAAGGGAGGAGAGCAGGAACGTGCTGCAAGTGAGACTCAATACGGGCCGGAGACAAGCCGTGTCTGGATTCATGCTCGTGGGAGGATTTCTGCTGGCAGTTTCACCATCTCTACCCTTGACGGGCTGGGACGATGGGGGTCGAAACGTACAGTGGGCGGAGCGGGCATTTTCGGAATTCCCTTCAGGGAGGGGCGGAAATCGCCTCGTTGTCACCCATGACGACACGCCTGGAACGGCAAAAGTCGGCGTGTGCGCGGCCGGGACGCCGATGCGGCTGGGGGACAGGACGTACACGCGAGGAATTGGGGTGAATTCTCGGTGTGTCATCCGGGTATCTCTGGCGAAGCCTGCGAGGCGGCTTCTGTCGGACATCGGCCTGGACAGAAATGTGGACGGCTCGGCGGCATCGGTGCAGTTCTTCGTCCGGGTAGCGGATCGCGACGTCTTCTCAACGGAAGTCATGAAGCCGATAGACGGTATGCGCTCCGTCGACGTTGGTCTCAGTGGAGCGACGGGATTCGACCTGGCTGTGGAGGACGGTGGCGACGGGCGCGGCTGGGACCAGGCGGACTGGGCGGAGGCACGGGTGGAACTGGAGGATGGAACAGTGATGTGGTTGGATGATCTTGCGATTGCTTCGGGAATGGGAAACGACCTGCCGTTTTCCTTCGTCTACGGCGGCCGGGATTCGCGCGACTTCCTATTTGACTGGACAAGCGCAGTCCAGGACGTGGCGGTAAACGAGACCCAGCGGCGACGAACGGTGACATGGATTGACCAGGAATCGTCGCTGGAGGTGCAGGCCGTCTGCAACCTGTACCTAGACACGCCTGCTGTGGAGTGGACGCTCTACTTCACGAACAAGGGGCAGGCAGACACGCCCGTTCTCGAACAGGTACGGGCTGTGGATGCTTCGATCTGGTTGAAGCCGGGGGCGAACCCGACGCTGCACAGTCTGCGGGCATCGTCGGGCGTGGACGATTGGCTTCCGTTCAGCCAGGCGCTTGCGCCGGGGCAGCCCGTTGCATTTGCGCCGATTCGAGGCCGGTCGTCGTGTGGGGCCTGTCCGTTCTTCAATGTGAGTTGGGGAAAGGAGGGGGTGATAACGGCCATCGGCTGGACAGGCCAGTGGCAGGCATCCGTCGGGTATGATGGTGGGCCTGTGCGGATTCAGGCCGGCATGCAGAACCTGCACCTGTCGCTCAAGCCGGGCGAGAGCATCCGGTCTCCCCGGATTCTGCAGATGCACTGGGAGCACGACGACCCACAGGGCGCCTACAACCTGTTTCGCCGGTTGATGTTCGCCCATATCATGCCGAAGGTGGAAGGTGTGTGCCCCCCGCCGCCTATTGCGCACACAAGCACTTCATTTCACGAAGAGGACGATGGGACCGAGGCCGATGTGCTGTCGCACCTGGAGGCGGTGAAGGATCTGGGATTCGAATTCTTCTGGCTAGACGCGTTTTACGCGCCGACGCGATTTCCCACCATTGGCCACTATGTGCTGCCGCTGAAACGGGCTGTCGATCCGAAACGGTTTCCGGGGGGCCTGAAGCCCATCAGCGAAGCAGCACATGAGGCAGGCATGAAGTTCCTGTTGTGGATGGAACCTGAACGGATCTGCGCGGGAACGCCCATGGCCACGGACCACCCAGACTGGGTGGTGATGCCGGAAGACGGCGGCTGGGGCATGCTGAATCTGGCAATCCCTGAGGCGCGGGAGTATCTGACGAACTACCTCCTGCTCGCGGTGAAGGAGTATCAGATTGACTGCCTGCGCATAGACAATGCCACGGATTTCGACAGGATGTGGCGCATTGTGGACGGTGACGATGGGGACAGGATCGGGATGGCGGAAATCAGGTACGTGGAGGCCTTGTACCAGGTGTGGGACGAGGTCCTTGCCGCGAATCCGCATCTATTCATCGATAACGTGTCATCGGGCGGACATCGAATCGATCTGGAGACGGCGTCTCGGGCCATCAACCTGTGGCGGACGGATGCGACGATTCATCCCCTGCAGGAGAAGGACTTCGAGCAGGCCGCGCTCCAGAACCAGGTCATGACGGCCGGGCTGAGCCGATTTGTGCCCTTCAATACCTGCGGCCAGAGCGGCGCTGCCCCCTACCTGTTCCGCAGCGCATTCAACGCCGGCATCACATTCTGCGAGGATGTGCGGCCCGAGGACTATCCGCGCGATATGCTGCAACAGGCCATCGCCGAGGGAAAACGGATCAGGAAGTACTTCAGCGGAGACCTATTCGCCTTGAGCGAGGTCACGACGGACCCGAGGGACTGGCTCGTCCTGCAATACACCCGTCCTGAGGCAAACGACGGACTCGTGCTGGCATTCCGTCGACCGGCGTCGCCGTATACCGGTTTCTCGCTTGAGGCCCTGCGAGGCATCGATACGGAAGCGGCGTATGAGGTGACGATATCGCGTTCATACGACCCGGAACCGATTGTCAGGATGACGGGAGCGGGGCTGCTTGAGTACACGGCTGAAATCCGTGAACGGCCCGGCACGCTACTCATTGAGTACGAGGTGGCTCTTCGCCATCCGCAATCCAATGGAGGCTAAACTGGGCGAGGGCAGCTCTGGCGTAGAGGAGTCCATTCTGTATAACGGCATCCACCTTCCTGAGAAGTGGCCGCCTGTATTCCTTCTGGGCTCACCCGACGAATCTGGGGCAAGCCACGGCTACGTAGCCGCCGGCGGCCCGGGGTTCACCGAACCCAAGGATACGATAGGATCTCACTTCGGCCGAAGCGGGACACGGGCGGTGTAGATGTCGGTCGTTCCTTCGTGCGACGAGTAATAGCTGACGAGCATCTCCTCACCCATGGGGACCGCGCAGGGATAAGAGCAGTCACCGCCTGATGGAATTCGGCAGTAGGGGTGAAGTCTGCCGTCTTCGTAGATGTAAACCATCGTCCCTGTCTTCTCGTCCTGGCGGGTTCGGGAAAAGAGATAGGTGACGGCAGCGAATGTGTAGACGGAATGGCCCGCAAGGTGCACGCCGCAGGGACGTTCGGTCCAGTGCTCGAAGGGAGCCATCGACTCGAGGATGGAGGACTGCGGCGAGCCGTGTTTCTGCCTCAGGAAAGCGACGATCTTCTTATCCGATGCAAAGTGCAACGTCGTTTCGCTTTCCGAGTTGCCGCCCCTGATCTTGGAGATCTTCTTCCACGCGAGACCGTCCGTCGAGGTGATCAGATGCACGTTCCGCTCTTTGGCGTTGTGGGACTTGAGATGTGCCGTGGCGTAGAAAGGCCCCCCGTGTTCGATAGGCTTCCAGAAGATGTATTGCTGCTGATACACGGGCCGCGGCGTGCTCCATGCCTTCCCGTCGTCGGTGAAAGTGACGAAACTGGTAAGCTCCGTGCCTTCCAGCGCCACGTCGTACAAGAATAGGCGTTCAGGCGTTGCCAGGAACGAAGGGTCACGGTCGTCGGTCAGGCAGTTGAGCCGCTTGTGCTCGGCCCAATGGTCGCCGTCGGTCGAGCGCAGGACGATCAGGTCGGCCTTTCCATAACCGTGGGACGGGCCCTTGCGAAACGAAAGCCAGTAGCCGTCTCTCCAACGCACCAGGGCGGTGAAGGCGTTGTGCTTTCCGTCGGACACGACCGTGCGGACCGCCCTAGGGTTGACCAGGGCAGGGACCTTCGTTTCTCCCCCTAGGGCGGCGGTGGAAGCGAAGAGCACAGCCAGAGACGTGATGCGATTCATATCATGGCCCCCTCGAGGTGGGAAACATGCCTGTCACTCAGAAATAGTATGCGCATTCCATTGGAGGGGTAATCGATGGTGCCGAGACGATCGACGGGGGCAAGCCGGCCCTCGCTTTCAGCCCCCTGGAAGTCAAGATGCTCCGTGTGGAGTAGTGTCTGGAAGAAGCGCGCTCTCGCAGAGCTGCGCCATGCGTTCACGCAGTGCATCGAGATCGGCGTTCGTGACCGCATCATTGCGGAACTCTCTTCAATAGGATGACGTCACGTTCTCCGGCACTGACGTCCAGTTCTTTGTGAGGCCCAGGTGCAGAGCCAACCTTTCGATCCCCTTCAGGCGAAAGACGGCTGATAACGGCAAAAGGGTGATCGCTTCGGATCGTCACCGATGCCTTCTTGAGAAAGAAGAGGGCATGACCCTTCTCGCACAGCCACTGTGTGCCATGGTCTGTCTCCTGTAGACCGATGAGCCCGCCCAGTTGATCGGAGATCTCATTGAAGACCTTGTTTCTGTAACGGGCTTCTTCTCTCAGGCCCGTCTGCTCCGCTGAGAAGCCGTCCTCCCCAGGTTCCCACAGGTTGGCCCTGTCATAGGGGAAGCACTCGTAACACATGAGGGCAAAGAGATCTACGTCATCAGGCCCCACCATGCCAGAGGAACGGTAGGGACACGTCCCGTAGAGGATGTGTGGATGCTCCTTGTAGAACGCCTTGTCTTTGGCGTACATCACGAAGGAGTCAACACACGTGGTACTGATCCCTTCCGAATAGATCTGGTAGCCCATCTCTCTCAAGGACCGCGTGTAGTCCAATCGCTCCATCATGGTGGGAGCCGAATGAGGGCGGTCGTAACTGCAGAAGGCGCCCGCCGCATAGACATCCAGCCACAACCCGTCGACCTCGGTCTCTTCACGAAGCTCTCGAAGACGATCCAGTGTGTAATCCTTCCAACCCGAATTGAGGCTGAAGTAGAGGACCGGTAAGTGTCGGTTGTTCCACCCCCCAACGCTGTGGCCGTCATACCCGTGGACGAGCCATTCAGGGTGTTCTCTGACCACAGGACTCCCCCGCCATCCATGGGCTGTCTGATGCCAGACGAAGACCTCCAAGCCCATCTCGTGGGCCCGGCGGACCAGGTGCCTCAGACCATCAACGCCTCCACCGCTCCTCGTCATGACGCCGTTGATATCGGTCTGTCCGTGACGTCCTGGCTGAACCGCACCGTCAGCCCACTCGCGTAGAACAGGATAGTCCTCTTCCGAGCCGTTCGCCCAACCGCGCCGCCAGATCCACCCGATCTCGACACGTCTGTATCCGAGTTCAACGATCCCTGGCAGCACCTGCTCCGCGTAACCTCGGAAACCCATTCTGCGCCACGCGTTTCTCTTGCATGCCAAGGGCGCTGGACGCGAAAGAGGGATATCGAACTCTCTGGAGTAGGCTTCCCTGAGATGACGATAAGCCGCGATCCACAGATTGGCGCTGAGAGGCTGGTCGATCCAGAACCTCAGACGCGCGGGCGCGGTGACTGTGGCCGCCGACCGTCCCAGCGTCATGTTGTGCCACGTCAACACGGCATCGTTTGTCCCATTGGACGTCAGCCCTGTTCGCTCGTTGACTGGATGATCGAGGTGCTCGAAGATGGAGCCTTTCCCCCCTGGGAGACCAATGAGGTGAAAGAACTGCCCTCCGTCGATGAAGGCGCCCCAATCGTACTGCGTCTTCTTCTCGCCTCCGAACGTGACATCCTTGTACGCCTCTCGGTCACCCCCTGGGTAGCAGCCGAATCTGAAACTCCTTGATCCTTCATACTCGGTTTCTACTGGTCCGAGCCAGTGCATATGGATCTTGTGGATCTTGTGGTGAGGATCGACGATCATGATCTGGTCCGATAGCCCCACGCAGGCTGTGCCGAAAGACGTGAAACGGACGGGGGTGAAGGCCCAGTCCAGGTGGCTGACCTCACCATCGGCACTTGTGACGTCAAACGTCAGGATGAGCGATTCCCCCAGGAGGAAAACCTTAGAGAAGGAGAAGGTAGCCTCTCCCTGCACAGGCTTGACTTCGGGGCCCAGTCCCTCTGGCAGGTACGTTAGCCCGCAGATCGCGCCGGGCATGTTCCGGGCGATAACGGTCCCCTGGGGATTTCGGACCGTAACGACGATCGTTTCTCTTTCGAAATCGAGACGCACGCCATTCTCGAAGACAGCGTGGAGCATGCCTCCCTCCTCTGCCACGACGGGAGGATTCGACATCGGGGTCTCTTCAACGGAGAAGAAGTCCCGAGGGAGGAGTTGGATTGCCTCGGCACCCATTGCTCCTTGGGAGAGTGCCCCCCCCTGCACCATCAGCAGCATGCCTACGATAGGCCATGATCTTCCCACGTCTTTATCCTTTCTGGTGCGGCAAACGCCTTTTGCCTCAGGTAGCCATCACATCAAGACAACGATTAGAATACCCCAATACTGGGCTCCAGGGCGGCGTAGCCGACCAGGATCTCAGAAAAGAGAGCATCGCGGCTGTTGTATGTGGGGGACAGCTGGAGTTGATGTACTATGGTTGAGACTGCGCCGTTCGGCAGAGAGGAAACTGGCATGCCTAGAGTAACCAAGGTCCTAATGTACCTGTGCGTGACCGTCTTGGCCGTGATGCCTGCCGCTGCTGAACAGGTCGTTCTCAACGTGGCTCACGACACCGGCAGTCCTATCACGGAGAACGCGTGGGTCTTCTCCCGGCCCGACATGGGAATCCAGCTCAAGACTGCCATGAGCAGTGACCGGGTGGTATTCAACCAGGGACCCTACGTTGCGCCCCGTATCTCCCCTGACGGGAAGAGGATTCTCTTCAATGCTATGGAGGGCGGGTTTCTAGGCGTCTGGCTGGTCGAGAAGAATGGCGAGGGAAGGCGCAGAGTCTGCGACGGGAGCCAGGCCGAGTGGTGCCACGACGGACGGAGGATCCTCCTCGTTCGAGAGGGCCGGATCATTGGGCATGATTTGCATTCAGGGGAGGAGCGCGTAGCGGCCTCTGCGGCAGGAGAAGGACTGGCGTGTCCGAGCCAGGCACCGTCTGGAGAAATCCTTTGCGTAAACGAAGCAGGAACTCGGATCTTGCTGTTCACGGAGGGGCAGGACGGGGAGGCCAAGGTTCTCGCAGAAGGCGAAATCGCGAGCGCGGCCCAGTTGTCCCCGGACGGCCGAATGCTGGCCTATCAGGATGGTGCCCATATCTACGTAGCGGAACTCGGGAGGGGGACTGCGACCCAGATGACCTTTGGCCCTGGCATACAGACAGGTCCTGTATGGGACAACAATGGTCGGGGGTTCTGCTTCGCCCAGAGCCTGGAGCCTTTCTCGGCGGTCGCGGCCATCTCCCACGTCAATCTCGATGATCCAAGGCTTCCCGATCGAATCGAAGGGAACGTCCATCCAGGCTTCGATTGGTGGGGATCGCTCCCCGACTCCAAAGGATCCCATAGGCTGCGGGGCGCATTGCTGGAGGTCTGGACGGGCAAGATGCCCCTCTCGGCCAAGGGGCAAGGTCGGGCTGTCCCAAAGGGCAAGTGGCAGCGTCTCTCAACGACAATCTCCTCAGGCCTGCTCCACGGGCCTGTCATAGTGGAGAACGATTGGCTCGTTTTATCCCTTTCCAGAAAAGGGTTGACGCTTTTCTCCAAAAAGGAGGATGCCCTCAATGAGGCCATACCCATCACCATACTCAGCAAGTCAGGCAGCAAACGCCAGAGAATCGAGTCCGTCGAGCTTCTCGAACGGAACCAGGACCATGTTGTATTGAGGGTTCGGGCAGCAGGTGACGGCGGGGCGGGGCTCACGGTCCGCGTGCCCAGGACGAGCCTTCTGCTGGAGGTAGAAGACGCGTCTGATCAGCGATGCCTCTCCATCGAAACGGACATGGCTCTAGCCGTCGTTCCTGATCGCTTCGCCAATGACCTCATCGTGGGGCCTGAATTGGCCAAGGGACGTGAGGAGCTCTCTCTTCCAGACGGCCCCATGACCCTCGGCTGTATTGCGGGCGGGCTCCTCATGGTGGTGACGCCCTCCCAAGAACAACGAGTGTGGCTGAGGAAGGGGCTGACAGGACTGATGGTCAGTCCCGGCGGGACGAGCATTTTTGTTGGAATCATCACAGGGGACAGACTCTGGGAAGAGGTGGAGGTGACGGGAGATGTGGAGAAGGAGGACTGGCACGCTACATGGCGCCGACCTTTCCATGGTCAATGGCGGATGGCCGTACGTGGACAGGAGAGAGCGCACTCCAGGATGTGGAGTCAGGGGACGTTAGCCGACATGGTGGATGGCACTATTCCAGCGGACAGAGTACTTGATGCACCACCTGAGCGAGCCCTTTTCTATGTCTACGGGAGAGGGGATAACACGCCCGCGGACACCCTGACGATCGAGGATGTCCTGCTGGACGCCCTGGGCATTGAGGGATACATCAGGACATTCAACATCCAGGGGATCCGGGGATATAGAACGAGTGAGGAGCCTGTCCCCTTCAGAGAGTTGGCGACTCGGAAGGTCGGGTGGTCGCCGGTGAAGGTCAATCTCGAGAAGGGGGGCTTCGGCGTTCTGGACATCATGTCTGGCGCCTTCGCTACGGGATCCCCAGGCGTTACATCTTTCATCAGGCACATGACTGAGGACGCCAGGACGATGCTGGCTGGATTGGATGCTCGAATCGAGGACTATGAACACGGCTTTGATCTGCTCCGTGAGACGCTGAGGGGAGATGCTTGGCGCGGGATGGGGGAATGCGAATGGATGGTGGAGCGTTGTAGGAGCGCCACAGATGAGATGGACCGAATGCTGGCAGAAGGCCGGAGCGCGCCAAAGACGAGTATCGGGGAGGTGGATGCGGCTCTTGAGCGACTAGAGAGATCTCTAGGCGGCAAGGGGCAAGGGAACCTTGTCTGCCGCAGGGAGGAGTTCGAGACATTCTCTCGAAAATGTCGTGAGGTCCTGGCGGAACGACAGAAGGTGCTTTCAACGTACAGAACGTTCGCCCAGGATGTCCGCGACGATCTTGCTGTGGCAGTCGTCAAGACACCCGGCTGGGATGAAAGAGGGCGATGCCTTCGCGACGCTACGGAAGCGTTGTTGTCCAATAGATACTATCTTGAAGGCGATTGGCGAGGAGAGGATCCAGTCCCGCTGAAGCCCTGGGATCCGATGGGAGAGGCAAGATGATGAGGAGAGAGGGTCTGGTCTTGCTCTGTGCGACGGTGTCAGCGTGGGCGACAGCCGATATCTCCGTCCAAGAGGACTGGGCGAACAAGGGGACGTTCGCGGTGAGTGGCAAGACGTGGCGGGCTGCCATAGTCAAAGGTGAGCCTGGCCTCTCGCTCACATCGGACGGGCAGGCCGTGCAGCTCGTCCCTGTGGGACAGAACGACGTGCGTGCTGGCGAGATCGTGTCTTGCGAGAGAATCCAGCAAGAGGGCGAGAAGCCCGTCAGGACGAAGATCGCCGCTTTGGCAGGTTCGGGCACAGTGACCTGCGAGGTCTGCGTAAGCGAGCCCGGTGACCTGCGCCTCGTCCCCGGCGAGGGAATGTCAGGGCTGGCCATTCTGGGAAGGTTTCGCCTGGGCCTCCTTCCTGGGAGGAAGCTGGAGTCCGTTGTTTACGATCCTGACAAGCTCACGGAGACATCCGAGATCCTGGTCCCTGAGGAGGGCTGGTACGCTGGCTTCCTGGACGGCAACGCGGGCATTCTCGTCTGCACGTGGCCCGAGGGAGATCAGACGGTGAGCCTCTCTCTGAATGGCGATAGGGGCCATCGAGTGATTGACAGCATCGAGCTGGACCTGGCAGGGCGAGAAGTGTACGTCGGCCTTCAGACGACGCCCGGCATCTGGCACAGGGAGAAGTTTGAACGGGGCTACCTTGAGAAGGATGTGAAGCTCAGGTGGAAGAAACCTTTCGAGGCATCCTGGAGGACAGAACTTCCCGTCAAGGCGCAGAACACGGCGCAGAGGACCTTTCTCTTCGCCGGCAGCCGACACAGCAAATGGCGGCCAGAGATCGGGAACTACGTCTGGCCCGTCTGGTTCGATGACGATCAGGGAATGGTTCGGA
>Ga0272442_10011033_pt1 | contig 11065 bp, 11 predicted proteins | sample SSMForm2O_FD_200262 | JGI IMG/M metagenome (GOLD analysis project Ga0272442, IMG submission 200262) | Marine sediment archaeal communities from Little Sippewissett salt marsh, Falmouth, MA, United States - SSM-Form-2O | ecosystem: Environmental > Aquatic > Marine > Wetlands > Sediment ... | reverse complement strand
GTCAATTCTTTTTATGTTTTCTTTCATTGCATTTACCTTTGACTGACCAATTTGATCCAAAAAATAATACTGCCTGTCTAAATTTTTTTTATCAACTTTATCAAAATCGACTAACACCAATCGGCCGATTCCAGCACGGGCAAGTGCGATAGATGCATTGGAACCAAGACCACCAATACCTGCTATTCCAACACTTGCATTTCTAAGTTTCATCTTTAATTTGTCAAATTTATTTTTGTTCATGTATCTATTATCTTTCCATTTATCCTAATAATATAATTTATATTTTTTGTATAAAAATGAAAGAAATAATGGAATCATATAAGCTAATATAAAGCCACCACATAAAAAAATTTGCTTTAATATTGTATAAAGCAGTAAATAAAATATACAATAACATATATAGGTTATTTAATATTATGAAGAAAAGATTATATTTCAGTATTATATTTCAATGCGTAAAAGAAATGGGTGTAATTATTAATAATTAAAAAAAGGAAGATTAAAACGAATGAAATAAATCCAATTATGAAAAAAAATAATAATATTTAATATTTGAAAATGGTATGAATTAATGGAAAAGTGTAAACATTGTAAAAAGGAATTAGATTTAGGACCTATCATAACTTCTTACAAAGATAAAGGAAAATGGATTGAAGTTAGATTATGTCCATACTGTAAATTAGTGTTATAATAAAGTTTAAGGATTAATAATAATTTAAAAACTTTAAATCTGTTCATAACCCTGCTTTTTTTATTTATTTTTAAAGGAAAGAAATTATAAGGCAATATTTGTTTTAATATTTTAGATTTGGTGGGATAATTATGCCTAAATATGTTATTAAGAAAGATGGTAGAAAAGAACCATTCATTAAAGAAAAAATTATTGTTAGTGCATTGAAAACTGGTGCACCTGTTGAAGTTGCTAGAAAAATTGCTAATGAAATTGAAAAGAATCCTGATGAAAGTATAAAAACAATTTGGATTGGAAAACATCTACTTGGAAAACTAGAATTGCACAATCCAGATTTTCCGAAAAGATGGTATAATTATGATAAAAACGTTAAGAGATTACATAAGTATTGGTCTTAATGAATAATTTTTCTTCACTTTTAGTCTTAATTTTTAAAAATTTACTATTTAAAGTTTAACACCTTCTTTTTTTTATAGATGTTTTTTTTAGAAAAGGAGGTAGGAAAAGGGGGAAAACTTAAATTATTTTAAGGGGGCATATATAGAGGTTAAGATGAATCATTCAGAATATTATTCCTACCTCACCAAGTTTAATTCTGCTGAAGAAAATACTTAAATGTTATGTGTTAAAATGTCAAAATGTATACTATTACACTTTGAAATTGATCAATCCTATTATACTGATTTTAACAATTATCAATAGGTCGATCATCATGGATCTTTTTACTTTTTCTTGTTGAGCTTTTTTATTTGCTTTAACAATACAAAAATTGGACTTGTATTTCTCTCTCTAAGTTTTATGTTAAATTAGATAAACATGTCGAAAAATATCAAATATTAAAATTTTTTTATTTTAAGTTATTATAATATATACTATAAGACGTTAAACCCATTTTTCCCAATAGTGTAAATCCTTACTTGGTTTTTTCTCCTTTATACTGTATTTTCCACCCCATCTGTTTAAACCAGCTTTTTCATCCTTATCTATTTTTTTCTGAAGTATTTTCAGCATTTTCGGATCGTCCATTCCAAGTTGCTTTAATTTCTGAGGTGTCGGAACACCATTAGGCGTCCATCCACGACGATAGTATACTGCATCGGCAAGTTTTTGGTACTGATCTTGCCGGTAATTATAAAGTATCTTCATTTTTTCTTTGATGTCCATTTGTTCAACTTTATTCTCTGTATATCCTAGCTTTTCTACTAGTTGCTTATTATACCGTTCTGATCTGGATTTGTATTCCATTTCTGTAACCGGTCCCATTGAACGATATGGTATCCAATCGTTTTTTCTACATCCCTTTCCAAGCCAAACATTCATTGCACGCTGCCAGTTATAACATCGCTCGCTTTGCAGGATTAATTCCTCTTTATCAACATTCCAACCTGTAACAGCATTTTGATACTCGACATAGTTTTGAACATGTTCTGGAACTTTTGAAGGATCATTAGATTCAGCGTTGTTTGATGGTTCCACATCATTCCATGGTAATTTACATAGTCCATTAAGTCCAAACCAGGTTCTCCACATTGGATAGTAATGGAGAGCCTCTGCTTTGTCTTGAAATGATGGTATTGCATTATTTACCATATCCATGAAAATTAGCCATGCTTCATCATGTTGAGGTCCTTTTAAAGTAAGACCATATCCCCCCTGCATCGCCAAAGATTCTTTTGTTACATATTCTGAATATTCAAGTCCCTTACTTTCCATTCCGCAATCATTGATGAATTGTTTGTTACCCCATCCTTTATTAATGAGCCAATCTTTTAATCTTCTTACACCTTTACCTGCAACCTTTGTAAATTCTCCTCTATCTCCTCTAGCTATTCTGTGAATGAGCTCTAAAATTGCCTCTGCATTTCCAAAGCATAGTTCAAGACCGTTACACCTTTCTTTGTTTAATATTCCATATTCATACATCTCCATGCAAAATGCAATTGTGGTGCCTGTAGATATTGTATCAATTCCATATGTGTCACAGTAAAAATTGAACTCAAGGATCCATGAAGGATCCCAAATGCTCATGTTTGCTCCACAACCCACTGTTTCATATTCAGGACCATCAACTGTAACCCTTTGGTCTTTATATGGTCCAGTCATAACAGTAAATCCATCGACCGTTTTTGCACAGGCTAATGTACAGCCATGCCAACATCCATCTGGGATTATTTTAGTAAAAAATTTGTAAAATTCTTTGGAATATATTTTTGAAGCCTTAGGAAAACTTCCAAAACGGAAATTTTCCGTTGGAAGAAGATCATATTCATCCATTATCTCAACAAGATGTACTGTTCCTACTGAGCGCATATTGCACTGATATCTATCAAGATCTCTGATTTCTTTGTGAAGTTTTGTTCCAATTTTTGCAAGTGTAACTGGATCGGCAGGATTATTTTCAACTCCATCGAATTTCTTAACTTTTACTACAATTGCTTTGATTTTTTTATTCCTTAATACTGTTCCAAATCCTCCACGTCCTGCTTGTTTAAGACGAGGAACCTTTCTTCTTATATCAAAAAATGAAAAGTTCAAACAACCCCAGTAACTGTTTTCAGCGGCAGTTCCTGAAGAAACAACTGAAACATTCTGTCTTGATTTATCATTATCTTCTGATGCATACATATGGGTAAGTTGTTCACTTATCAAATGAGAATCTGTCTCTTCTTCTATTGCAGTTTCAATTGTTATTTTTCCTTTTTCTCCATCTACAACGATAACAACGTCATCCTTTGCTTTTCCTTGTATCTCAAGGGCATCAAAACCTGCAAATTTAAGATAAGGACCAAAAAATCCTCCTACATTACTATCGCAGATGATATCAGTTGATGGAGAAATTGTTACGCAAAGTGATTTACCTGAGCCAGGATATTGTGTCACTCCGCATAAAGGGCCTGTTGTAATAATAAGTTCATTTTCTTCATCGTCCCAATGAGTTGTAGGTTTAATCGAATCCCATAGAAGTTTCAAACCAAATCCACGACCTCCGGTGAACTTTTTCTTCATGTCTTCTGTGACTTTTTTTTCTTTAATTTTCCCAGTACTTAGGTTTACATATAGAGTTCGGTTTGCATATCCTTTCTGAATTTCATTCTTATTATATTTATACTCAGCAAGAATCTTATGTGATGATTTGATTTTTTTTAAATCCCAATTTTTTTTAGTGTTACCTGTTTTGTATAATTCAACTGGTATTTGTCCCTCCACCATCTTTATGTCCCCTGTTTATGATACACAACTTCTTTAATATCATCAATTTTTACCTCAACAAGATCTAAAGCTCCTTTAGAGCATGCACGAACACATGAACCACAAGATATACATTTGAATGGTTCAATTCTGTCTGCCGATTTTTTCATACCTTCAATTGGACAAAAACCAACACATGCCTGGCATCCAATACAAGTGTTTTTATCGAGGATTACAATTCCTGTCTTCCGACGTGTTATTGCACCTACCGGACACATATCAATACAAAGACCATTTTGATTACAAACAATCATTTTGTATATGCCTTTATTTTTAATGATACGAATCGCGGATTTGTCACCTCCTTCATCTGTTTTAAAATGAACCTGAGAGCAGGCTTTTTCACATTCAAGACATCCATTACATTTCTTAGCATGAAATCTTAGGATTTTTACTTTTTCGGTATTTTCCATAGTATCTCTCATAAATTATTATTAACCAATCAAAAACCCTGCGTTAGTTATAATAAAAATCCAACATAAAATCGAGACTGCAGAAGCTGTTGAATAATACAATTTATCTTTGATGCTGTTAATGTTAAAATCCTTGATAATAAGTACAAGTGGTACTGTGACTCCTCCAATAAGTGCAGCTAATAAACCTCTGGAAAGTATTTGTGGTATAAATACGATAAGATTCCATACATAGAAATTTGCAGATGCAACTAATGGGGTTAAAATTTGTGTAGTGACGTATCCTCCAACATAACAAAAATATGCAGAGATCAAACCCATACTTATTTTCATTATATATGTTTTCAATTCTCTTAAATCTAAAGACATATAATACCAAATAAGTTCGAAAATTATGCCCTCAGCAGCAATTGCTATTGCAGAGCATATAACACATCCACCAAATGGATTAAACATTCGAAGTGTACCCGCAACAATTCCCATTCCTAATTGCATTCCACGTTTTTTATACAACATTCTACTGACCATCATAAGACCAATAGCAAAGACACTAGTCATAATTGCACCGGAGGGAAGACCTGCATCATCCAAAATAGGACCAATAATACATTCAGCGAAACCCCAAAGAGATCCAAATACAATTATTCCTGCAAATAATTTCTTTTTTTCCATTTTATATCGCCTCAATTTTTACTACTTCTTTAACTCTAAATGATTTAGGAAGATCAGAGAAAACTACCATTTTTTCATATGTTAAAATACCATTTTTCATATTTTCCCATTCAACAGTTTTTTGATATCCATCTGCTCCAACTATAGTAAATTCTTGGTGTTTTGGTAATCCAGCCCCAACCTTTAGCATCAGATCATCAAGAGCAAGTCCTGAGATATTCAACGAATCAATAAATCGAGATTCAGCGATAAAAAACAATAGTTCTATGGAATATTTTTGCCCATTTAAAGAAATAGTTGATTCTTCTGTCTGAGTTGCATAGACATAGATTGAGGAAACAGATCCAATTAAAAGAATTATTAATGCAACTGCTAGTATCAGTTTTTTCTTATTCATAATTATCAGTGCATGGATAATGTAAAATATATTTAAAAATTATGACTAAATTTTTTTATTTTGAAAATTTAAAAATTTTAAAAATAATAGGTTATAACTATCTTTCTCGTTTTTGGTATACTCTAATAAAATTCTCTATTGACCGGTCGTAAGTTTTTTCAAAGTCGCGAGGGAAGAAACATGCTGGTACTTCTTTTCTATTCCAATGATAACTTAGACATTCACAACAAATACCTTTTTTATTGCATGGGTATGAGCAGTTACAAGTTGATTTATTTTCTTCTACTTTACATTCTACCATTTTTCTCTACCTCAATTCTTTTCGTACTCACTAATTTTAAAAAATCTTCTTCGGTGATAATTTTAAGTCCTAACTTTTCTGCTTTTTTGTATTTGGAACCAGGTTTATTTCCTACTACAACATAATCAATGTTTTTTCCAATAGAGGTTGATACGACACCTCCCTTTCTTTTTACTAAATCAGAAGCATCAGGGCGAGAGATTTTTGATAATCCTCCTGAGAAAACAAATTTTTTATCTTGCAAAAACATTTTTTTCTTTTTTACTTCTTTTGTTTTAACACCACAATTTTTTAATCGCTTTATTAGATTGGTGTTTTCTTCTATTGCAAAAAATGTAAAAATTGCTTCAGCAGTTTTTTCACCAAGTCCGTCAATTTCTTTAAGTTCTTCGATTGATGCTATTGCAAGCTCATCGATAGATTGGTACCGATTTGAAAGAATTTGTGCAGAAAACTTACCCACATGGCGGATACCTAATCCATATATCAATCTAGAAAGGTCTTGTTTTTTACTATTTTTAATAGAATCAATAAGTTTTTGTGCAGATTTGTCTTTAAATCCCTCAAGGGTAATAATATCATCTTTTGAAAGAAAATACAAATCAGCAACATTTTCTATCAGTTTCTTTTCAAGCAATTTGTCGATTGTTGATTCACCAAGATGATCAATATCCATTGCATCTCTCGAAGCATAATACTTCACTCGCCATTTCAAACGAGCAGAACAATACTTATTTGGACACCTTACCGCAACTTCTTGTTCTTTTCTACTAATCTCTGAACCGCATTCAGGACAATTTTTTGGAATATTTTTTCGTTTTTCCTTACCTGTTCTTTTTTCAATTATACTTTTTACAACTTGAGGAATAACATCGCCACCACGCTCTATAATCACATAATCACCGATACGAATGTCTTTTCGTCTTAGTTCATCAAAATTATGTAACGTTGCACGTGAAACTGTTACACCACCAACCTGTACTGGTTCCAAAATTGCTACAGGAGTTAGAGTTCCCATTCTTCCAACCTGAATTTCAATATTTTTTAGGTATGTTGTAGATTGCTTTGCTGTAAATTTATAAGATATTGCCCATCTAGGATGCTTCGATGTTTCTCCTAGCTGTTTATGTTTTTCAATAGAATTTACTTTGATGACAGCACCATCAATTTCATAATCTAGGGATTTTCGTATTTTTTCAAGTTCATTACAGTACTTTATAACTTGTTCGATATTTTCCAACTTTTTTATCAAGGGATTTACTCGAAATCCAACCTTTTTTATCGCCTCTAACGATTTTTCATGAGTATGAAAATCTTTATCTGAATAGGATACAAAATATACAAATATATCCAATGGTCGTGATTCTACAATCCTTGGATCAAGTTGCCTAATAGAACCCGCAGCTGCATTTCGAGGATTTGCAAAAACGGTTTCACCTTTTTTTTCTCGCATATGGTTAAGTTTCTTAAACCCTTTTAGAGACATATAGACCTCGCCACGAAACTCTGCATTATTTAATAAATTCCCTCTAAGACACAATGGTATGCTATGTATAGTCTTTAAATTGGATGTTATGTCATCACCTTTCAGTCCATCTCCTCTGGTAATACCTCTGATAAAAATACCATTTTCATATATTAGAGCAACACCGATACCATCAATTTTAGGTTCAACGACATACTCAATCTCTCCTACATTTTTTTTAACTCTTTTATCAAATTCCATAAGATCGTCAGAATTATATGTATTATCGAGTGATAACATTGGGGTCTTATGTTCTACCGTTGTAAACGAATCAAGAGGCTTACCACCGACTCTCTGAGTTGGAGATTCTTGCACGACCAATTCTGGAAATTTGGATTCAAGTTTTTCAAGTTTTTTTATTAAAAAATCGAATTCATAATCAGAAATTACGGTATTATTTTCCACATAATACATGTGATTATAATAATTTATTTCTTCTCGAAGCTTCTTAATCTCTTTTTCTGCTTCTATTTTATTCATCTCGTAAATCACATCCAAATTTTTTTTCAAGATTTTTCAGTGGAAGTGTATTGAGAATATCATTTTTCTCCAGCCAACCACGACGAGCAGTTGCAATGCCAAAGCGCATATATGATAGGTGATTGATGTTGTGAGAATCAGTTCCAATGACAAATTTCACTCCTCTTTCTTTTGCAAATTTTGAATTTTTATCGTTGAGGTCAAGACGGTCAGGAAAGGAATTGATCTCCAAATAAGTATCAGTTTCTAATGCAGCATCAAAAATTTTATCCATATCAAGCTGAAGAGGTTCTCTCCTTCCTATTATTCGACAAGTTGGATGAGCTAAGAAATTAACATGTTCATTATCCATTCCTTTTATTATTCTATTAGTCGCCTCTTTTTTATTCATTTTAAAGGAAGAATGAATACCAATACAAACAAAATCAAGTTTTTTAAGAACACGGTTAGTATAATCCAAAGTTCCATCAGGTTTGATATCACATTCTGTACTACAAAAAATCTTCAAATCTTTTAGTTTCTTATTTAAATCATCAATCTCCTTAATTTTATTTTCAATTCTTTTTTCAGTAAGCCCATGAGCTATCTTCAGTGATTGAGAATGATCAGTAATTCCAATATACTCATAACCTAATTTCTGAGCGAAAGTCACGATGTTTTCTAATGTGTCGGTACCATCGCTCCACCTGGAATGGACATGAAGATCACCCTTGATATCGCTTTGCTTTACGATATTTGGTAATTCACCTTTTATAGAAGCTTCAATTTCACCTCGATTTTCTCTCAATTCCGGCTCTATATATGTAAGATCAAGTTTATTATAAACTTCCTTTTCAGTTCTACCAACTAAATATTCATTGGAATTTATATTAAATATGCCATACTCATTTAATTTCAGACCTTTTTTAATTGCTATACTGCGCATTTTTACATTATGTTCTTTAGATCCAGTGAAATATTGAAGTGCCGCTCCATAACTTTTCTTTTCAACAACACGAAGATCTACTTGAATATCATTATTTAATAAAACACTAGTTTTGGTATTTCCCTTTAATAGTACATTTTTTACATCAGGATATTTTACGAAATAGTCTATAACTTCATTAGGTGTATCTGAGGAAGAAAGAATATCTAAATCTCCAATGGTTTCTTTCATTCTACGAAGGCTACCTGCAATACATATTTTTTCAATTTTTTTACATTTTTTAAGATACTTGATGTAATTATTGCCATTTTCATATGCAACATTTAGAAGAACACGCCCGCTGGTCTTTTCTCTGAGAGTTATTCCACGGAGAATATTTCTCTCAGATATTTCTCCAAATCCTTCAAGATCTCTAAGCTTACCCTCATCACATGCTTTTTTTAGATCACTGATGTTTGTAATTGAAAGATGTTTATATAAAACAGATATCTTTTTTGGACCTAGACCGGGGATTTTTAACAAATCGATAACACCCTTTGGTATCTCCTTTTTTAATTTCTCAAAATATTCCAATCTATCAGTTTCTACAATCTCCCTTATCTTTTTAGAAAGGGCTTCACCAACCCCTGGAATAAATCTAAGGCGATTTTCCTTTGTAACAATTTCAATATCTTCGTCAAGTGTCTCTATCGACTGAGCGGCTATACGGTATGCTCTTGTTTTAAAAAATATATCGCCTTTTACATCAAGTAAATCTGCAATCTGGGAGAGTATATCTGCAACAATCTTATTTTTCATTGAAATGACACTCTAATTTCCTATATAGATAACAATTTTAACCTCATCCTCATCTTTCAAGTCAAGTTTTTCCCTTAAAAAGTGAGGAGATATAAACTCTAAAATATTTGAGTAATGGCTACGTAATGGTAGAACTATTGCACCATCAATATCTTTTATAGTTGCATGAAAACATTTAACACTTCCAAAAGTACGGTTATTTGTTTTAAACTCATCAATTATAATTGCATTATATTTTTTTAAAAGACGAATCTTATTTCTTTCAATGTGTTTTATTTCGACATTAAGTGTACCAGGATAAGGTATAAAATTTAATTTTTCTCTAAATTGATTGATATATTCAATTTGCTCTGTATAATATCTACCTTCACCCATACCAGATACGATCTTGCCATTGAGATGAATTCTATTTGTTAATTCAAAAATTTGTTGATATTGCAGATGTTCCTCCTGTAAAACTTCCTTGCCAATATTAGTTAATTGAATAAGTTGTTTTTTTATACCTAACTCTCTAATTATCATTTCTTTACTGTCTAACTCAAGTAGATATCTTGAGGCAGTCTGCTGGCTGGTTCCAAGGTGATTTGCCAATTCAAGAGAAGAAATCTCTATCCTGTTTCTAATTGCTCCTAATAAAGCAAGCTCCTTGAGCATTTGTAAAAGATAAGGTTTCATAATTTTATCATTCTCCATTATCCTCTAATACTTGTTGCTAATTTTTCTCCCTTATCAGTAAGAATATATCTATTGCCCTTTTTCTCTAATATATCTCCCTTTATAAAATCATTTACAACTCTTAATGCTACCTGAAGTATTATTCTATGCTTCTTTGCTATTCTATTAATGTCATTTTCACCAGATGCAAGTTCATCAAAGATGGATCTTCTATATTTATTTGAAAGTATAAATCCCTCATCCATATGCTAAATACCAATATCTTAAATTAAATACTAAGTTATCTTCCTATTTGACCAATTCGGTTATCAATAAATGAGTAGATAGACACCTGCTTAATAAAAATATGGATAGAGAATGAATGTAATTGAAAATATTCTTTCTTCTCTATTTCCCTTTATTTATAATATCTTATATCCAAATGTAAATTTTTTACTTAAATTATGTTAGTATAAGCAGAATTGACTAGAATGCTCCTAATACAACTTATTAGTTTTATGTAAAATATATTTCAAAACAATATAAAGTATATAAAAATATATATAAATAGTACACTTCGAACCCTTCTAACAATATAAAAATAGCCGATCATATTAAACAAAGAGTAATTTTGGTTTATTAAGAATGATATTATTTTTAATTAAATATAATATAAATGATCCATATAGGTTTGATTTAGATTAATGTTTTACTGTAACAAATGATTGTGTCCCTTCTCTATATTATTCTAAAAATTTTTTGATATGATTTTGTTATTTTGAACATGAAAATATATCTAGATTATTCCTATTATATTATAAATAATTTGAGGATTATTGATATCATTGTGTTATCCCGAAATTACTTCCTTCGAGAAAGTAAAATAACTGATTTAGTATACATGAAGAAGCTGAATCAGAAGAAAATTCGATGGATTGTAAGAGAGATGGATAAAGG
>Ga0272442_10011032_pt1 | contig 11065 bp, 6 predicted proteins | sample SSMForm2O_FD_200262 | JGI IMG/M metagenome (GOLD analysis project Ga0272442, IMG submission 200262) | Marine sediment archaeal communities from Little Sippewissett salt marsh, Falmouth, MA, United States - SSM-Form-2O | ecosystem: Environmental > Aquatic > Marine > Wetlands > Sediment ... | reverse complement strand
GTAGTACATGTGGTAAACCAAGTTCCCAGGAACATTCTCAGCAGGCCCTATATTTGATGAACGATCCGGTTTGCACCAATAAAGTATCTTGTCTAGATACTCAAACAGTTTTATGGAGGTATCATCTTCATCATATTCTATAACAGCAAAAGCAATGGCCGTCAACCTGTTCGCAATGGGTTCCAGCTTTTCCAGACCTTCCTCAACCTCAATAGATTCGCTCTTTATATCTTTATAGGTATCCAGCCATTTCTGTTTCAGGTCTGCGAATTGGACTTTTGCCAGCTCAGAAACGCCGATCTCATCCCCTTGTCTCAGCATTTCAACAACCTGATGATATACTGACTCAGGGGTATCTCCCCTTGGATGGGTCAGGTATATATTGATCTTTCGACTTAGCTCCTCAAAAAACTCATCTGCTGATTCTCGTCGGATTATGCGACCATCTTGTTGTTTTATTATCTCCTTAACACGCTCATTGACCGCTGTCTTTGCCAGCCAATACATACCATACCGAGGCTTTCTTGCCTCTAGGTGCTTAAGAACAGCCTCATCTGAACCGCCATAACCAACGAACACCAGACCAAATTTGTTAAATATATCAGTTAACTCCTTCGCAATCTCTTGATCCAATTTTGCCAATTCAGCTTCTGTGTTCAGAATGTTCACATGCTTATAGTCGCCATGAATCTTTAATATGCGACAGTTTGAATGCTCCCTTGGCACCACTTGCTCCAGATCGCTATCAGAAGCTACAGTGTCGTGTTCAACGTTCCTGTCATCAAGAGCTTTTTCCATTAGCCTGTCGAAATTAGTAGTAATCACAATTTTGATAAATCCAGCATCAATCAATTCTGCAATCTTCTTGTGAGCATGTGTTGGTTTCTTGCCTTTAAAATACTTCTCTAGAAACTTCCGTCTGCCATCTCGTGATTCAGAAATTACCTCCAGTATATCCGAATAGGTCATATCCCTATATTGGCTTTTATTGAACCATTCTTTTAACTCATCATCTAACGGATCTTTTATTTCTTTTTTTAGCTCGTAGATACGTTTGAGTGTGTCCCAGAGTATTTCTTCGCCAGTTGGTATCCCGGCCGCTTTTGAAATACCCGATCCCAGAAACAGGGCATAATTACCGCGCCCCTCCGCAATCGCTATTGATAAAGGTAGGATGGGATCTATCATTTGAGTTGCTCCCAGCCGTTTTTCTTCAGGCCGCAAACAATATTTCTGGTTAGGTCGTGCCTCAGAACATATCTGAAAAGTCCCGCTAGGGACGTTATGTTTATAGCTATGAAGTACTCATTATCATTCTTAGCCCCGTCAGGGGCGACATGTAAAACATTTCGCTCCTAGCGGAGCTTGGGATTGTGGGTTTTTCCATTGCTATAGACATTCCGCCCTTACAGGGCTTTTTATGGTTAGTAAGTACGTTTTCCTCATAAAACATTCTGGATTCCCGCTTTCGCGGGAATGACAGACGCACGATACTTAGCGATCAAACCATTTAATATGACTCCATAGTATCCGCGTCATCATCTTACCATTATTCATTTTATCACAAATAACTACAAACCAGCAAGCATTTCCGAATAGACATTCCACCCTTACATAGCTTTTTGTGGCCGGTAAATACGTTTTCCCCATAAAGCATTCTGGATTCCCGCTTTCGCGGGAATGACAGACGCACGATACTTAGCGATCAAATCATTCAATATGACTCCATAATATCCGCGTCATCAGCTTTCTATTCTTCATTTTATCACAAATGACTACAAACCAGCAAGCATTTCCGAGAGGTTTTTCATGGAAGTCCTGACGGCTTCCAGCGGCCCTGCCTCTGATTTTCCGGCGACTTTGAGTGATACAAAACCGTCGTAGCCGGCGTCTTTGAGGATTCTGAAGCAGGTTTCGTGATCCACGTCGCCTTCACCGAAGATAGTGCCGGAGCAGTTGAATATACCCCTGTCTTTTCCCTCTGGCGAGCGATAGCGCTCCAGGATTTCTTCGTCCGGCGCTACAGTCCAGTCGCCGGCTCTGACCAGCTTCGCGTGTTTGGCGGCTATTTTTGTTTCCCTGACCGGATCTTCGCTTCCGTAGGTATAGAAAAGGTAATTCCCCGGATCTATACATGCCCCGGCGTTAGGCCTGTCCGTGAGAAGCGAGAGCCAGCGTTGATGAACCCCAAGATATACCAGGAAGCAGTGGTTCACCAGAGCTATGCTCACGTTTCGTCCGGCGGCCTCGTCGGCCAATTTTTGCATCTGCTCCACAATATAGGGCATAGCCTGGTCGAATCGCATACCAAACAGCGATTTCGGCTGATCCGGACGGACTGGCTGGGCGTCTATAGCGGCCGGGCAGATAGCATCCGCTCCCAGAATTTCCGCCAATTCTATGGCTTCCCTGAGTTCCTTCATGTTCTCTTCCGCTCGTTTCGGGTCTAAATCCCCCACTCGCGCGCCAGTGCCGAATCCGAAGACCCTGACACCGCATTTATCGGCCAGCTTGCGAGCGGATTCTGCCAGTTTCCGAACGTCCTCATCACCTTGCTTCAGATCCGGGGAGTAAATCTCCAGATCATAACCCTCTTCACCGGCGAGCCGGATCAGACGCTCCATACTCCGTTCGGATTCCGGAATCGCGTTTTTCAGACAATAAGTCATAATTCCGCTTTTCAAATCAGACCTCCTTTGCTCATTTGGGTAATTATTACCCCTGGTATTTTACATGCCAGTTGGCGTACCAGCGGGAGTTTTCGGGTGGCGGCTCCTGTCCTGATTGAAGATCCTTCATAGCTTTAAAGTTTTTGATCAGCGGCCGGATCTCCTGATCCCAGATTTCCTCCACCTGGTCAAACGTCATCGGCTTATGTTTTGGCTGTAGCTTTGCGTAGTCGTCCAGGAGTTGCCTGGCCCTTTCACCCAAGCCTTCCACAATATCCTTTATCATCAGTTCGCCAGTTCTGCGGCTGGATTCCCGCACAAGACCGCCCATAGCGAAATGCGGCCCTGGAGCATCCGGAGCGGGCGCGCGGGAAATATCCACACAGTCCGGATCAGTAGCCCAGAGAAGGGATGTCTCGCCTCTGCCACCATGTCCACCGGAACTTTTGCCATCCTCAAAGCTGGTTTTGATAGCCCCTACTCCGAAGAGGACATCCAGCCGCATGGCAATGTTTGGCTGGACTATTTCCAGGAGTTTCCCCACATCATCAATGAAAGGCCCTGCGTGACCTGAAAAGATGATAGCTCCGTGGAAACCCAACGCGTCGGTGGCGCGGATGTGGTAGAACATATTCTTCAGGAACATCCATACCGGGATTGCTGTCAGCCACGGCCGCGCTTCTCCTATTAGAGGGTGGGCCCAGGCTCCCTCGATTCCCTGTTCGTGGACGTGCCAGTAAGAACCCGGAGCTACGATGCCGCCATGCTCATGAGCGGCCAGGCAAGAGGCTGAGTGTGCTCTTAGGGCATCCATTCCAAGCGCGTTCTGAGGCCCGTGTGGTTCACACAATCCGTATGGTAAATAGACGATGGGACATTCCTCGAGGGCGTCCTCCAGTTCATCAGGGAACATCCGCTCCCATCGTACTTCTCTTTTTTTCATAGTGTTTTCTCTCCTTATCTAACATTCAGCAGATTGAACCACAAACGTGGCTGTAACCTCTTTGCTTTCTTTATAGCCGATCCGGATCGCTCTGGCTCTCAGTGTTGTCTCGCCTTCGGGTAAGCGCAGAGGAGTGTTATAGAGAAGCCAGTGCGGATTATCTCCCTGCTGGAAAGTGTAGGCGATGGATGCTCCCTGCGTAGCGCAGTGAAGCTGCATTAATACCGGCGCTTCAAAAGTTCCACCTTCCAGGGCGGGATCCTGTCCCGGACTTTCTTCGCAGATAGGGATAAATATAGGCGATGCTGTCTCGGGCTGTTTGCCGTCCGGATACCATTGACGAACCATCTCGAACTCCGGAATTTCGCCTAGATCACCGACTTCCTGAGTCCAGTCGTCCAGGGCTTCACGAAGGCGGACAAGTTCTGGTTCATACGAGGGATCGCCAGCGAGATTACATATCTCATAAGGGTCTCTCTGGGTATCGTAGAGTTCCTCAACCGGGCGGGGCCGGAACATGAGCAACTGCGCGCCTTCAAGTTCCCCTGCCATGTATAACCGCCACATCTCCTGCAAGATCGGATGCCGGTTTCGATATGGTATCCAGAGCAGGTAAGGTCTGTCGGGATAGCAGTTGCGGATGTACTTAAAACGCTTATCGCGTGCAGCGCGTACCATATCGTATGACTCATCGTAGCGGTCGCGGCTTGCGTACACATACTCCCGGGGTGGCGCGGCCTGATCTCCGAGAAACGCTTGTCCCTGCATGTGCCAGGGGATTTCAATGCCAGCTAGCGATAGCACCGTCGGGCCCAGATCAACTGTGCTGAGCAGTTCTTCGTTAAAGCTGTCAGGCTCCAGATGCCCGGGCCAGCGGACTATCATGGGCACATGGATACCAGAATCGTAAGGCCAGCGTTTACCGCGAGGCATGGGGCCATGATCGCTCCAATGGAAAACTATGGTGTTGTCGGCCAGGCCATCTTCCTCCAGTTGATCCAGAAGATTGCCCATAACCTGATCGTTGTGCTCGATGTTGGTATACATGCGGGCCATAGCTTCCCGCACCTTGGGAGTATCAGGGAAATAGGGCGGCAGCTTGATGGCGTCAGGGTCAAAAGTGGGTTCGGGACAATTCTCCGGCCACATTCCGCTTTCGTGAGTGCGGGTGGGGTTGAACACGGCGAAGAACGGCTGATCAGGGTTCGGCCGGTTCCGCCAGTGGGCTTTGTTGCTCAATTCGTCCCAGGCGGTTAGTGGTGGAGTGAACTGGTAGTCCGTCTTGACGTTGTTGGTGCAATAGTAGCCGGCAGCGCGCATATACTCAGTGAAGCACCTCACATAATGCGGCACTACAGCAGAATAGGGCGTCGGTAGTTCCGGCGTGAAGCGATTGGTGTGTGCCGTGCGCATGTGATGAGTCCCGATGGAAATGGGGTACATGCCGGTGATAACCGCCGACCGGGCGGGCGCGCATACGCCGGCTGTTGAAAAGTTGTTCCTCCAGATACATCCCCCAGCCGCCAGGCGATCCACGTTGGGCGTGCGAGCGACAGGGTCGCCGTAGCAGCCGTAAAAAGGGTTGGTGTCCTCAAATGAAACCCATAAAAAGTTAGGTCTTTTATTGTCTGGCATTTCTCCCTCCATTAAATAGAACTAACCACGGAGGAGGATGAGACAAGGGGAAAGGGAGACAAGGGGATCTCTGTATCTCCCGCTCTCTCCGTTCCAAAACCGCTGTGCCTCTGTGGTTTGCTTTTTCTTTTCTCCGTTGCGAAGTTTTGTTTTTTTCTACGTTTGTTTATGGGAAAATTCCCGCTTCGCACATTTCCAGGAACGGATTGTCTTTCACTTCAACTGGAAAATGGACGACGCCGCGGCGACGGCTTGATTCATAGATACCCATGATGACCTCCAGCACCGCGTAACCGTTCTCTCCGCTTATGGGATGGGGAGTATCATGCTCTATGGATCTTATCAGGTCTTCAATTTCCAAAGCGATCGCGCCTTTGTCCATGGGCCAGGGGTATGATATTTTCTCCACCTCTGCACCTCGAAAGATGCGAACCAGGTCAGGCGCGCCTGAATCCGCTTCCCTGAACCTGAAATCTCCGTCAAGCTCCAACCGTCCCTCCTCGCCGTGGACAATGAACGCGTGATACTGATAGCGATTGAAATCCCATAACGGATGCAGCCGCTCCTGCGATCCGTGAGTGTGTAAACCCCAGGTCAGATGGGCATAGCATCCGTTCGCAAAGTTCAAAAAGGCGTTGCCGCCGTGATCGCATCGGTGTCCGAAATATTCGTAGTCTGAGTTACCGTCGATCTGCGCGATAAGGTGGCTGACCTTCGGATCTCCCAGCAAAGACAGGATCATGTGAATAGTATGCGTCCCGTCGGTGAGGATGGATGGCGCCATACCGATGCCTTCAGCAAAACGCACCTTACCGATGGCTCCCTGGGCGATCAGTTCGCGGGCGCGTGCGTACTGTGGGTTGTAGTAGCGCTGGTGGCTGATGGTTAGTTTGGTTCCTGAAGCGCGGCAGACATCGAGCATCTGCTGACCTTCACCCAGATTCATGGCCATAGGTTTCTCACAGACGATGCCTTTGACTCCACATTCCGCGGCGGCAACCACCATTTCGCAGTGCAGCAATTCCGCGGTGACGACCGAAACCAGATCAGGCTTTACCTCGTCGAGCATTTTCCTGTAGTCTGTGAATGTTTGCTCCGCGCCATATTTCTCTCGGGCCATGTCCAGGGCTTCTGATGAAATATCGGCAGCGGCGACGATGGGAATCCCAAGTGTTTTATATGCCCCTGCATGGCCGCGGGACATCCGTCCACAGCCCATAACAGCCGCTCTGTATTCCTTCATTATTCATTCTCCTTTGCGCTTTTGGTACGGGAGGCGATCTCATCCCGGAGATGCTTCGCGTATATAGCATTGTAACGAGCGCGTTCAGGAAATACCAGCTTCCAGTCTATCCGTTTTGATTCTTCCTCTGTGGGATGAAGTCCAGTTTTGAGCAGAGTCTCTCCCTTCTGCAAATGCTTAATCAGGTTGACGACCTGAGCGCCGTTCCATCCTGAAAAACTATTCATAAACTCCTTATCGAGGATCGGCATCATTGTGCGTCCCCAGTGATCCTCAATTGTCAGGTTAATCTCCGGGTTTGCCTCGTAGAGCATTTCCACGATCACCGGCAGGTCAACTGATCCTCGTCCCAGCGGACAGCCACCGAGCCAGTCCATACCCTCTGCTTTGAGATAGATACACGAATCCTTTAGGTGTGTAGCTTTGACCCAGGGAGCAACTTTTTGGGCAAACTCGACGGGATCCTGAAGTACAAGGAACGCATTAGATGTATCCAGACACAGTCCCACATACGGAGAGTCCACAGATTCCATGATTTCCGTATATTCGTCAGCGGTGAAAAAGCTGGTATGAATCGCGATAGCTACCTGGTTATCCTCAGCCATCTTGCTCAATTCGCGCAGTGTCGCGATCCCGCCTTTTATCTGGTCTGTAACGGACTTACCTTTCTCCTTAATGACGCGGCCTTCCCAGGGCCATCTACCGAGACCTGTAATAAGCACCTTTGATTCCAATTCCGACGCAACCGGGAACAGCGGTTTCCATCTCTCTATCAGTTCTTGTGTAGACCTGCCAGATAAGGCAGTATCAATCCCTCCACCGCCAAGCTCAACATACAGGCCAAGCTCATCCTTTTTCTCAATCACCTGTTGTCGGTAGGCTTTGTCATTAACCAAACCCCTGTTTGGGATTAGCACTCCTTCGTAGCCATACTCCGCGGCCTTATCCATAAACTGAAGCGAATCCCACTTGAAGATTGACACCAATGGTATATGATCCGATCCAACTTTCATCTCGTCCTCCAAAAGTTTTGCAGATAGTTAAGGATTGAGAATCAAACAAATTTTCTATATCCGGTTACTTAAACACGAAGCCACAAAGGTTACAGGATGTAGTTCTTGTCACTTTTGCTGTTTTCGTTATCTTTGTGCCTTAGAGTCTTAGTGATTGACGCCAGGTCACACAGTCGTGCCAAACGCGGGTATCGTGTCGTCAATATACCTCTTCGCGGCACTCCCGTAAAGCGAAAAAGACGATATCGATCCTCCGCTCCGGTTTTATCCTTTTTGTTTCCAGAGACTACCCCATTTCCCCAGGCTTTTGCCGAGCTCCCGGTATTCCATCTGCAAAGATGCCAATGGATTGAATTTAGACGGATCCAGGGAGTCGCCATTCTCGTTCAGGATCGATTCGTCCATATGAACCTGCTGAATTTCTCCAAGCACCAGGTCATGACTGCCACAACTTATAATCTTCCACAATGTGCATTCAAAGTTTACGGGACACTCCATAATGTAAGGAGATTGCACTTTCAGACTCTTACCCGGTGTTAAATTGCCATCCCTGAACTTGTCAACGTCCTTTCCCGACACTCTTCCACACCAGTCAGTGATAAAGGCCTGCTCATTGGACGGTACGTTCACCACGAAATCCCCGGTCTCTTTGATCAATCCCAGCGAATACCTGTTTATGCCAACGGCTAGGCTGATCAAAGGCGGACGCGCACAGGCGATGCCAGAGGCGCCAATAGTGATAATATTCGGGGCACTGTTATTGCCAACACAACTGACCAGAACAGTTGTTACTGGCAAAGGCCAAAGGTTTTTCCAATTCCATGGAACTGCTTTTTTCATGCTCATATGGACATTCTCCCCCGGTGTAACATCTCCCGTAAAACGCTGTAATGAGGAAAACTGATTTGGGCTAACTCTATCAGGAGATATTATATCGCATGAGCAGAGTTAGTTAAAGGCTGAAAGTCTCGAAAGATTCTCGTTGACTGAGTGAGCTTCGGCAATAATTGCAGAAACCTAGTAATCATCCGCCTCAAAAGGGAGAATTTGCAGGAAAAGTAACGCTTTTTGTTGACCTGACAGTGGAGGTTTGGTAGAATCTCCGTGTTAGTGGTTTATGAGTAGACAGCAAGTGCTGTCAGGTTTTAGATTTTGCCGTTGGCGCCTTATGCTAATGTTGAGTTTCTATCAGCATAAGTTTACATGATCTCATGACTTTTTTTAAACTGGCACCAAAGGTTAATAATCTCCCCTGCGGAGGCGATTGTTTTTTTCCCTAATATAACGCAGGATAAGGGGAAAGGACGGAAGGTGCGGGATATGAGAGAAGGACTGAACATTCTCGGTGTTTTGTGTGTATGTATCTCAGTGTGCGGATTCGGTGGGGCGGCCGCCGAGCCTGAAGGAAAAGAGAAAGACGCCACCGCTCCGAAATGGAGGAGGCCTGCCGCGAGCAAGCCGGGCCGGATGACGATCACGCGGGATGGGTCTACCAAGGTAACGTGCTTTCGATCCATACAGAAAGCCGTCGAGGCGCTTCAGCCGGGAGACATACTCACGATAGGATCGGGGGAGTACTTCGGGAGCGTCACGGTTTCCGGGCTCGGTGATCCCAGCAAGGAAACAATCATACGGGCGGAGATACCGGGCACGGTCGTTCTGCGCGGCGATGTTCCCGTTCCTCCTTTCCGGCCAGTGGCCGGGAGCCGATTCGTTTACGTTGCGGATTTTGACCATGATGAGGATGTCCAGGCGGTCAACGAACTGGACACGTTGACCATCTATAGCCGCTCGCCGAACATGATGGAGCTGGATTTCACGCCGGGCAAATTCTATCACGACAAGGAAGGAAGTAAACTGTTTGTTTCGTCGTCTGATTTGGGATCGCCCGACACAAAACATTACACGGCAACGTTGGCGCCGGGCTCGGGGTTGGAATTGATCAAACCGCAGAGAACGCGCATCGAAGGATTGGTCGCGACGGGCTTCAATAGTTGGGGAATCGTGCTCAAGGAACCGAATAAGTGCATCATCGCCGATTGCCTGGCGTATCTCAACTGCGGCGGCGCAGGCCCCGGCGGAGGTATCGCTACCAAGGGGATCGATGACTGGGGAGGGGAAAGGGTTGGAAAGACAGGCGACAACGTCATTGAGCGATGCGCGGCTTGGGCCAACAAATGGGGAATCATGATTGAGTTCCCGCAACGAGACGTTATTCGTGATTCAACGGCGTTCCTGAACAACATAGGGTTCAGGATATACAACGGCATCAAAAGTTTGCAGGAACGGAATCTGGGATGGGGGAACATGGAAGATTACCTTCTGAAGGAAGGGGGAGGGAATCACGAGGGTGAGCGAAGCATGGCGGCGGGCATGTGGAGGTATGAATCCCACAGGAGCATTATGCGCCGCGCCTTGGCCGTGAGATTCAAGGGGCCACGCAATCTTGTAGTGGACAGCGTCATGCCCGATGGTCTGAAGGACGTGGACATGGTGGCGGAATTTGCCGATCCGGCGAACCATGATTACCGCCTTCAAGCGACCTCCCGGTTTCGCGGTGCCGCCAAGGATGGAAGCGACCTGGGCCCTTTCCCCTACAAGGCGAACGTCTTCTTCGTGTCCCCGAAGGGGAACGACGGAGCCGACGGCCTTTCCGCCGCCAACGCTTGGTTGTCCTTGGATAAGGCGTCCCGTTCTCTTCGACCGGGAGACACGCTCTACCTCGAACCGGGACGGTACGGTGGAGATTTCCGGCTTGCTGTCGGTGAAGAGACGACCGAGTCGGTTTCCATCCGGGGCCGCGGCGAGGGGATGGCGGAATTGACCGGCGACGTAAAGCTCGAGAACTGTGGTCATCTGTCGTTCGCGCGGCTGCGTTTCAAGGAACCGGTGAGCGCGTCCGGCGGCAGCGGCCTGAGCTTCGACCAATGTGCTTTCGATGGGGACGAAACCGGTGTGGCCGCTCGAAACGTGCAAGGTCTGCGAATGACCAACTGCGAGTTTCGTGGGAATGGGGAACAGCAGATAGACTTGGTGGAATGCGGCGATGTGTTTCTAGCCGGAAATCTATTCGACAACGCCGCCGGCGCGGCAGTGGCCGTCGATCGCTCCACGTCGGTGCTGCACGCCGACCACAATTGCTACGCGCGGCCATCTGAAGCGTGGCAATTGGCGGGGAAGGTTCTGGCGATGGATCGTTTGCCCGAGGGATGGGAGCGCTATGCAACGGAGATGAACGCGGAGGATAAGAGGCCGGGAATTGGTTTCCATGGCCGGCTAGCCGGGAACTACCGAATGGATCCCGGGGAACGGTTGCGGGTGCTCGGACCGTTCGTTTACTCGGCCGGGACGACCAGCGCGAACATCGAATGGTTCGCCTCGAACGACGTGGCGAGAGCAGAGAACTGCAAGATCGAAATCGCCTGGGGTGAAACTCCCGAATGTGCTGAGAGTCGGACACTGGATTCGCGGCATTTCGGCTCGTTTAGTCTGACCGGGCTTAGGCCGGAAACCCGCTACTACGTTCAACTGCGCTCGGTGACGCCGTCCGTCGGCAAACCGC
>Ga0272442_10011030_pt1 | contig 11067 bp, 9 predicted proteins | sample SSMForm2O_FD_200262 | JGI IMG/M metagenome (GOLD analysis project Ga0272442, IMG submission 200262) | Marine sediment archaeal communities from Little Sippewissett salt marsh, Falmouth, MA, United States - SSM-Form-2O | ecosystem: Environmental > Aquatic > Marine > Wetlands > Sediment ... | reverse complement strand
GCGGATGGCTCGGCGGCGGATGTATGGCTCGGCCACGTCGGTCATGCGGATGGCCGTCTGCACGCGGGTGACGACGCCGAGGGATTCGAGGGCGTCCATGAGCGCCAGGGCGTTGATGACCGTGGCCAGCATGCCCATGTAGTCGCCGGTGGCGCGGCTGATGCCCTTGCGGGCAACGTCGTGGCCGCGGATGAAGTTGCCTCCGCCGACGACAACGGCGAACTCGACGCCGAGCTCATTGATGGTGCGGAACTGCTCGGCGATGGAGATGAGCTGATCGTTGTCGATGCCGTTCCCGCGCTCCCTACAGAAGCCTTCGCCGCTGATCTTGAGGACGACTCGCTTGTAGCGCGGCTCGGGCATGTGGCCCTACTCCCCGAGTTCGAAGCGGACGAAGCGTGCGACGGAGATGTTCTCGCCGACCTTGGCGACGATGCTCTTGATGTGGTCGGCCACGCTGGTCTTGGGCTCCTTGACGAAGGGCTGGTCGAGCAGGCAGCGCTCCTTGAAGAAGGCTTCGAGCTTGCCCTCGACGATCTTCTCGATGGCTTGCGCCGGCTTGTCCTTGAACTGCTCGCGATAGATGTCGCGTTCCTTTTCGAGGACGCCGGCCGCCACCTCGTCTCTGGAGATGGCGATGGGCTTGGTGGCGGCAATCTGCATGGAGAGGTCGCGGCAGAGCTGGCCGAAGTCGTCGCCGCGGGCCACGAAGTCGGTCTCGCAACGGACTTCGACGAGGACTCCGATCTTCTTGTTCGAGTGGATGTAGGAGCCGATGATGCCTTCGGACGTCGCGCGTCCGGCCTTCTTCTCGGCGGTTTTAAGTCCCTGCTTGCGGAGGTGCTCGACGGCCTTCTCGAGGTCGCCATCGGCGGCCTGGAGGGCTTCCTTGCACTTCATCATGCCGATGCCCGTCATTTCGCGTAGCTGCTTGACGGCGGCTGCGGTGATGGCCATGGAATTCCCCTAGAGCGAGCGAGTTAGCGGGAGGCGCAGGCGTGCTACGACACGGGCGTTGCGTCGGCATCGCCCTGTTCGGTTTGGGGCGGCTCGGGTGCTGGCTGTGGTTCCGGTTCGGGCGCCGGTGCCTGCGGCTCAGGAGCGGGCTCGGGAGCTGGCTCGGGTGCCGGGGGGGGCGGGGGCGCCGGGGCAGGAGCGGGAGCCGGCTTGGCGGCGGCCTGTGGGGCCGCGGTGGCGAGGCCGGTATCAGCACCCGCTGACTCGGCCTCGACCATGCCCTGGTCTACAGCTTCGATGACGTGCCGGAGGACAACCTGGATGGACCGGATGGAGTCGTCGTTGCAGGGGATGGCGATGTCGATATCCTTCGGATCGCCATCCGTGTCGAGCAGGGCGACGACGGGGATGTCGAGCTTCACGGCCTCGCGCAGTGCAATCTTGTCGCGCTTGGGGTCGACGATGACGAGTGCGGCGGGGAGTCGGGTGAGGTCGCGGACGCCGGCGAGGTTGCGCAGGATCTTGCGCTTCTCGCGCTGGAGCGTCGCGATCATCTTCTTGCTGTAGTTGCGAATCTCGCCCGTTTCTTCGAGCCGCTCGAGCTCTTCGAGACGGCCCAGGCTCTTGCGAACCGTCTTGAAGTTCGTGAGCATGCCCCCAAGCCAGCGGTCGGCCACGTAGGGGATGCCCCGCGAGCCTGCCTCCTCTCGCACGACCACCGCGGCCTGGCGCTTGGTGCCCACGAAGAGGACGGGCTGGCCTTTGGCAGCCAGTTGCGACAGGAACCGCCGCGCCACAACGACGCCGCGCACGGTCTGGCGCAGGTCGATGATGTGGATGCTCTTGCGCTTGCCGTGGATGTACGGCGCCATGCGCGGGTGCCAACGGCTCGTTCGGTGGCCGTAGTGCACGCCCGCTTCCAGGAATTCCTTGATCGACAACGTCGACAATGTAGACCTCCGGAACAGTGTGTTGTGAGTTCGCGCGCTCACGGCTCGCACGCGAATGCCCGAGTCTCTATAGTATAGCCATAAGTCCCTTGGGATCAAGGTGTTTTTGGCATTCGCAGCGGTCGTCGCGTGGGCGCAGCCGCGTGAGGAGCACGCTCCGGGGGCACGGTTGGCGGGCCGCGAACGCGATGGTGAGCACGGCGCGCGGGCAGGGTACGGGGGGCGCGTGGAGGCCACGTGCCCTCCGGGCCTTGACTCGTGGGCGTCTGCCGGCCAAGATGCTTTGCACGCATGCCGCGGCGGGCGGCGGCGCCACACACGAGATCGAGGAGACGGCAGATGAAAGTGGGACTCAGCGGGATCATCACGCCACGGGAGTGGAGCTTCGCCGAACTCGTGAGCCAGGCGAAGGGCGCGGGCTACGAGTGTATCGAGGTGGTCCCTCGGGAGGGCAGCGAGCTCACGCTCGATTCCTCGGAGGCCGAACTGGCCGAGCTGGTGCGAGTGGCGGCGGACGGCGGCATGGAGATCACGTCGCTGTGCGGCAGCGGCGGCAAGCCGGCAAACCTGATGACCGGCGACGAGGAGGAGCGGCAGGCCGGCGTGGCGACGGCGAAGGCGATGCTCCGCACGGCCAAGGCACTGGGGGCCGACACGATTCTCCACACCTTGGGGGGGCGTCCCTCGGCCGAGCTCTACTACCACCATGCCTACGCCAACGCGCTCCGCTCGCTCCAGCAGATCGCACCGGCCGCCGAGGAACTCGGGGTCAATCTGGCCGTCGAGTATGTGTGGAACGGCTTCCTGACCAGCCCGCTGGAGATGGCGCAGTTCCTCGACCAGGTGGCGAGCCCGAAGGTGGGCTTCTACTTCGACCCGGGGAACATGCGGATCTTCCACCTCTCGGAGCACTGGGCGCGCATCTGCGGCCGCCACATCAAGAAGGTGCACGCCAAGGACTTCTCGTGGGAAGGCCGCGTGGTGCAGTGGCCTCCGCTCCTCGAGGGCCAGGTGGACTTCCCCGCCGTGATGAAGGAGCTGCGCAGCGCGGGCTACGACGACGCCCTGATCTCCGAGGTGCCCCCCTCCGTGGCCCCCATCGAGGAGACCGCGGCCGCCATCCGCAAGATCATCACCATGGCATAGTGAGGCGCGATAGTGGACATCGAGTTCCGCGAGTATCGTCCCGAGGACGACGCAGAGGCCGTGCGCGACCTGCTCAACGTGGTGTTCGCCCGCGCGAAGATGACGCCGGCGGGATGGGCGCAATGGACGGCCGAGAGCTTCACGGCGCCCGTGGCGGTGGTGAACGGCCGCATCCGCGGCGCCATCCCCCTGTGTGGACGCACCTACCGCGTGGCCCCCGGAGCCGAGGTGGTGGCCTGGGTGGAGCATCGCGTGGGCGTGGCGGGGGCGTGGCGCGACGGCGGCCTCGGGTCCGGCATGCAGACGGCTGCCAAGGCGTTTCTGCGCGGCCGGGGCGACGTGTTGCTGGTCCACCGCGGGGCCGAGCGCTCGCCGGGCTATCACTTCTACGAGAAGAACGGGCTTTACGACGTGGCCTATCCCTTCGCGGTGGCCCTCGAGCCCCAGACCGCCTCGGAGGCGGGCGTCCGATGGCTCGATGCCGCGGACTTCTTCGCGGCAGATGCGACGTGGCTGGAGCTCTTCGAGGGCTGCTACGAGGCCTTCGGCGGCTACCAGCCCAGGGGGCCCGGCTTCCTGGAGCGGATGGTGGGCACGCCCACGTGGCAGGAGGCGATGCGCCACGAGTTCTCCTACTGCGTGGCCGAGGAGGGCGGCTCCCCCGTGGGGTATGCGGTGCTGGGCTGCCGCGATGGACGGCTCACGGTGATGGAACTCGCGGCTCGCGACGGCTCCCCCGACGTGGTGGCGCGCCTGCTGGCAGCGGCGCGGGGCAGGGGAGTGCCGGTGCGCTGCTACGCCTCGCACGCTTCCCCGATGACCGCTGCACTGCGCGACCTGGGCGTTGAACTGCCGCCCCGCGAGCGGGGAGCCATGATGCTCATGGTGCACGTGGTGGACATCGAGTCGACGGGGCGCAAGGTGTGGCGCGACGTCGAGGCGCTGCGCGACGTGGAGGTGCGGGTGTGGACGCCCGAGCGCGAGGGTGCGATCCACGCCCCCGCGTCGCCCGTGCGGACGATCACGCTCGAGCTCAAGGAGCACACGCTCTCGCGTTTGCTCATGCGCCGGCTCGACGTGGCCGCCGCCGTGGCCGAGGAGCGAATTACCCTGTGCGGCGGACGGCCAGGCGATGCCCAGGCCCTCGGCGAAGCCCTCGCACCGTGCCCCTGGGCCTACCACCCCATCGACTATTTGTAGTGTTTGCATTCGGGTTCCGTTTCTGGGAAAATGGGTTCTCCATGGGAGGGGACACCAGAGACCGTGTGGCACACTGTTGTTGAGAAGGAGGTCGGCCATGGCACTGGTCCCAATGCGCGTGCTTCTGGACCATGCGGCGGAGAACGACTACGGGCTTGCCGCATTCAACGTGAACAACATGGAGCAGATCCAGGCGATCATGATGGCCGCCGAGGAGACGGATTCGCCCGCGATCGTGCAGGCGTCGCGCGGCGCCCGCAAGTACACGAACGACGCCTACCTGCGCCACCTCATGCTCGCCGCGGCAGAGCTGTATCCGAACATCCCGATGGCCATGCACCAGGACCACGGCAACTCGTTCGAGACCTGCATGAGCGCGATCGAGCAGAACTTCACCTCGGTGATGATCGACGGCTCGCTCCAGGAGGACGGCAAGACCCCAGGGTCCTATGAGTACAACGTGGCAGTGACGAAGAAGGTGGTGGACGAGGCCCACGCGCGCGGCGTGACGGTCGAGGGCGAGCTGGGCTGCCTCGGCTCCCTCGAGACCGGCCGCGGCGACAAGGAGGACGGCCACGGCTTTGAGGGCGAGCTGGACCGCAGCAAGCTCCTCACCGACCCCGAGCAGGCCGAGGAATTCGTCGCGAAGACGGGCGTGGACGCCCTTGCGGTCGCCATCGGCACCAGCCACGGCGCCTACAAGTTCACCCGCAAGCCCACCGGCGATATCCTGGCGATGAACGTGATCGAGGAGATCCACAAGCGCCTGCCCAACGCCCACCTCGTGATGCACGGCTCCTCCGCCGTGCCCGAGGAGCTCACCGCGATCATCAACGAGTTCGGCGGCAATATCAAGAAGGCCTACGGCGTGCCGATCGAAGAGGTCCAGCGCGGTATCAAGCACGGCGTGCGCAAGGTCAACGTGGATACGGATAACCGCCTGGCCATCACCGGCGGCATCCGCAAGGTCTTCGCCGAAAAGCCCGAGGAGTTCGACCCGCGCAAGTACCTCGGCCCCGCACGCGAGGCCATGGCCAAGGAATGCGCGAAGCGAATGATTGCCTTCGGCCAGGCAGGAAACGCGGGCAAGATCCCGGTGAAGACCTGCGCCGAGTTGGTCAGCTTCTACAAGTAGGCCCGCCGAACCATCGCGACGCTGCACCCGACGGCCCACGGGCACCCGTTGCTCGTGGGCCGTCGCCGTTCTCCGATTCACCGGGCCTCGCCGTTGCACGTGCCTCGCCTGGTGAGTAAGATGACTCCGATCTATCCGCGCACTCCCGACGCCACGGAAAGGAGACCGGTGATGAGCAGATGCGGGGGCCTCTCGCGACGCGACTTCTTCGGACGGGCCGCCGCCGCAGGCGCGCTCGGCCTCGCGGCACCCTACGTGGTGCCCACCCACGCCTTCGGAGCCAACGAGCGCCTGGGCATCGGCGGCATCGGGCCGGGACGCCAGGGGCGCGGCCTCCTCGGGATGCCGAGCAGCCAGCTCCTCGCCGTGGCCGACGTGAATCTGCCGCGGGCCGAGGCCATCGCCGCCAGGACGAAGTGCAAGGCCTTCCAGGACTACCGCAAGCTCCTCGAACTCAAGGAAATCGACGCCGTGGTCGTCTCCACCCCCGACCACTGGCACGCCCTGTGCTCGATCCACGCCTGCCAGGCCGGCAAGGACGTCTATGTCGAGAAGCCGATGACGCTGACGATCCGCGAGGGGCGGAAGATGGCCGAGGCGGTCGAGAAGCACGGCCGCGTGCTCCAGGTGGGCAGCCACCAGCGGTCGATGGGCGCCAACCTGCTCGGCTGCGAACTCATCCGCAACGGCCGCATCGGCAAGATCACCCGAGTCATCGCGGCCAACTACCCCAGCCCCTGGGAGGGCAAGCTGCCCGAGCAGCCTGTGCCCAAGGGGCTCGACTGGGATATGTGGTGCGGTCCCACACAGCCCGTGCCCTACAACAAGGACCTGTACACCCCCCGCGCCCAGCCTGGCTGGATCTCGTTCCGCCCCTACTCAGGCGGCGAGATGACCGGCTGGGGCAGCCACGGACTCGACCAGGTCCAATGGGCGCTCGGCATGGACAACGCCGGACCCATCGAAGTCTGGACCGAAGGCCCGAAGTTCAACCCCCCCACCTACACCAAGCCCGAGCCCCGAGGCCGCGGCGAGAGGGCGTGCCGCACGCCGAAAATCTTCTTCCGCTACCCTGGCGGCATCGTAATGGAGCTGGCGAACGGCCCTGCGGGCGGCGCCATCTTCATCGGCGAGAAGGGCAAGATCACCATCAACCGGGGCCGGTGCACCTCCGATCCCCCCGAGATCGCCAAGCAGGCCATCAAGGACGGCGAGACGCGGCTGTACAAGAGCACCAACCACAAGGCCGACTTCGTGGCGTGCATCAAGTCGCGCAAGCAGCCCGCGGCCCCCGTGGAGGCCGGCCACCGCTCCGCCACCGTGTGCCACCTGGGCAACATCGCACGCTGGCTCAGCGGGCGCAAGCTCACGTGGGACCCCGCCAAGGAGCAGTTCGTGGGCGACGACGAGGCGAACACCTACATCGATCGCCCGCGCCGCAAGCCCTGGGCGATCCCCGACCAGGTGTAGCGCGCCGCCGAGCGGCCAGGCCGGTGCGTCCGCGATTCGGCCCGTTTGACTGGGCGCGCCGGGCGCTGCTATAATCGGCAGATGCTCGCTATCGACCATCTGACCAAGGAGTTCGGCAGGAAGACGGCCGTCGACGACCTGTGTCTGACGGTCGCCGAGGGGGAACTGTACGGCTTTCTCGGGCCGAACGGCGCCGGCAAGACCACGACCATCAAGTGCACGGCCGGCCTGCTGTGGCCTACCCGCGGGCGCGTGACGGTCGGCGGGCACGACGTGCACGCCGAGCCGGTGGCGGCGAAGCGGCTGCTCAGCTACGTGCCCGACCAGCCCTACCTCTACGAGAAGCTCTCGGGCCGCGAGTTCCTCTACTTTGTCGGCCGCATCTACGGGCTCGGTCGCGAGGCCTGTGCGGAGGGCGTCGAGCGCCTCCTCGAGATGTTCGATGCACGGGACTGGGCGGACGAGTTGGCCGAGAACTACTCCCACGGGATGCGCCAGAAGATCGTCCTCTCGTCTGCCCTCTTGCACAACCCGCGGCTGATCGTGATCGACGAGCCGATGGTGGGCCTCGACCCGCGGAGCGCCAAGATCGTCAAGACCGTCCTGCGCGAGCGTGTGGCCCAGGGCTGTGCCGTTCTTATGAGCACCCACACGCTCTCGGTGGCCGAGGAAGTGGCCGACCGCGTGGGCATCATCCACCGCGGCCGCATCCTCACCGAAGGCACGGTGGACGAGTTGCGCCAGAAGGCCTCGGCGAGCGAGCGTCTCGAAGATATCTTCCTCGAGCTCACCGACGAAGCTGCCGAGAGCAGCAGCGTCGCCGAACCGACCTCCTGAGGCCCCTCCGTGAGCACCCACGACCCCGATACCCACGAACGCGTCGAGTGGATCCTGCGGCCGCTCTTCACAGACTACCGCGTGCTCGAGTTCCGCGGCGGCAGCATTTTCCGAGGCGTGGCCAGCCCCTACTGCATCCAGCACCGCAAGGAGGTGGATGAGGGCCTCGGGCGCCTCCCGGGCGCCTACTGCTTCGAGAGCGTGGACGGGCGCACGATGCTCACCTACACGCTCCCTGGCCCTGACGCCAAGCCGGTGAACCGGCTCCTCCACACCATCCTCCTGCTGGCCACGGTGCTCACCACCCTGGTGGCGGGCGCGCAGTGGCGGTTCGACAGCTTCCTCGGCGAAGTGGTCGCCAGCGTGTCGGGTGCCCGCGGGAGCACGCCGGTGGCCGAGATCCTCTCCGCGCTCGCCACCGAGGGCGGCCTGTTCTCCCTCGCCATCCTGCTCATCCTGGGCACCCACGAGTGCGGCCACTACTTCATGGCCCGCCGCTACGGGATGCTGGTGACGCCGCCGTTCTTCCTCCCCGCGCCGATCCCGCCGATTGGCACGTTCGGCGCCGTCATCCGCATGCGCAGCCCCATGCTCCACCGCCGGGCGCTGCTCGACATCGGGGTGGCGGGGCCGTTCGCCGGCTTCGTGGTGGCCCTGCCGTTTCTCATCTACGGACTCACGCAGAGCGAGTTCGTGATCGTCCGGTACTGGCAGGAGGGCGGCGACCTGACGTTCGGGCATTCGCTCCTCACCTGGGGACTCTCGCGCCTGATCGTGGGCGCGCCCCCGCCAGGCTACGCGCTCGACTGGCTGTCGCACCCGTTCGCCTGGGCCGGGTGGATCGGCATGCTCGTCACGGCGCTCAACCTGATCCCCGTGGGGCAGCTCGATGGCAGCCACGTGGTCTACGCCCTCTTCGGCCGCTGGCAGCGCCTCGTGGCCTACTTCATGATCGGCATGCTCGTCGCCCTGGCCTTCCAGTGGCCGGGATGGATGGTCTGGTGTGTGATTATGGTCCTCTTGATGCGGGTGACCCACCCGCCCGTTGTCTTCGACGATGAGCCGCTCGGCAGGCGGCGGCGCCTGGTGGGCTGGGCAGCATTTGCCCTCTTCGTCCTGCTGTTCATGCCCATACCCGTCGGCGGCGTGTTCTGAGAGGCCGCCACAGCGGCATCGAGGCGAAAGGAGGCAGCCAATGGAACGCGTGAACGCATCGGACATGGAGTATCGCAACGGCGATTCCGGCCCGAAGTACCTCTTCCGCGGCCCGCGGATCGACTGGGGCGTGCTCCGATTCCTGCCCGGCCAGCAGCTCGGAGCACACCTCCACGAGAAGGTCGAGGAGACCTTCTTCTTCACCAGCGGAACCCCTCTTGTCGTCGTGAACGGCCAGGAACACCGCGTCCGCGTCGGCGATGCCTTCCGCATGGAGCCCGGCGACGTGCATAACATCATCAACGACACCGACGGCCCGACCGACGCCGTGTTCATCAAGAGCGAGTATCTGCCGAAGGACAAGGTGGACGCGTGAGCAGGGAGCGGGCCGCCGTGGGCAAGGACGGACGAAGCACGAAGCGACGATCCCGCTCGATGGTGTTCGTGGACCTCGAGACCACGGGCCTCGACACCGAGACCAGCGAGATCATCGAGTTCGCCGCCGTGCGGGTCACCGACGGCCAGCCCGCCGGCGAGTTCTCGCGCCTCGCGAATCCCGGCCGGCCCCTGCCGCTGGCCATCACCCGGCTCACCGGCATCACCGACCGCGACCTGCGCCGCCAGCCACCCAGCCGCACCGTGCTCGGCGAATTCCTCCAGTTCCTCGGCGACGACGTGCTCGTCGCCCACAACGCCCGCTTCGACCTGGGATTCCTCCGCGACAAGAGCGACGGCTTCTGTCAGAACGCCTCCATCGACACGCTCGAGCTGTGCCGCATCCTCTATCCCACGCTCGAGCACCACGACCTGGACACGATGGCGGCCACGCTGGAGCTCGAGACGGGCGATCGCCACAGGGCGCTCGACGACACCCGCCTGCTCGTGCAGCTCTGGGCGAAGCTGCTCGAACGCATCGAGGGGCTCCCCTTCGATGTGCTCGCGGCGCTCAGCGCAGTGAGCAACCTCACCCAGTGGCCCGCGCGACGCCTGTTCCTAGAGGCCGAGGCACGCCGCCTGGACAGCGCGTTCGATGTGGCGGCGCCCAACTACCACTCCCTGCTCACCGACTTCGGCAGCACGCTCACCGCGGCGCGCGACTCGCGCCGCAAGCAGGACCCCAGCTCGCGCCCGCCGCCCAAGCGCCTCGACACGGCTGAGCTCACCGCCCTGTTCGCCGCCGGCGGGCCGTTCGACCAGGAGATCCCCGGCTACGAGGTCCGCCCCCAGCAGGCGAGGATGGTCGAACTCGTCGCCCAGGCTTTCAACGAGGGACAGCACCTGCTCGTGGAGGCGGGCACGGGCGTCGGCAAGTCCATGGCCTACCTGGTGCCCGCCATCCGCTGGGCGCAGACGAACCAGGACAAGATCGTCATCTCGACGAACACCAAGAACCTCCAGGAGCAGCTCTACTTCAAGGATATCCCGCTGCTGCGCGAGACGCTGGGCCTGGAGTTCGCCACGGCCCTCATCAAGGGCCGCTCGAACTACCTGTGTGTGCGCAAGCTCCTCTACCTGCTCGAGGAGGGCGAGCACGAGCTCACGGACGACGAGCGCATCGCCTTCCTGCCCATCCTCGTGTGGGCGGCGGACACCAAGACGGGCGACGCGGCCGAGTGCACCGGCTTCCTGGCCTTCCGCCAGCGCGACCTGTGGGCCAAGCTCTGCTCGACCGCCGAGGAGTGTGCCGGGCCGAACTGCCGCCAGCGCCGGCGCTGCTTCCTGAGCCGTGCACGAGCCCTCTCGCTCCTTTCCGACGTGGTCGTGGCCAACCACGCCGTGGTCTTCGCCGAGCTCGACCTCGACAGCGTGGTCCTGCCCAAGTATGCCCACCTGGTGTTCGACGAGGCCCACAACCTCGAAGATGCCGCGACCGACTACCTGGGCTGCCAGATCGACCGATGGCGAGTCAGCAGGTTCACCCGCAGGCTCCTGCACCGCGAGCGCCGTGGCCCCGACCGCGGCCTCCTCCCCAGCATTCGCTACCGAATGAAGAAGGGCAGAGAGGCCACCCTCACCGACCTGGAGCGCGACGCCGAGAAACTCATCGACGAGGGGAGCGCCGACGTGGCATCCGTCGAGCAGCGCCTCGACGCCTTCCTCGATACCGTGGGCGCCGCCTTCGAGGCGTCGAGCAGGGCCGGCGAGAGCGTCCGCTACGACGCCGAAAGGGGATACCCCCAGCACTGGGGCATCGTCGAGGACGACAAGCGCGCCCTC
>Ga0272442_10011029_pt1 | contig 11067 bp, 7 predicted proteins | sample SSMForm2O_FD_200262 | JGI IMG/M metagenome (GOLD analysis project Ga0272442, IMG submission 200262) | Marine sediment archaeal communities from Little Sippewissett salt marsh, Falmouth, MA, United States - SSM-Form-2O | ecosystem: Environmental > Aquatic > Marine > Wetlands > Sediment ... | reverse complement strand
TTGAATCCTGAACAAACGGGGAAAAGCAGCGGTTAACTTGAATTTCGCTTTAATATGAATCAAAAGGACCGGCGGGTCAATCATTTGTGACCGGTCCCTATTATATTCAGCATTACGGCACATCGGGTTTACAGGGAAATACATCAGGGCTGATACGCCGTATCGATCCAAAGGATGATCTCGTCTCCCGGAACGATGACGGACTTGAAGGTCATGCCGTTGAGGGCTAGTATGGTCTCGATATCGGACTCGTACCGTTTCGCGATGTCCCAGACCGTATCACCCTTACGTATAGTGTACAGGATTTCCTGTGTGTGGAAACCCCGCATGGGGACGTAAAAAAAATCATCGCCCATTACGGTTTCCTCGGTTTGTATGGGTACGAGCAGGATGTCGCCCGCATAAATCTTCCTGGTATTACGAACACTGTTCAGGTGGATCAGGAGAGAAAGGCTTGTCCCATGCTCTTCCGCGATTTCTCCGAGGGTGTCGCCGAAACGGACGGTGTATTTCTTTACACCGACCAGCTCCTCCTTCGGAAGATCGAGGTAGGTCCTCAGGGCCGCGGCGAAACGGTCGATGGGTACCCTGAGGCGGTAGGACCGCCCTACCGGCGTGATAAGACGCATGAGCTCGGGGTTGAAGAACTTCAGATCGCTCATCGGTATGGATGATTTCGAACAGAGCACGGTCAGATCAACCGGCTTCTCTATCTCGAGGATCTCGAAATCGGAAAACCTCCTCCTGTCCTCGAACGTGAATCCGTATTCTTCCCGGTTCATGGCGATATGCGCGGCAGCTATGAATCTCGGCACGTACTCCCGTGTTTCCCGCTTGAGGAGCTTCTTCTCCCTCAGCACCCAGAAATCCGTCCCGCCCCTTTTAACCGCCAGATTAACCGCGCCCATCCCCGCGTTATACGCGGCAAGCGCGAGCTCCCAGTTTCCGTAATAATCGTAGAGGTCGGACAGGTGCCGCGCCGCCTGCCGCGTCGCCTTTTCCGGATCGCGCCTTTCATCGACCCAGAAATCGATAACGAGGTTGTACCACCGCGCGGTGGAAGGAATAAACTGCCATATGCCCGAGGCCCCTGCCCTGGAGTAGGCACGGACCGAGAACGCGCTCTCTATAAGCGGCAGGTAGATGAGTTCTTCCGGAAGCCCCTCTTCCCTGCATATCTCCTCCACAACCGGGAGGTACACGGAGGCGTTGTTCAGGCCTCTTTGTAAAAAGGCGCGCTCCGCCGTAATCATACTCTGAACGGCATCCTGCACCTCTTCCCGCGCCACCAGGTCCGTGATCGACGAACCGGACAGGAGGGAGAGCGGACCCATTAAGAATAAAAGGACGGTTAAGAAAAGTGCTTTCATGGTTTACCCGGAACCCCAGGTATTAGCTGGTTCATGACGCGGTCATTTCATCTTTTTTATGACATACCGACTGCCGCATATCCTTTAATACGAGCTGGAGCGATTTCTCTCCTCTGAACAGGTTCTCCTCGATAAAGAAGGCGATGTCTATGAGCTCGATCTCCTCGAGTATCCTGAATCCCTTGTCCGCCATACCCCATCCGATAACGGGAATGAGTCCCGTCTTTGCGGGGATGTAAAATTTCAAATGGTTTCTGTCCTTGCCTATGGTAACCGGGTTCATGACGTGAGTCCCGATAATGGAAAAAACAGGGGGCGGGTTGCCCGTCCCGGTCGGTTCGAAAACGGCGAGCTCGTTGTAGAGCTCGTAAGTAATCTCTTCCGGAAAGAGCGTATCATCGATTTCGATGTTTTCAGTACATACGACGCCGTCCATCTCGTCATTTACTATCTCGATCACCCGCCTCCTGAAGGAGTCTATCTTGTCCGTTCCGATGGTGAAACCCACGGCCGATTTATGACCTCCGTACTTGACGAGCAGGTCGTCACAGCGGGAAACGAGGGACACGAGATCGAAGTTGCCGCATACGCGTCCGGACCCTATTCCGATATCGCCGTCATTGACAATAATGATCGTCGGTTTGAGGTACTTACGCGCGATCCGGGACGCGATAATACCGGTAACGCCGTGCTCGGCCTCATCCGTTGAGAGAACGATAACGGGGTCCTTGTAGTACTTCTCCTGCACTATGGGACGAATAATGCTGAGGTTTCTGGCACCCTTCTCCTTCCTCCTCGCGTTGTACTCGATCAGCGCACCGGAGAGCTCATTGGCCGTCTGTATATCATCGGTGGTGAAAAGCTTGACAGCGATGGCGGCATCCCCCATCCTGCCCGCCGAATTGATGATGGGCGAGAGGTTCCAGGCTATATTCTTTGCCTTCAGGTTTTTTTCCGGAAGATCGCAGTAGCCGACCAGTATGCGCAGACCGAGATTATCCGAGCCGCTCATCTTCCGTATTCCTTCTCGAACGATAATCCTGTTTTCACTGACCAGGGGCATGATATCCGAAATGGTCGAGAGTGCGGAAAGATCTATAAAGGACCGGACGAATTCGTAGCTCTTCTTCTGCTTCCTGTTGAAGAGCCTGATAAAATGGCCGGCGAAATCACCGATGGATTCGTAGGGGTGTGAATTAACGATGCTCAACTGCTTTATCTTGTTTTCGCAGAGCCACGTATTGAAATAGTCGGGGAGTTTCTGTGAGGCGTCCCTTACGACCGTGTGATTCCTGTCAATGGGATAGTGAATACTCTCTTCTATGGTCACGAATTTCTCGATCAATCCGTTCCGTACTCTGGCCCCCTCAATAGTCTCGCCCCTGCACACGATCGGAAGGAAGACCCGGTTGAAATTCTTGGTCTGGGAGAGTATGAAGGCGTGTATGAATTTAAGAACGACTCCCCCTGCCGATAGATCGCGGAACGGGTAGGATTCGTCATTGACCTTCGGATTGAGAATCGAATACGCGTTCGGGAGTATCTCCGGCTGGATGTGATGGTCGATGACTATGGTATCGATTTCCAGCGATCCCGCATAGTCGATCTCATCCCTGCTCGAAATACCCGTGTCAACGGTAATGATGAGCGAGATCCCGCTGCTCTTCGCGTAATCGATGTCCTTTTTATCGATACCGTACCCGTACTCGCCTTCCGGAACCCGGTACTCCACTTCAGCGTCGAATTTCTTCAGCATATTGTAGAGCATTGCCGTCGAAAGAACACCGTCTACATCCCGGTCCCCGAAAATGAGGATCTTTTCATTTCCGCGAAGCGCTTTTTTCACGCGGAGAACGGTCTCAATCATCTGTGAAAAAAGAAAAGGATTGTAAAGCTCGTAGATATCGTCATGCAGGTAATGATCCAGGTCCTCCTCCGTTTTAATACCCTTGATGAGAAGGATCCTGCCAATACGCCGGGAGAGGAAATTCCCCGCGGCAAACGACTCCACGTCCCTGTCGTCAACCTCCCTGAAAACCCACTCCGCTGAATTGTTGATCATTTCATCGATGAAGTCGGCCATATCTTCCTCTAAGCGATTACTTCCAGTACGAGCTTGAACGGAGGAGGCTGATCAGGACCGATTGTCGTTGCCTGTTCCATGATCCGGAGCGCCTGTTCCATGTTCGTATCATCGTTGCAGGAGAGGACCGCGATCGTATCCCCCGCGTGCACCCTGTCCCCCGTCTTTCTCTGCATGTATATGCCCGAACCGAAATCCACGTGATCTTCCTTTCTCAGGCGGCCCGCGCCGAGCAGCACGCTCGCGGTCCCGACGGATTCGGTATTGAACGACTGTATGAAACCGCTCTTCGAAGCTTTAAAATCCTGCGAAGAGCGGGCCCCGGGCAGCCTGTCCGTGTGAAGTATGGAATCCACATCCCCGCCCTGACGCTCAATGGAGGAGAGAAATTTTTCAAATGCCCCGCCGCCGGCCAGTTTCGCTTTTATCATGTGCGCACCGGCCTCCTCGTTTTCCGCGGCACCTCCGGAAACGAGCATCTGCGCCCCGAGAACGGTCACGAGCTCAACGACATCGCCGGGACCTTCCCCACGAAGGCATGCAATGGACTCAATGACCTCATTACTGTTTCCGATCGCGCGGCCGAGGGGCTGATCCATGTTTGAAAGCACGCACACCGCAACTTTACCGAGACGGCCGGCCACCCTTACGATGGATTCGGCGAGCCTGACTCCCTCCTCCCGCTTCTTCATGAACGCTCCGCTCCCGGTTTTAACGTCCATGACAACGACATCGGCACCCTCAGCGAATTTCTTGGAGAGTATACTCGACGTTATGAGCGGTATGTTTTCAACCGTGGCCGTAACATCGCGCAGTCCGTAGAGGAGGCGGTCGGCGGGCGCGAGCTTGTCGGTCTGTCCGGACATGACATACCCGACATCACGAAGTATTGAAATGAATTCCTTTTCCGTCAGGTTGACGTTGAAACCGGGTATGGACTGGAGCTTGTCGAGGGTCCCGCCTGTAAACCCGAGACCGCGGCCCGACATCATGGGCACCGGAACACCGCAGGCCGCGACCGCGGGTGCGAGCACCAGGGATACCTTATCCCCCACTCCGCCCGTCGAATGCTTGTCGACCTTGATCCCCGGGATACCATCCAGGTCCATGACGTGTCCGCTCGAAATCATGACTTCGGTGAGTGCGCCGGTTTCTTCTTCATTCAGCCCGTTGAGGTAACAGGCCATGAGCCACGCTGAAACCTGGTAGTCGGGAATATCCCCCCTGGTATAACCGTGAATAAATCCCGTTATCGCGTCTTTCGTGTGCTCCCCGCCGTCCCTCTTTTTCGCGATAAAATCGTAAGGTCTTTCCATGAATCGGTCCGGCATATTTTATCTTTCTATTAGAAGGATAATTTATCCTATTTACAGGGGTTAATCAATGACTTACGATTCCGGCGCGTGAAAGGGGCATTATTTTAAGCGAAAGCCGTCCTTTTCGTGCGGGCCGCCGGAGCAATGCGGGGATTGTCAGGAAAGGGACTCGAATAATTTATTCAATCCTTCGGCGCTGCGGCGATTGAGCTCCCCGGAATGCGCAAATGACACAAAGAGAGGTGAAGAAAGAAAAGGGTCGGTATAGAATCCCGCCCGCATGAGCATCGTTCTCAAACTCGTGGTCCTCGCCTCTTTCCTGATGTAAACGAGCCCGTTTTTCAGCTCCACCATATTTTTTTGCAGAAGCAGGCCGAATTCCCTGTTGTGCCTGACAAGCTCCTGTATGCCCCCCCGTTTTTTCAGTATATCGAGAAAACGAAGCGCGGCCTTCACCTTGTAGAGCGGCGGAAATCCAAGGCCCTCAGCCGCGGTATAGGATCCGCCCCGAAAACGCTCGGTAAAGATACCGGCCAGCCGGCCTGACATGGAAACGCATCCGAATGAGAGACCGGAGCAGAGCCAGCTTCCGAAAATCCGTCCGTCGGCTCCGCCCGCTCCCATTATACCGGTATGAACGGCGGATTCGAAATCAGTTTCGTCATAAATGACAAGACACCCTCTTTTACGGGTCGCTTCGATCGTTTTTCTCAGCTTCTCTCCATTCTCACCATTACGGACATTCCCCCCGTTTGCCCTGACTATGACGAACCGGGCGGAACCGCTCTTTTTAAGGTCGTCGAGCCTTACCCGGTTAAATCCGAACTGTTCAAAAATGGTTCTTCTCTCATCATCGCAGGCATAAATGCCCTCTGTCAGGGGTTTCAGGCATGCGGCAACGGCCGCTCCTGCTTCCCAGCCCGAGTTGAAAAAGGTCCATACCGTCTCCCCGTCGTCCGCATCGCCTAGTGTGTCGGAGATACGATGTGAAAGTAGAGTCTGCGCAGGACCGGGATAACCCTGTGCATATCCCCTTGCGAGCCACCCCTTGATACAGCTCGTTATGACCGGTTCCGAGTGCCCCAGCAGGAGTGAGCAGTTTCCCATGAAAAAATCAACAAAACGATTATCATCCACATCATAGAGATAGGGTCCCTTTCCCCTCTTTATAATGGGTATGCACCACTTATCCTCTTCTGAAAGGGTCCGAAGGGACGTATATGTATTATTTTTCATAATCCTTATATTTCTTTTAAATATATAAGGATCCCTGCTCACGAATTTCCCTCCATCTGGCGATTACATCCTATACCACAGCGGGTAAAAAATACAGGCAAGTCTTACTGCAATCGTAAAATTTCAAAACAAAGACGTGCCGTATTGTTTCTCTCTTGAAACAGCACTATCCCGTTTATGATGCTTTCGAAGGAATCGCCTTTGTCACCATATAATAGACGAAGTAACCCCCGAACGCGCCTACAAAGGCCTGTATGAGATTGAACGGTATCTCATTGAGCGCCGCACCGAACCCGACCCCGGGAAGAAAGAGCTCGGATATGAAGTAAACGGCTACCATTGCGATCCCGGCAGTAAGAAAAATAATGACCATTTTTAATATTGATGACTTGAAATCACCGGTCGACTTCCCCATGCCCCCGATGGTGCCCGCTAGAAATCCTTCCAGGCCTTTGGCAACGAGCGTAATCGGAGCAAACACGAAAAATCCACCTATGACATCCGCGAGCGCACTGCCCACACCGCCCGCAACAGCCCCGTATTTCTTACCGAGAAACAGGCCGCAGAAAACAACCGCGATATCCCCGAAATTGAGATAACCGCCCGTTCCCGGAATTGGAATCCTGACAACATAGGTAAGTGCCGCTGTCGCACCCGCAAGAATGATGATGAGAAAGGTTTTCATAGTGCTCTTCATGATGTCCTCCTTTTCGACATTTGCATTCGAAGATTTCTATAACAGATCCATGCCCATGGGAACCAAAGTATGATGTTTCTGAATGTAACCGCAACAAGCAGGGGCGCGCTTTTAATGAGCCTGAATAGCATTTTGTACCCCCCTGTGCCCCTTCCCCTTCCGCTTTCGGCCCACTCTCCCTGAATGATAAGCGCTTCGCGTATCTGGTTCAGGGAATTCACCGAGTATTCGAATGCCCTGTACGCGAGCGCGATACGCATGCCCGCTTCTCCCCACTTGATGAATTCCGCGGGTGATGTTATGGACGCGAATATGAGACCGGTAAAAAATATACCCAGCAGTCTGAGGGGATAGCTGAGATAATAAACGGCAAGCGACGCTCCCTGAAGGTCCATGTAGGGGAGCGGCTGGACCCGTTTCAGCACTAATACCACCGCGATCGCAAGATAAATAATGGAACCGCCCGCCCAGAGCCAGAGCGTAATTCTGAAGGTCCTTTTACCGGCCGTTATTCTGAAGAGAATTCCGAGAGCGATGAGAACCGGAAGGAGAATCCATATTCTCTGAACACCCTGCCTCAGAAGGAAGGGAAACAGAAAGAAGAAGAGAACCGCCCCGGACAAAAGAAACAGCAGTTTGACCCAGAGGCACAGCTTCCGCAGCGTATGAAGGACCGGTTGTACACGAATCATCTCAGCCGTCCCCTCCGGGATGCTCGCCTTCGGGATGCTCGCCTTCGGGATGCTCGCCTTCGGCGAGCACATTGCGAAGCCGGGACCGATCCGAAACATCCCCGTTTACGGATACCCGCATGATCTTTCCGGATTGAAGTCTCATGAGATCGGCACCGAGATTCCGCATGAAGACCTCGTCGTGGCTGATAACGAAGAGTGAAGCCCCCTCGAGACGGTCCGCGATATAAGTGATCGTATGGAGCAACACGGACAGGCCCTCCCCGTCCATACCCCAGGTCGGCTCATCAAGGATGATCAGTTTTGTTCGTGGATTCACCGAAGATCCGAGCGTGAGTATCTTCAAATCAAGCGGCGTGAGCTGTGAAACCGGATACTCTCCCTCCTTAAAATACCGGCTCAGCGTTTCATGGGAGAGCGTGTTTCCCTTTTTCGAAGCCCTTTCAATATACTGTAACGCGGTGCTGAGCGTGATCTGCTGCTCGGGAAACTGGCTCACGTAGCTGATTCCATCCATGATCCGTTCCCGGCCGAGCCGGGCAAGATCGTCTCCGAGTAACCTGACGGAACCGCTTTCCGGCGTTTCAAGCCTGAGCATGAGCCTGGCGATTGTGGACTTTCCCGTGCCGTTGTCTCCGGTTAGTCCGTATATCCTCGAAGGAAGCAGCTCAAGGGATATTCCATTCAGCCTGAACTCTCCCTCCTCCCCGGGGTACCCAAAATCCACATTGCTGAAAGAGACGATACTCCCGCTTCCGCTGTTCCCGTTCCCCTTGAACTTTTCTTTCATTGAAAAAGAGGATGGATTCTCCAAAGCGCTGTTTTTCGCACCGTCAGGGCCGCGTGGAGAGAGGGTCTTTCCGTCGAAAAAAAACCGTGCATCGGACAACGGGTCGAGCTGCCCGGTTTCCTGCTCGAGCACGACGACGCATCCTCCCCTCTCACGGGCTTTTTTGATTTCCCTTAAAAGGAGTTCCCGCCCCGTACCATCCAGCCAGGGCACTATGCCGTGAAGAACGGTACAACGGGCCGACTTCGCGAACGCCAGGGAAAGCGCCAGCTTCATTTTCTCACCGCCCGAGAGCGTGGCTATGCGCCTCTCCCTGAAGGCCGGGCTCAGCCCGAAACGCTCCAGTACGGAAACGGGTTCCTCATCGCGCCCGAGCTGCGCGCCGATCTCCTCGTCAACGCGTGAGAAGAGAAGATGCTTCTCGGGATCGGGGCCGAGGTAGACGGCGGAATCCGGGATTTTCCCTTCATGCAGATCGAGTGTGCCCATGAAATACTTCACGAGCTCATCGAGCCGTGGTACGCTCTCCCTCTCCACCGGAAAAACACCCGCCACCACTCCCCCGAGGAACCCGAATGCGGTATTCTCTTTCCCGGTGAGAAGGATAAAACCTCCCTCTTCAACGGGAATTCGGACCTTCTCAAGAAGTAAATCACCGCCGACACGGTAGGAAAAGACCACGCCTCTTCTCTCCGGAGCTCGATATGAATGATATGTCTAAGATACTGAGAAAGGAACCGTCATACTACATTTTTCCTTTGAAAGGCTTGGAGGCGTCTAGTACAATGAAATAAAGTGTTTCACACGAGGACGCTCTATGACATCAAAGGTTGAAATAAAGGCCCTTGAGATTTCCAGGCAGAAGCTCATATACCCGCCCGATGAGAGAATACCCGCCATCGTCGCTTCCAGCTTTCCGGAGCTGGGCAGGCTCGCGGCCCTTCGCTTCCTTGAATGGGTTCTCGATAATCCTGACGGAGTCATCAGTCTTCCGACCGGTAAAACGCCCGAGTATTTCATCAAGGAGGTACGGCGGTTTCTCGAAGGCTGGGAATCCGGACCCGTGCAGGAGGAGCTTCGGGCATGGGGAATCGACGCCCGATCCAAACCCTCCATGAAGTCCCTGAAATTCGTTCAGATCGACGAATTCTATCCCATCAATCCGCTTCAGCATAACAGTTTCCATTTCTACGTGAATAAGTATTACATAAACGGGTTCGGTCTCGATCCGAAAAAATCGCTGTTAATCAACTGCAACGAAATCGGCCTTGATGACGGGAAAAGCCTTGAAGACGTCTGGGACGGCGGCACGGTCGACCTCAGCCTTCGGTACCGTCATCCACGAGACGCACGTGAAGAGACGCAGAAGAATGTTATCGAGAAAATCGACCAGTGGTGTGACGGATATGAAGCCCGGATACGGGAACTGGGCGGAATAGGTTTCTTTCTCGGCGGCATAGGCCCGGACGGGCATATCGGATTCAATGTCCGGGGATCCTGCCTCTTTTCCACCACGAGACTCGCGCGAACCAACTATGAAACGCAGGCCGCGGCCGCCCAGGACCTGGGCGGTATCGAGGTTGCCCGAAAAAGTCTCGTTATCACGATCGGCCTCGATACGATCACCTTCAACCGTTCCTGCGTAGCCATAATCATGGCCGCCGGAGAGGCAAAGGCGCGTATTGTAGCCGATTCCATACAGAACGACATTCACGTGCACTATCCCGCCACGGTTTTACAGAAGCTGAAACGGTCACGTTTCTACCTGACATCCGGAGCCGCGAAAGACCTCGTGCAGCGGAGAAGGGCGCTCCTCAGGTCGAAAAAGACCCTCAGCCCCGAGGATGAAGAGAGGATCGTCATCGACCTGGCCCTGAAAAACAACTGTCCCATCGCCCGTCTCACGGAAAATCACTTCAGACAAGGGTTCGGAAGCTTTGTCAAACTCGAGGGCGGGCTCGCTGAGCTGAAGCGGAGGATCGCCGGTTCCCTGAAAGCGAGACTGGAGTCGGGGATGCTCCCGAGGAAAAATACGGTGTTCCTGCACACTGAGCCCCATCACGACGATATCATGCTCGGCTATCTGCCGGGTGTTGTCCGAAATATCAGGGAGCACTCCAACAGCCACTTCTTTGCGACCCTGACATCCGGCTTCACGGCGGTTACCAATGACTACATGCTTGGGCTCCTCCTCGATCTGAAGAAGCACCTGGAAACCGGCTTTGAAAACCTGGGGGAGGGATACTTCAACAGCGACAACGCGGAAAAACGGAACAGGGACGTATGGCAGTACCTGGACGGCGTTGCGGCCGACCTCGAGCCCATCATGAAGGAGGGCAGGCTGCGGCGGCTCCTGCGTGACCTCATGGTGATTTACGATGAAACGGATTTTGAGCAGCTCGGGGACCGGATCGACGAACTCATTAATTACTTCGAGACCCAGTACCCGGGACGAAAGGATCTCGCGCATATACAGCGGTTCAAGGGCATGTGCAGGGAGTGGGAGTCCGACTGCCTCTGGGGGTATTTCGGCTGGCATTCCGATTCGGTCTACCATCTGAGGCTGGGCTTCTACACGGGGGGTATATTCAACGAGGAACCGACCGTGGAACGGGACGTGGAACCCGTTCTCGGTCTTCTACAGAGAACAAACCCCGACGTCGTCAGCGTGGCACTCGATCCCGAGGGAAGCGGGCCCGACACGCATTACAAGGTCCTGCAGACACTTACGCGCGCGCTCAGGGACTATGAAAAACAGTCGGGGAAAAAAGATATCGAAATATGGGGATACAGGAATGTGTGGTACCGGTTCCATCCGGCTGAAGCCGATATCTTCATACCCGTATCGCTCAATATGTTCGCGCTTCAGGACAACGCGTTCAA
>Ga0272442_10011026_pt1 | contig 11069 bp, 8 predicted proteins | sample SSMForm2O_FD_200262 | JGI IMG/M metagenome (GOLD analysis project Ga0272442, IMG submission 200262) | Marine sediment archaeal communities from Little Sippewissett salt marsh, Falmouth, MA, United States - SSM-Form-2O | ecosystem: Environmental > Aquatic > Marine > Wetlands > Sediment ... | reverse complement strand
GAAGAAAAGGTATCTCGAAAAGTTCAGGATACATTTGTTTCGTATCTCGTCTCTCGTCGCTCGTGTCTCGTTGGAGTCACAAATTTTTATCTGCGGGTTTTTATTTTATTATTTTCGTCGAGAACAACGACTTTCGGTTTAAATTCTTTGGCTTCTTCGGGTGTGCAAAAAGCAAAGCTGAAAATAATTACGATATCTTTGGGGCTTATAAGCTTGGCGGCCGCTCCCATTACCTCAACTTCGCCGCTGCCGGCAGGGGCGGGGATAACATAGGTTTCAAGCCTGTTGCCGTTGTTTAAATCAGCGATTATAACGGACTCATAGGGCAAAAGACCAACGGCGGCCATCAGGTCGGAATCTATCGCGACAGAGCCTGCATAATGCAGTTTGGTGCCGGTAACGGTCGCACGATGCAGCTTACTTTTTAATAATTTTACAAACATAATTTACAGTCCATAATTCATATTCAGTATAAAAACTTCAGCAGTACTATTTTATACATTATTTCCGGTTGTGTCTACAAGTATATTGTCAATCAGTCTTGTCCCGTTGATTTTGACCGCAACGGCAACGAGGGCTTTGCCGGTAATCTGTTCGAGGTTTTGCAGTGTTTCGGCGTTGACGATGCTGATGTATTCGATTTTTATTGAGCCGGGCTGATTCAAAACTTGCCTCATTTGAGTTTCAATCGCTTTGGTTTCCAGGACGCCTGCATCAATCATTTGGCGGCACTTTTCGAGCGATTTATAGATACTAACAGCGTCTTTTCTCTGCTCGGCGGTCAGGTACTGGTTTCTGCTGCTCTCTGCCAGGCCGTCAGGAGCGCGGACGGTCGGGCAGATAGAGATCTCCAGAGGCATATTCAAATCGGCGACCATTCGCTTAATAACAATTGCCTGCTGAGCATCCTTTTGGCCGAAATAAGCAATATCAGGGCCAATAATATTAAAGAGCTTGGCGCAGACGGTGGTTACTCCGCGAAAATGTTCCGGGCGAGATTGCCCGCAAAGGGTTGCGGTTAATTTTTCGACGTTTACCCAGGTCAGATTTTCGGCGCTGTACATTTCGGCTGGAGTGGGAGCGAAAACGACATCAACGCCTTTGTTTCTGCAGATTTCCAGGTCTTTATCCAGAACCCGGGGGTATGTTTCAAAATCTTCTCCGGCAGCAAACTGCGCAGGATTGACGAAGATGCTGATCACAACAAAGCCGCAGTCCCGCCGGGCTGTTTCAATCAGCGAAATATGGCCGATATGCAGCGCTCCCATCGTGGGCACGAGGCCGACTTTTTTGCCCCGGCTGCGTGCGGCTTTTACCAGGTCTCTTACCGATTTTATTGTTTTTGTTGTTTTCATTTTACCGCAGTATAGCTTTTTATCTGATTTGCTAAATGCTCAATATTCTCATTTTTTGTACAGTCCGGCTCTGACATTAAAATACGAATGACCGGAGAAGCTCTCCAGTTGGCAAAGAGACTGTCGTAATCGGACTCGAGTTTGTGCAAAAAGTCAAGTTCGATTTTCTGCTCGTAAGGCCGGCTGCGCTGGTGGATACGTTCGAGACAACTCTCGGCTGAGTCCCGCAGGTATATTACCAGCACAGGTTGGGCAACTTTTGAACTGAAGGGCAGGTAAATATCCTGATACAAGGTCAGCTGCCGGCTGTCGAGCAGCCGATTTGCATAAATAAGCTCTTTGTTAAAGATATAATCACTTACAGCGAGCCGGCCTGTTTTGAGGCAGTCGGGATTTAACTGCTCGGCCCTGGCGGTAAGGAAAAATAATTGCGAATCGAGGGCTAACTGCTTTTTGCCGGCATAAACCTGGGGCAAAAAGGGGTTTTCATCATAAGGTTCGAGCAGTTGTTGGCAATGGAGCGGTTTTGAGAGTTTTTTTGTCAGAGTAGTTTTTCCGACGCCGATTATGCCTGCTATGCTGACGAGTTGAGGGGCAGCAGGGTCGATAGCAAAGTCGGCGCCGTTTAGCCTGTCTGCTAACCGGCTGACAGATTCCTTTAAGACCGGATGCTCCAGATGGGGGTTTAGCCGACACAGACCTTTGAGCACAAACGAACGCAGATGCATCTGAGGGTGCGGCACAATCAGATTGGGCGAATTTATAGTTTCGGTGCCAAAGAGTAAAAGGTCCAAATCGATAGTTCTCGGCGACCATTTGACATCTCGGGTTCTTTCCAGCGAGTTTTCGATATCGATCAGTTTGCTATGTAAATCCTCTGCGGAGTAAGAGGTTTTTATTTTCGCCACGGCGTTTAAATATTTAGGCTGATCAGTACGGCCAAGCGGGTCTGTCTCAATTATGTCGCTGATTTTCGAAACTTTTATTTTTTCGGTTTGAGCTAATATCTTAACGGCTTTATCAATGTAGGCTTTTCTGTCGCCTAAGTTACTTCCCAGGCCAATATATGCGGTTTGCTGTGCCATCAGGATACCGCTTTGATACGCTTGAGCGCTTCTTTGACGTTTTCCGGCTGCCCGAATGCTGTGAGTCTGAAGAAGCCTTCACCGGCAGCACCAAAACCTGCGCCGGGAGTACCTACAACGTGAGCTTTGTTGAGCAACAGGTCGAAGAATCCCCATGAACTTAAGTTTTCGGGTGTTTTGAGCCAGATATATGGAGCGTTTACTCCGCCATAAACTTTGTAGCCGACCTGGCTGAGTGTCTGGCGAATTAACTTAGCGTTGGCCATATAGAGATCGATGGTTTGTCTCGTCTGTTTTTTGCCCTGCGGCGTATAAGTAGCCGCTGCTGCTGCTTGTGAAATATATGAAGTGCCGTTGAACTTTGTGCAGTGCCGCCGGGCCCAAATTGGGTTGAGGTCAACGGCTGAGCCGTCTTTTTTGTAGGCCTTTAGCTGTTTTGGCACAACAGCAAAAGCGCATCTTACGCCTGTAAAACCGGCAGTTTTTGAGAAACTGCGAAACTCGATGGCGACATTTTTGGCCCCTTCGATTTCGTAGATTGAGTGCGGTATCTGTGGGTCGGATATAAAGGCTTCGTAGGCGGCGTCAAAGAGTATTACCGCTTTGTGCTGACGGGCGTAGGCAACCCATTTTTCCAGCTGTTCTTTGGTTGCAACGGCGCCGGTGGGGTTGTTCGGAAAACACAGGTAAATCAAATCAACTTTTTTTTCCGGCAGGGCCGGGACAAAATTGTTCTCGGCGGTGCAGGGCAGATAAACTATTCCTTCATACCTGCCGTCTTTAGCGGCTCCTGTCCTGCCGGCCATGACATTCGTATCTATATAGACAGGGTAAACCGGGTCGGTTACCGCGACGACGTTATCGAGGCCGAATATCTCCTGCATATTGCCGGTATCGCACTTGGCTCCGTCGCTGATAAAAATCTCATCAATAGCAATATCTACGCCTCTTGGGGCGAAATCATTTTCTCGGACAGCCTTTCGCAAAAACTCATATCCAACCCCCCTGTCGTCATAGCCTTTGAAAGTTTCGGCTCTGCTCATCTGCTCGACAGCCTTTTGCATCGCGTCGATAACAGCTGGTGCCAAAGGCTGGGTAACATCGCCTATACCCAGGCTGATTATTTTTGCATCAGGATTCTGCTCTTGAAATGCACGTCTTCGTCTGCCTATTTCCGGGAATAAATAGCCTGCCTGTAACTTGAGAAAATTTTCGTTGATAATTGCCATAGTAGTTTTTTGGTTATTCTCCTGAAATCCAGGGTGAATCGGAAAAATTGTAATCGAGGATTTCTTCGCCGGTAAAGTACAATTTTATTTCCTCCCGGGCGGTTTCGGGGCTGTCGGAGCCGTGAATGAGATTATATCTTTTCGAGGAGCCGAAGTCGCCGCGAATAGTGCCCGGCTGGGCTTCGTAGCCGAAAGTAGCGCCAATCATTCTGCGGGCCATTTCTATAATTCCGTCAGCTTCCCAGATCATTACACAACATGGGCCTGAAGATAGATATTTTACTGCACCTTCGAAAAATGGTTTATCTTTATGAACGGCATAATGCTGGCGGGCTAACCGCTCGGAGATTTTCATAAATCTCGCGGCAACGAGTTTAAAGCCCTTGCTTTCAAACCTCGTGATTATCCGGCCAGCCAAGTGTCGCTGGATAGCGTCTGGTTTGATGATTATTAAAGTACGCTCTGTCATTGTCGTATTCCGGGCGGATGCATTAAACCGGCGAATCCTGATTACACCCCTTTTGCGACAATGTAAATCTCGACTCGTCTGTTCTTCGGATTGCCTTGTTTTTTGGGTTTATTTTCCTCAACGGGACGAAACTCGCCAAAACCCCGTATGCTCAGTCGTGTCGGGTCAATGTTGCTGGCGGTCATTACATCCAGTACGGATATCGCTCTGTGAGCGGAAAGATGCCAGTTAGTCGGATGCTTGGCACGAGTACCAGGTTTGCCGATGCGCATATCATCGGTATGGCCTGCAATAATAATGTCGAAATTCTCAGCTTCTTTGGAATTTAAGATTTCACAAAGGGCTTTAACAGCATTGGCGGCTGAAGGTGCTACATTGTCGCTTCCGGTTTCAAAAAGTAAATCACTCTTAAACTTTATTACGCCTCGTGCTGCATCGTAGGTAATCATATCTGAGGTCTTGGCAAAATCATCGAGCATTGTGCTCAGCTCGACTGGCAGTTGTGCTCCGCCATAAAGTAACTGCTGCTGCATTGAAGCGATTAAAGCCTTTTTCTTTGCCAAATCTTCCTCAAGGGCGGCTATCGTTTGCTGCAGTGCGTCTTTTTCGGTGTTGCTTATGCCCTGAGCGGAATCAAGTTTTCTTTGTAACTGGCTTAGCTGTAACTTTGCCGCTTGAACTTCGCTTTCAAGGGTTTGTATGTGCCTTCGCTGCATATCATTCTGGACTTTAAGGTCCTTTAACTGGTCTCCGCAACCACTTATCAGGATTGCGGAAGCACACAAAAGAAAAAACGCCCAAAGTTTGATAGTTCGCATCGTTCCATCCTTTCCAAGAAATCCATGACAAATCAAGTCTTCCGGCTGCCCTGTATAATACGCAAGCTCTCTATTTATAAGCCGTTATAGCCAGCCGCCACTTTTGTTACGGCATTGAGCATAAATAGAACCTATTTGTATTTATCCGTCAAGAATAAAGTTTAAAAATATTGGAAACCCCCCTGCACCGCAGGGGGCTAAAAGTGGATTCGGTGCCTGCTTGGAATAACAATGGATCGCGGCAATGACGAAGGAAGTGTAAAATGCAAAGTGAAAAGTGTAAAATTGAGGTATCCGCCTGCGACGGATGCTGTTTTATGCTGGGATGGCAGGTTATATCCGGCATTTAGCTAAAGTATTACGAAAATAATAGTTGTAAGAAAGTAATGTAACAGTAAAATTACTTACAAACATTCAGAAAAAACAGGGAGAATTGATATGTCAAAATCTCATGAGTCTGTGGTGGAATTATTTGGTTCAAATGTGTTCAACGATTTGGTAATGCGTGAGCGTTTACCCAAGAATGTTTACAAGTCTTTTAAGCAGGCCATTGAAGGATATCAATCGCTGGATCCGGCTTTGGGTGATGTAATCGCCAATGCGATGAAGGACTGGGCTATCGAAAAAGGTGCTACACATTTTTGCCACTGGTTCCAGCCTATGACAGGTTTGACCGCTGAAAAGCATAATTCTTTTATCTCGCCGACCGCCGAAGGCAGTACTATAATGGAATTTAGCGGCAGGGAACTGGTAAAGGGTGAGCCTGACGCATCATCGTTTCCCTCCGGTGGTTTGCGGGCGACCTTCGAGGCCCGCGGTTATACGGCCTGGGACTGCACTTCGCCTGTTTTCGTTAAGGAAGACGGCGAGAATATTACCCTGTACATCCCCAGCGCATTTTGCTCCTATACCGGCCATGCCCTGGATAAAAAAACTCCCCTGCTGCGTTCGATGGAGGCCCTGAACAGGCAGGCAATGCGGGTACTTGGAGCACTCGGCGATACCACTTCGAGACGTGTTACCGCAATGTTAGGCCCAGAGCAGGAGTATTTTCTGTTAGACAGATCATTTGTTGAAAAACGCCTTGATCTTGCTCTGACGGGCAGGACACTCTTTGGTGCCGCAACGCCAAAGGGCCAGGAAAGGGGCGACCATTATTTCGGCCCCCTTCATGAACGTGTCGCTTCGTTTATGCATGAAGTGAATATCGAACTCTGGAAACTCGGTGTATCAGCTAAGACACAGCACAATGAGGTCGCACCGGCTCAATACGAAATAGTACCGGTTTTTGCAAGTGTTAATGTCGCTACCGACCACAATCAGCTGACGATGGAAACTCTGCGGAAGGTGGCACTGCGGCATAACTTTATCTGTCTGCTGGATGAGAAGCCCTTTGCCGGTATCAACGGTTCAGGTAAGCACAATAACTGGAGTATGATCACCGATGAAGGTATCAATCTCTTCGAGCCGGGCAATACACCACATGATAATATGGTTTTTCTGGTTATGCTCTGCTCTGTTGTGCGTGCTGTGGATAAATATGCCAAATTACTACGTGCCAGTGTTGCCAATGCTGGTAATGAGCATCGTCTTGGTTCCAGTGAGGCACCGCCGGCGATAATTTCGATTTACTTAGGTGATCAACTGACGGATATTTTCGAGCAGTTCGCAGGCGGTAGTGCGAAATCGTCCAAGCAGAGTGGTGAACTTCGGCTGGGCGTTTCAGCTCTGCCGCGTCTGGCGAAGGATTATACAGACCGAAACCGCACCTCGCCTTTGGCGTTTACCGGCAACAAGTTTGAGTTTCGCATGGTGGGCTCTTCACAGTCGACGGCGGGGCCTGCTTTTGTACTCAACACAATAGTCGCGGATGTCCTGGCGGAAATCGCCGACGAACTGGAAAAAGCTGATGATGTCAATGCATCGGCCCAGAAGATTATTCAAAGAATAGCCTGTGAGCATCGGCGGGTAATTTTCAATGGCGATAACTATGGCAGCAAATGGGTTGAGGAAGCGAAAAAACGCGGTCTGCCGAATATGCCTTCGGCGGTTGAAGCCCTTAACTCTATAATGGACGAGGAAAACGTGCAGGTTTTTGAGAGGCAGGAAGTTCTTAGCGAAGCTGAGTTGTGTGCCCGTACTAAAGTTCTGCTCGAGGACTACAGTAATACAATTAACACTGAAATAAATATTATGCTGAATATTGCCAAACGCCAGATTATTCCTGCGGCGAGCCATTATTCCTATTGTCTGGCTAATACCTTTCAGGCTATAAGTGCTGCGGGTCAGTCGGCTGATGCCCAGAAACAAATGCTGGCAGAAGTTTGTAATCTTATCGAATCATTGCGAAGCGCTGTTAAATTGCTTGAAAACACTCAAGACAACGCCAATGCTTCCAAAGATGTCTTCAAGCGGGCCAGTGCCTACAGGGACAGTGCCATTTCGGTTATGCAGTCGCTGCGTACGGCAACCGACCAATTGGAAACGATTGTTGATGCAGATATTTGGCCTTTGCCAACCTATGCGGAAATGCTGTTTTTCAAGTAATGAAGAGAGCCGGGGTTTTTTGCCGACTTAGACCAATTAGATTTAATTACGGTGCTTCACACCGCAATAGTGCAATATTACAGGAGGAGGCCGAGGGCTTACGCGGGGGTGCATGTTGAGTTTGTAGGTGGAAATAAGCATGGGAACAATTATGGTAAAACAAGCCTATGGCTGCATAAAATCTACCTACTTTCATGACATGTACCCAATCATCTTTGGTCTTAATCTTAATCGTTGACACAATTGCTTTGGAGCAATATATTGTGCTTTCCTGTTTTTCCCTGTGGGCTTGGTAGTTTGCGGGAATACTGGTATCAGAGATGACTCATCAAAGTTATCCGGATGTGAATATTTTGTTCGAAAGGAGATTTAAGGACATGGCGGAAAAGAGAGTATATTTCTTCGGCGGGGGAAAAGCACAGGGCAATGCAACAATGAAAGAGCTGCTTGGCGGCAAAGGAGCAAATCTGGCGGAGATGACTAATCTGGGCGTGCCGGTTCCGCCCGGTTTTACTATTGCTACAAAGGTTTGCAGCGAGTTTTACAAGTCAAAAGGCCGATGGCCGAAAGGATTGGCAGAGGAAATCGACAAAAATATAATCAAGCTCGAAAAGGCGATGGGTGCCAGGTTAGGCGACCCGAAAAAACCTTTGCTGGTAAGCGTCAGAAGCGGCGCAGCTGTATCTATGCCGGGGATGATGGATACGGTTTTGAACCTGGGCCTCAACGACGAGGTAATCGAAGGAATTATAAAGAAAACCAAAAATCCCAGGTTTGCATACGATATATATCGTCGGTTCATCGATATGTTCGGCGATGTGGTTATGGGATGTGAGCATGAGCATTTTGAGAAGATTATTCATGCGGCGAAAGTAAAGGCAGGCGCAGAACTCGATAACGAACTCAGCGGCGACCAATTGAAAGACGTTGTTGAAAAATATAAAGCAGTTTACAAAAAGCATGTCGGCAAGCTGTTTCCGCAGGACGGACGCGAGCAGTTGACATATGCCATCAACGCAGTACTCGGTTCGTGGATGATCGAGCGGGCGGTTAAATATCGCCAGCTCAATAATATTACCGGCCTACTGGGCACGGCGGTGAACGTACAGGCTATGGTGTTCGGTAATATGGGCGAGAATTGCGGCACAGGGGTCTGTTTCACACGCAACCCAAGTACCGGCAAAAAGGAATTCTATGGCGAATTTCTGATGAATGCTCAGGGCGAAGATGTTGTAGCTGGTATCAGAACACCTATCGAATTGAAGAAAATGTCCAGGATAATGCCGAAAAATTACAAACAGTTGACCGCCCTGATGACCAGATTAGAAAGACACTACAAAGATATGCAGGACATGGAATTTACAATTCAGGAACGTAAACTCTATATTCTGCAGACGCGTACCGGCAAACGCACCGCTGAAGCTGCTGTTAAATGTGCCGTCGATATGGTTAATGAAAAACTTATTACCAGAAAAGAAGCCATTACCAGGGTAACACCGGAGCAGATAGACCGTCTGCTGCATCCGCACTTCGACCCGAAGGCCAGGAGAGATGTAATTGCCAGGGGTCTTCCCGCTTCGCCAGGCGCTGCCGTTGGGCAGGTTGTATTCAGCGCTGATACCGCTGAAACCTGGAAGAAAAAAGGCAAAAGCGTCATCCTTGTACGAATCGAGACCAGTCCCGAAGATATCGGCGGGATGGATGCAGCTGAGGGTATCTTAACTGCCCGAGGCGGGATGACAAGTCATGCGGCTGTTGTCGCTCGCGGTATGGGTAAACCCTGTGTGGCCGGCGTGAGCAGTCTGAATATTCATTACAAAGCCGGAAAACTTGATGTGGGCAAATTGACTATCAAGGAAGGCGACTGGATTAGTCTTGATGGCTCGGCCGGTGAGATTATGACCGGCAAACTGCCTACGGTAGAGCCGACAATGAGCGGTGAGTTTGGTAAGTTTATGCAGATTTGCGATGGGATTCGTAAACTGGGTGTCAGGACAAATGCTGACACGCCCGAAGATGCCAAGCGCGCGAGGGGATTCGGCGCCGAAGGTATCGGGCTTTGCAGAACCGAACATATGTTCTTCGAAGGCAATAGAATCTGGCCCGTGCGTTCGATGATCTTAGCTGCCGATGATTATTCTCTGATGCTCAGCGAACTTGAAGCGGCTCAAACCGACAAAAAAAGAAAAGCAGTTGTAAAAGAGTACGCAGCTGCAAAGAAGCAGTTTGAAGGGGCCTTGAAAAAGCTGCTGCCCTATCAGCGAAGTGATTTTGAGGGAATATTCAGGGCGATGGCTGGTTTGCCGGTAACGATTCGGCTGCTCGATCCGCCGCTGCATGAGTTTTTGCCCCAGGATAAAGAAAATCAGGCGGAGATGGCCAGAAGACTTGGGGTAAAGTCTGCAGTAGTTCAGAAAAAGGTCGAGCTGTTGCACGAATTTAATCCTATGCTCGGCCATCGCGGATGCCGGTTGGCTGTAACGTATCCTGCAATTTATCGTATGCAGGCAAGAGCAATTATTGAGGCAGCCTTGAATGTTAAGAAAAAGGGAACAGTCGTACTGCCGGAAATTATGATTCCGCTTATCGGCGGCGTGGCGGAATTAAAGCTGGTCAAAGACCAAATCATCGACGAAATCAATATGGTCTTCAAAGAGAAAAAGGCCAGAATAAAATATTTGACCGGAACGATGATTGAGGTTCCAAGAGCTGCTCTGACTGCCGACGAAGTTGCGACCGAAGCTGAGTTCTTCAGCTTTGGCACTAATGACCTGACGCAAATGACGATGGGCTTTTCGCGGGATGATGCGGGCAAGTTTCTCAAGGAATATGTCAGCAAGGGAATTTATGCATCCGACCCGTTTCAGAGTCTCGACCAGAACGGCGTGGGCAAGCTCGTGGAAATGGGCACCAGGCTCGGCAGAAAAACAAAGAAAAAACTGAAAGTGGGTATCTGCGGTGAACATGGCGGTGAGCCGGCCAGTATCGATTTCTGCCATAGGGTAGGAATGAATTATGTCTCCTGTTCGCCGTTCAGAATTCCGATTGCAAGATTAGCCGCTGCACAGGCAGCGATAAAGTAGTTGATTATTTAACTGTTGGTTATTGACAATATAAAGCAGCCAATAGAAAATATTAAGTTAGTGTGGTGAAAGTAGCTCAGTTGGTTAGAGCACTGGATTGTGGATCCAGGGGTCGGGGGTTCGAGTCCCCTCTTTCACCCTGTTAAGCCCTTGTTTTTCAAGGGCTTAACTTTTTTAATGAAAACTTTTTGAAAGACGATTGTGATGAGACAATCTATTCTTTCTTTTTTTGTGCTTTTAATTGTATTTTTGGCTGCTGCCGGCGCCGAGCAACCCAATACTTTTCAGGAATTAAAGCCTTGGCAGGGTGCTAAAGGGACGCAAGTTAATCCGGCTCTGACTACCGAATACATGAATTCCCGGCCACCGCGCCAGGTTCAAACGATCAATCATAACTGGACGTCTAACTACTTTCCTTCAGAGCAGCATCAGGTCCGGGTCAGGCATAGTGAAAATCCTATACTTGGGTTAGGCCCTCTCGGA
>Ga0272442_10011025_pt1 | contig 11071 bp, 9 predicted proteins | sample SSMForm2O_FD_200262 | JGI IMG/M metagenome (GOLD analysis project Ga0272442, IMG submission 200262) | Marine sediment archaeal communities from Little Sippewissett salt marsh, Falmouth, MA, United States - SSM-Form-2O | ecosystem: Environmental > Aquatic > Marine > Wetlands > Sediment ... | reverse complement strand
TTCTATTCCCGTAGGACAGGCGTCTCGCCTGTCTATGGGTAGAGTCGTCAAAAAAAAGGGGGCAAGATGCATTTATTAATAATTCAACCTGTCCCCTTTTCTATCAATATAAAATAAATTCTTCTTATCAAGAAGAAATAATGGCATTTATTTTTTGTAAAATAGATTTTTTAACATGATTCATCTTTTCTTGTGCTTCTTTTTTGGTTTCGGCATGAAAGGATAAATATAATTTAATTTTTGGTTCAGTTCCGGAGGGTCGAAGACAATACCAGGAATCATCGGAAAAGGATATTTTTAAAACATTGGACTTGGGTAAATTTATTTTTTTAAGTTTTACGTCAGATGATGCATTTGGTGTCATACTGATTCCCTTTAGCACATCATCTATTCTTTTTATTTTCATGTTTTTAATCTTCGGTAGCTCAGCTCGAAATTTCTTCATGATTTCCGCTATCTTTTGTTCTCCTTCCTGTCCTTCCAAATAGATGGATTGCTGGCCTTCTTCATAATATCCGTATTTTTTATATAGGTTTTCTAAAACCTGTTGCAAACCTAATCCTTTCTTTTGGTAAAAAGCGGCCATTTCAACAATAAACATGGCAGATATCACAGCATCTTTATCCTGAACAAAATTTCCTGTTAAATATCCGATACTTTCTTCATAGCCGAAAAGAAATTCCTTTCCTTCTTTTTTCTGCACATTTCTTGACACATCACAAATAAATTTAAAACCGGTAAGGGTATTATAAGTATCTACTGAAAAATCATCCGCAATGATTTTTGACATATCGCTTGTTACAATGGTCTTCACAATAAATCCATTTGGTGGCAGTTGGTTTAATTCTTTTTTACTGCTTAAGATATAATGTAACAACAGCACTCCAACCTGATTACCATTGAGGACAGTATATGATATTGCCGCGTCGCTCTGCTCCTCGCAATGACTACGTTGATTTTTTACAGCTAAGCCAATTCGGTCAGAGTCCGGATCGGTGGCAATTAATATTTCGGCATTGACTTTTTTCCCAAGTTTGATTGCCATTTCAAAAGCTGCAGGGTATTCCGGATTAGGTGATTCTACGGTAGAAAAATTCGGGTCCGGCGCAGCTTGTTCTTCCACAACATGGATATTTTTAAATCCTCGTTCCTTTAAAATTTTCCTAATAGGTATATTACCTGCACCATGTATGGGAGTATAAACGATGTTGATGTTTTTATCTATTTGCTCTTCGTCTCTGATAGCAAGTTCTTTTATTTTGTTTAAATAAACAAAATCTATTTCCTTCCCAATGATATAAAATAATCCTTTGTCAATCGCAGTCGACTTATCGATTTTTTTAATAATTGAATAATCTTCTATTTTATCTATCTCCTGAATAATTTTATCCGCTATTTTCGGAATAATCTGTCCTCCGTCCGGACCATATGCTTTGTAACCATTATATTCAGGAGGATTATGGCTGGCAGTAACCATAATACCGGCTGCAGCATGTAAATGTCCTACTGCAAAAGAAAGCTCGGGAGTGGGGCGAATATCTTCAAAAAGAAAGGCTTTAATGCCATTCGCATTTAAGACAAGAGCAGCTGTTTCGGCGAATTCACGGGATTTATGGCGGCAGTCATGAGCGATAACAACACCACGATGAAGATAGTTTTCCGGTTTTGGATGTTTTTTTGATTCGTTGATAATATACTGAGCTAAACCCTGGGTGGCTCTAGAAACCGTATAAACATTCATGCGATTGGTTCCCATACCGATTTTCCCGCGTAAACCTCCGGTACCAAATTGCAAATCTTTGTAAAACCGGTCTTTGATTTCCTCTTCATTGTTAGAAATAGTATGAAGCTCTTCTTTTACATCTTCACTAAAATATTTATTATCAAGCCAAAAATGATACTTTTCAAGATAGTTCAATTTTATACTCCTTTTACAAAAAGGGGACAGGCTACTTTTTTTGAAATAACTAAAAAAAGTAGCCTGTCCCCTTTTTATTATTTTCGTGGTCTACCTCTAGACCTAATTGTTGACATTAAATTATATTTTTCTGCATTTATTTTTTGCCATCTTTTATCTCCGTAAGGAGATTGTCTGTTAACACTTTCACGAATTTTTTTTAAATCGTGATCGACCCAGGTTTCATCTACATATCTTGTCCAATTCTCTACCAATTCAACAGGAGCATTATCGATCAACAATTTATATCTATCAGAAATTGTTTCTTTATGTGAAGACCAGACCCAGTCTCTTGCTGTTCTAACTAAACCAGCTCTAACCGGATTTCCTTCGACATATCTTATTGCAGTTAATAAATAATTATCTTTTTGAATCATAAAACTTTTATACCGGCCTTGCCAAACATGACCCGAAGTTTCATAGTGATTATGGTATCGACGAACATGACTGGTCATTAACCATTGCATAAACTTACTCAATTCTTCGGATTTTTTAGGCATCACAATGAGATGAAAATGATTTGGCATCAAACAATAAGCAAAAATCTTAATCGGATTTCTTTTTTTAGCATAAATCATTAAGTCTATAAATGCTTTATAATCATGTTCCTTGTGGAATATTTTTTGTTTTCCATTGCCTCGATTTAGTATATGATATACACTATTTGCACTTAAGCCTCGTGATATTCTTGGCATGTTCAAATCCTTATTAAAGAAATAAAAATAAAAAGGGGACAGGCTACTTTTTTGGAAAAGCCACAAAAAAGTAGCCTGTCCCCTTTTTATTGTAGTTCTAAAGTATTTAATTTTCAAGTCATAATTTAGATATGAATCAATCAATCTCTAACAATGAAATGATTTTCCAATCTGTTCCTTCTTTTTGGTACATGACTTCAAAATCCATACTGTAGCTGTAGACGGTGATAAACAGAAATTTTGCATTTACAGTCAGGGTAAAATCTGAACTTGCGGTTGGGCTGGTGATTAATAGATTGGTTATGGCACTGCTTACTGCTAAATTAACCCCATATGAACCTGCCATATCTTCTGCATTCTCTATTTCTCCTACCATATCCTCTGCCATTGCATAGATGCTATTATAAGTTCCACCTCTTGAATCTGAATAGTTCAGGGAGATATTATTCATAAACATATCAACATCTTTATTTTCAATGGCTGATTTAACCCGGTCTGCAATAGCTTTAATCGCCATTTCATCAGAGCCTGAGGAAATAATACTTATATCTCCGGTTGAGCATCCAACCAGTAAAAACATGATAATCAGACAAAAAAGCAGAAAAATATTCTTTTTAATTTTCTTTTTCATTTTTTATTTTTCCTCCTTAAAAATAAAAAAAGCCGGTAACCTGGCGGTCTTAACATCAGAATGATATTTTAGATCCATGGCTTTGCGTCCTACCCTTTCGGATAGTTTGCCTTTTTCAACTTTGTAATTCTTTTGAAATTTTAATTAAATTACAGTTTCTCTATTTATGTTATTCCCCAAATTTCAGTGTTTTAGACATTTTTCTCAATTCATAATGATTGTCTGGGAACCTGCACTTATGTATAAAATGTAAACATGTAACTATTCATCAAAATATGGAATTTTTTTCCATATTATTATGGATTATCTGCTCCTCCGGATGGAGCTTTTAGAGCATCCTGGGCTATTTTTTGCATAATGTTTTTTGCATTTTTTGCTTCAGGGCTATCGGGAGCCAATTCGATGACTTTTTTCAATTCAGCTAATGCAGCGTCTGTTTCATTCCGGGTCAAGTAGATATTGGCTAATCCATAATGTGCGTTAATAAATTCGGGATCAATTTTTAGTGACTCATTTAATGCAGTTTCCGCTTGATTATATTTCCGCTGGCGGATATATACATTACCCAACTGGGCATATAACGGGAGCATCGTTTGTCTTTTTTTCTGATATAAAATGGCTTTTTTCAACCAGATTTCCGCTTGATTTAGTTGGCCTTTTTTCAAATAACTCGTGGCAAACTCCTGTGGAAGATCAGGATGATCGATATATTTCGCTGCTTTTTGGAAATATTCCAGAGAAATATTATTAAATCCCTTGATTTGCAATATTTTACCAATATCATAATAGGCTTCTCCAAAATAGGGATCCCACTTCAAAGCTTTTTCATCTTCTTTGATTGCTTCATCCCAATTTTCATCTTTTATTTCTTCATGAGCATTATAGTAATGATATTGTGCAATAAAGGGACGGGCGAGGAACAGACAAAGGATTGATGTAACCAGTATAATGATTAAATAATAAATAATTTTATAGAATAATGCATCGGTTGATTGATTCCCTTTTTTATCTCCGGGAACTGCTCTTTTTAAATATTTTTTTTGGTTTGATTCCAGATATTCAGGTTCCGGCACATTGTCTTTTATGGTTACCACTAATCCTATGGATAACCAGAACAGATAAATCGATGCCGGCAAATGGAGTGGAAAACCAAAAATTGCATCAACCAGGATCGCAGTAATACCTCCAAGCAACCCTATCAACAATCCTTGTTTATATCTATTTTTCATCTCTTTTAATTTTCTAATGCCATTTTTAAAAAAGGCAATTATCATCCATAAAAAAATAAGCAGTCCGATTATACCCATTTCAGACCAGGTTTGCAAATACTCATTATGTGCTCTTTCCGCATGACCATAAGGATAGATTTCCCGATTTTCTCCCTGGTTAAAAAATTTAGCCTGATAATCTAAAGTATTGTATTTAAAAGTGCCCAGACCGGAACCAAGCAACATATGGTCTTTGATGATAAGTCCGGTAAATTTCCAGGTGGCAATTCTCCGTTTAATGGATCCCCCCTCGCTCAACTGCGCCACAGAGGTCCTTCCCTTGATTTTTGATATGACTGTTCCCGGCTCATTTAAGGGATTTGGGATGAAAAACAATGTCAATAATAAAATAATAATGATTGTAATGACTGTAAATGTCGTTCTATTTGCTTTGATAAATGCAATACCTCGCCTAAAAAGGAAAAGGAAAAACATAAAAAGTACTGATACAAGAAGAGCAAGGTAAGAACCACGGGTAAAAGTTAGAATGAGACTGCTTCCCATAAATAGAATACCTATTAGTAAAATTCCCTTTTTCATGCTATTTTCATGGGTAAAAAATAATCCTATGGCTATGGATAATGGAATAATCAAGTATTCAGCAAAAAAGTTTACATTACCAAATAATCCAAATACCAGTTGTCTGCCAACATTACCTGTCCAGAAATAAAAATCTATACCCCTGTATTGCAGGATACCGTATAATCCAAATAGACTTCCCAGTATAATGATGGATATTAGAATACGGTTTATCTGTTTATCATTTTTGATATTGTTGATGACAATAAAATATAATAGAGGTCCAGGTAAAAACATGGATAATTCCTTGAGGCTAACCATCGGGCTATTTGACCAGAAAATTGATAAAGTGCTGATGAACATAAAAGCGATAAGTGAAAAGTTTAGCGGTGAAGCAATTAATTCGAATCGTCCCCGGTCAACCAGTTTCAAGGCCCAGAAGGCTAAACCAAGGATAATAAAAATACCTAAAAGGAATTCTTTCATCGTCAGAAAAATATTCACATTTCTGAAGTAAAAAGCAGTCGGAATGAGTATTATGGCAGCAATGATGGTTGCTTCTACTGCTACCGGCCAAACTGATTGCTCCTTATTAATTGAAAGACTATTCTTTTCTAACATATTGATAGGTCCTTTTTAGATGTTTTATCAGTTTAAATACACGAGAATATTTTTTAAATAGAATCAGTATTCTGGATTCCTGCTTATTTTCTCTTATTTCTCAGTAAGAGATATAATCTTCCACTCATCATCTTCTTTTATGAAATCAGCATCGTATTCCAAGGTCTCATTGTATAGATCTGTGCATATAACCCATAGTATACAGCCCTTAAGAGATATTTTGATTTCCATTTTTCCGGTAGCATAAATATCTGTTACAATAATGTCATTTTCGGGTATACTTACTTCCTGTTCAATTTTAAATATGGAGAAAAAATCAACCAACTCTTCATTATCTTCGATATTAGAGAATATTCCTTCCGGTAAATGGTTAATATGGTTATCAAATGTGCCGCCCTTGGTATCGGAATAATCAAAAGAAATACTTTCCATAAATAAATCAGCATCTTTTTCTTTGATAGATTCTTCGATATTTTTGGCAATCTTGGAAATTTGTAGTTCATCGCTGGAGGAAGTCAAACAACCAGTTAAAAACACACATAAAAATAATCCTATAATAATTAATAGTAATGTTTTAATACTTTTTAAACGCATATTATCCTCCCCCGAATTAGTTTTTAGTTTTTAGTTTATAGTTTATAGTTATTAGTTTTTAGTGCTACTCGTTAATTTTTATTGGAATGGCAAAGGTCAAGAAAAGATATTCTTCTTTATCCTCCCTGCCTATTTCATTGACTGCAATATTTTTTTGTAACGCAATTGGCAAGTTCAGTGTTTTTTCCGGTTCAAGCTGATATTCGTTTCCAAGGGAGATGATATAATCTGCAGAAGATTCTACAGAAATAATTTTGGCTCCCTCGATACCAAAATTCCTGATAACCAATTTTTGAAGTAGATCATTTTCAGAATCAGGACCTAAATGATATACTACCTTTGCTGGAGTAATTGAGATCTTATCAGGTTCTTTTTCTTTAATGTAACCGGAGATCCTTATTGAAAAAGAGGGAGTCAATGGATCATTACAATAGACCATCACCGCTTCTCTTACTTCTCCCAGTAAATGTTCTGTAGAATGATAAGTCAATTTTATTTCGGATTTTTCTTTGGGTAATATCTTCATCGGGAGAGAATTATTCAAGATGATGTGTTGATAAGTATCTATTTTATCTATTATTAATTCTGCATCTCCCTGATTTTCCACAATGACATTAAGATTAACTACATCACCCTGCGAGAGGACTCCAACACTTTGTTCGATTCCGGTAACATGGATTTTTGGTTTAAATCGATGTTCGATTTCTATTTTTACTTTTATTCTTTTTTCCGGAATGTCAGGATCATTTGAATTGATATAAATAATTTTCTCTAATTTACCTTCATAGTCTGAAGTAGAGAATAAAGCCTTTAATTCAGCTGATTCACCCGGAGAAAGTAGGGTATCAGAAATCGTAGTCTGTACGCAACCGCAGGAAGCCCGAACCCGATTAATGTTTAATTCCCCGGTTCCCTGGTTAGATACCATGAAAGTATGAACAGGGTTTTCCCCCTGTTTTACTCTGCCAAAATCCCATTCTTCTTCTGAAATTCCTATAGCAGGTAAACGATGAAAGTTATTTTGATATTGCACGTATATAATAGTGGATAATGCAATGACAAAGACAAAGATCAGGATGTAAAAAATGATGTTTTTTCTCAACAATTTCTATAAAAATCCTCCTTAAGCTATTCAAAAAGCTATTCAAACAATGGGTTAATCGGTCACTGTTATTTCCGCATAGTCAGTTAGATAATCTTCCCCTGCATTTTCGAGGTAGTAAGCAACTATAAAAAATGTTCCCTTTACACCAGAGGAAAATGTCGTTGTCAAAGAACCGATTTTAGGAGTTAATTCTACAAAAGGTTTAATGCAGTTGTAACATTGTCCCTGAACTGTCCAACCCCAGGAATAGACTTTGGACTTATCCAGGATAATTTGTTCATTATCCGAATTATAACCTTTGACAATAATCTGAACCGACTCACCGAGTTTGAGACCGGCTGAAGAAGAACTCACCTGTATATAGCTTAATGTGTCATTTTCCGGATTCACCGAAGGATTCGGATTTATTATTCCTGGAATGATAGGATTACTGCCACTACATCCTAAAGTCATTGTTATCAATATAAGAATCATTATAAATAATACGATAGATTTATTGTAATATTTCACTTTTTTATGCTCTCCATTCATTGGGAAATTTACTTTCAGAAAATCAGTAGACAAGTGAGACGTCTGTTCTACGGGGTCGTAGAGATTTAATTATCTTTTCTTTTGTAAAAAGGAGGGTAGACACAAAGCCTACCCTCTTATATTTACTGACAATTAACAACTATAGCCTAACCAGGCTGTTAAATTAGTCAATATATAAAGCTTGCAGCACTTCTTTCTTTGAGGTACCTGTTTCCTGAACTAGAACTACACCGTGCAGCCCATTGACGACCCAGCTTGGTTCATCCACTGATAAAGAGAAAGAAAAAGTGCCTGCTGAAGATAGTGTACCGATATCTTCAGTTGTAATATGAGTCACAGAATAGTTAAAACCTTCCTGACCTCTGCTTTTATAAGTCATCAATGTAACTACTAGATTACTTAAATCCGAGGCACTTATATTCTTAACCGTCCCGCTGATGACAGAGGATGTGGCATCCGTGGCTCTGGATGCAGTAATCTTAATTTTTGCTTCCAAGTTACTCTGTGAATCAATTTGGGACTCCAATACCGATTTAGTCACACCGGAATCTCCGTGATATCTCTTATTCAGTCCATTAATCAAGATATTGGGAGTACCGCGATCGCTTGTACTCGGCAGATACCATTTATAACGGTCACTGGTTTCGGTCGTTGAATAAATTCCCCAGCCGGCTAATTCAACCAGAATCATCTTATCTCTTCCGTAATCCGTATCCTCTGCAATTTCTTCAAGATATGGTTCTACAACCGCACAGCTGGCACATCCCAATGTATTATACAGTTCAACCAAAACAACACGTGCAACCTCTTCTTCACCTTCACCTTCACCTTCGCCTTCCGCCGGAGTAGTTACATTACATCCAACCAGCAAGCAAGCAATTAATCCCATGACTAACAACATCAAGAAAATTTTTTTCATTTAATAATCCCCTTTCGATAGATATTTTTCTATTAATTTTTTAAATGAGTGATTGATTTTTGACCAAAATCACATACGTAGATTATAGCAGAGTAAATCGGATAAAACAATTAAAAATCATAAGCTGTACCTAATAAAAAAGGGATACAAATTTATCCCTTTTTTTTGTTATTCGATTAATCAAACATTCTTTTTAATTAATATCATCAGCCATGCAATCGCCAATAGTCCCATAATATTCTCCGGAAATTGGATCTTTATATGTTGCATTATTACCACAACTAAATGTTGAACAGGCTACTCCCTCTGTAGGATAATTATCTGCATAATATTCAGTAACATTGACAATCGAATCTTCGTCTAAAGTAATGGTTGCATAATACCTGGTACGGTTTCCAACCACATCCAATAAGGTTGCCACCATATAATAATTTTTGTTTATTTCACCGTTTCCTCCGGTAATGCATGATAATGTACAGTCAATCGGGCAGGCAAGGCCAGCCGGACAGCTATAGACCGGAGTAATACAGGGAACATCACAGCAGTCATTAAAAGGTGGAGAATCATATAGGTCTATGGTATAACTGGCAAATCCCGAACAATCATCTCCGCAACAGATGGGAGCTTCTCCGCAATCTGATGTTTGAGCAGGTGTATTAAACATCAAATCAATTCCAGAGCATGTGCAAGCTTTTGCCGTGATATCTATTTCAGATTCCGGACCGCGAGTATCAACGATATAAGGATATTTACATGGTGCACAAGTATTGCAGGTTAATACATAAATATAGTCTTCTTCGCAAGAGAGAGGACGTTTTAATTTAGATTCAATGGTCGCTCTAGGTTCTAAAAAATTAAATGACCCCGTATAGATTTTTTTGTCTGTATCGGGATACATGATAACTTCCCTTGCAGTATCAGGTATCCCTTCGGGATTATTATTAGAGAAATCAACCCTGAGATTTTCACCAACATAGACAGAAACAATCTCAGTTGGTTCTGCAAATTCTACTGTTATGGTCTGAGCACCGCCCTTAATGTAAGTTTTACCTTCAACTGCTACCTGAGAACTCACTGTCACTATCGGACAATCTGCGATTTCGCTTTCATTCTCACCCTCACCATCGGTCGGTATGATTACATTACATCCAACCAGTAAGCAAGCAATTAATCCCATGATTAAAAAAATCAACAATAATTTCTTCATATATTATTCCCCTTTAACTAGATATTTTTCTATTAGTTTTTAAATAAGTGATTGATTCGCAACTAAAATCACATAAGTCAACTATATTCATATATATTAAAAATAAAAAATATTGCGGTTATTTAAAGATTGAAAAGGGGCACCGAAATGCCCCTTTTCGTCTAATTGATTATAATTAAACTTCCACACCAAGGCATTCACCGATAATGTCATCGGTATCTATCTCAACTTCCCAATCTGTGCAACCCATATCGTTTTCTTCATATTCTGTTACTTCTATGGTACAAGGATCACCTTCAGTTAGGACAACTTTAGCATAGTATCTTGTGCTGTTTCCTACTGCATCCAGTAAGGTTACGACAACATAGTATGTGCCTTCGTCTATGCAGGATAAGGTGCAGTCAACAGGACATGCAACACCTGCCGGGCAACTGTATTCCGGAGTGACACAAGGAACTTCACAACATTCATCAAATGGATCTGAGGTGTAAAGGTCTATGGTGTAACTTGCAAATCCTGAACAGTAATCATCGCAACATACATCAGTTTCTCCACAAACGGTTGATTGTTCAGGTGTCTCAAAGACTAAGTCACAACCCTCACAGGTGCAAGCCTCTGTGCTGATTTCAATTTCGGTTGCAGGTCCTTCTTCATCAACGATGTAGGGGTATTTGCAGAAGTCACATTCTAAACAGGTATCTACATAGATGTATCCTTCAGCGCAATCTGAGGCACATCCACCAAAATAAAAAGTTCCGGTATAGACTGTTTTATCTGCATTTGCATAGATTACTACTTCATCAGCAGCTGACGGAGCAGCTTTTAAAGCTGTAGCAACATAAACTGAAACAGGTTCGGTTGGAACTGCGAAAGTAACTGTGATGGTCTGTGAACCACCTTTTACATAAGTTTTGCCATCAACTGCAACTTGTGAAGTCACTGCTACTGTTGGACAAACTGCTACTTCTGTTTCGCCTTCGCCTTCGCCTTCGCCTTCAGCTGGTGTTGTTGGCACACAACCGAC
>Ga0272442_10011024_pt1 | contig 11071 bp, 9 predicted proteins | sample SSMForm2O_FD_200262 | JGI IMG/M metagenome (GOLD analysis project Ga0272442, IMG submission 200262) | Marine sediment archaeal communities from Little Sippewissett salt marsh, Falmouth, MA, United States - SSM-Form-2O | ecosystem: Environmental > Aquatic > Marine > Wetlands > Sediment ... | reverse complement strand
ATGCCGGCAGGACGATTTTCCACGCCGATGAGGGTAAAAGCGACCCCAGGATCACCCGCCTTTCAGGATGAATCACCGCTATGACGATCAGGCCGGCAACTCCGGCGAGGAGCCTGACGAAGCTTGCCCACAAGACGCTGGTCTGCTCCAGCAGCGGCTTTACCATGACGACGCTTCCCGCAATCAGAACCACTGCCAGCACGCCGAAGACAAGCCCTGCCCAGAAATCATCCCGAGACATGACTGCCGAAGACCCGGAACAGGCATCCGCCCCGATGGCGGATATCACCAGAAGGGCGCCAAATAATCCTTTGAGCCCGATGGATTCATTTAAAAAAAGCGCGGATATGAGGATGATGCACGGCAGGTAGAGGCAGTCCACCACGGCCCATCGGCTGGCACCGAGTCGCTTGAGGGCCATGAAAAAGAAGGTGTCGGCCAATGTGATGCCCAAGAGGCCGGAAATGCAGAACAGCACCCAGTCGTTGGCCGGTCGGACCGGGAAAAGCGGTTCGCCGGCACACCAGAGGGTTGGCACCAGCAGAAAAAGGGTGACCACACCCTTGAACAGGTTCAAGGCCATGGGGGAGAAAGTTTCACCGCTTTTTTTGAACATGATGACGGCGGCCGCCCAGAAAAAAGCGGCTCCCGTCGAGCAGAGTATGCCGATCACTTGCATGAAGGGACCTGTCGGTGGATGGCCGGATCAGTGTTGGAGCAGAAAAAGATCAACATGGCGTGGATCAAGGTCGTCTGCATCCACAGGCGCCAGTTCACGTTCAATTTCATCGAAAAGCGCCTCGAATACCGTTCCCAGGCGACCGGAAAGCTCCTCGGGCGAGCGGCCCGAGGCCACCGCGGCCCAATGGAGAAACTCGGTCTTTTTTCCGTCGCCAATAATGCGTTGGCCCGCCTGGTCCGTCCAAAGCCCTGTATAGAATGCCTTGAAGGCTGAAAGCGAGACGGCAAGGGTCGGCGTGACCGTATCGATCGGTGGCGCTTTTAACGACGACCTCACCCACAGGGTGAGCAGAAGGTTCTTGTACGTCAGACGCCGGATCCCCGCAACCGATGCAATGGTGACCGCCATGTCCCTGAGCAGCTGGTCCAGCGCAATCACCCGGTCCAAGCCCAGACCGGTCGCTTCGATCTCTTCCCGTGTCAGAAAATCGCGGTACATGGAACCGGCAGTGGACGGATCGTAAAACTGTGGCCGATCGATCAGCAACCCGCCCAATAACCCCAGCCATGTCTCGTCCCAGAAGGTGAGATTCATCTGCTGTGACTGGCACCAGCTCTCTTTGCGCCAGCGTGTGGCCTGCCATTTCAGCTGCAAGGCGCTACCGAAGCCGTTCCTGAAGATATCCGCGAGGAAGTGGCGTTGTAAAAGCTCGGATGCCATGGATTCCATATTGTTGACTGTGCTTTCGGTCATCCGTTCCAGCCCGATGCTCAGGTACCCGCTGACCTTGGAAACCACCGATTTCAATTGGTCGCGGTTCCGGATGACCGCCTGGTCAGCCGATATGACCTGGTTGCATAGACCGGCCAGTTCTCCCTGCAGCTGCTGGATCACGTGAATGTTCCGGATCCCCTTCAGTGCGCGCACGAAGAGATTGTTTCCATCGAGGAACGTGGCGGCAAACTGGGGGACCGGAAAACGGGGGTCATCCGGCGATGGTGGCCGAATTGCTTTTTTCCCCCTGGCCGATAGATCGCCGGGTCGCAATGGCTGATAGACGCCGACCGCCTCGTGAAAGGGCAAAAATCCCTTTTCGGCCAGACGCACGTTGCGCAGCCGGAACAACTCCTCTTCGATCTCGACAGGAATCAGGCTCACCGATTCCGACAACATTCCCTGATAGCGGGGATGATCAAACCCAGAAATACGGCGCAACAGCAGGTGCAGCATCTCATTGCGCCGGGCCTTGGCGGCGCTGCTCTCGGGCGTGGCCGCGGGATAGTCCACGAAGCGGATGTAGTAGGTGTCGTCATCCGTGAAGAATCCATCCTCCAAATCCGATGAAAACTGATCGGACTCCCTGACGCGCAGTTCAATATTCCTGAATAGATACAATTCCAGGAACTCCAGCCGTTCATCGAAACACCATTGGACCAGCCGGTCCGGATCCGCACGAAGCAGCAACTGAAGCCAGGTGGTGGCCAGCGGATAGTTCAGCTGATCTTTTTTCCAGACCTCCATATCCAGCATAAATTCCCACTGATGGTTGGAGGCCAGGGCAATCAGGGGAAGTGCATTGTCCAGACCGAGGTCATGGATCAAAAAATGCAGGTCCTCCTCCGGAAACGAGTGGACCAATGCTGCCGGTTGCGGGTGGTCGAGGATAGCGGCCATCGCTTGCTCAGCCGGCATTGACAGCATGTGCTGCCGTGTTTCGGCCAGTTGCCGAATCCGATCGGAATGGCTGATGGTGGGGGATTTCGTTTGCGTCACGGGGATATCACGCCTCCTGTAGAACAGTTCTGACCTACCATAATCAGAAAATTTAGGAAAACAAGGATTTTAGCAGGGATCAGTCTCGTCGTTGGTTATTGATCCGCAGGAGCAGAAGCAGGCCGGGAAGGGCAATCAAGGTGCAGAACATGTAAAACCCTTGCCATCCCATGTGCGCGGCCATAAAGCCGGTGGGGGCCGAGGCAAGCACCCGAGGGATGCCCATAAGACTGGTCAACAGGGCATACTGGGTGGCTGTGAAGCGCTTGTCCGTAATGCTGGCCATGTATGCTGCATAGGCGGAGGTGCCCATTCCGCCGCTCAGGTTCTCGAAAGCGATAACCGCTGACAGGGCCGTCAAGTTTGGTCCGATAGCCGCCAGCAGGGCAAATCCCGCGGTGGAGAGGGCCTGAAGGATGCCGAAAATCCAGAGACTGCGAAGGATACCCAGCCGGATCATGGCGACACCACCCAAAATCGTGCCGCCGACGGTTGCCCAGAACCCGAACAGCTTGACCACGGCACCGATCTGGGTCTTTGAAAAACCGATATCCAGGTAAAATGGCGTGGTCATGGCCGCCGCCATCGTATCGCCAATTTTGTACATCAGGATAAAAGCCAGAATCCACAAGGCATTCGTCCGGCTGAAATACTCCACCAGCGGATCCACGACGGCGGCCTTGAGCGTGACGGGAAAAGATGCCACGCGGGGTTCCGGCGTCAGTACGGTAGTGATCACCCCCGGCAGCATGCACAAGGCCATGATCAGGTACACCCTGGAAAAGGGCATATGATCCGCCAGAATCAGGCCGCCGCCGGAGGCAAGCAGCATGCCGACCCGATAGCCGTTGATGTAAAGCGATGATCCCAAACCCAATTCGCGGTCGGGCAGGTCCTCCCGCCGATAGGCATCCACCACGATGTCCTGGGATGCGCTGAAAAAGGCCACGGCCAGAGCGGCCACGGCCAGCAGTTGTGGGTGGTCAACCGGATTGCTGAAACCCAACCAGACCAAGGCCGCCATCAGAGACAACTGAGACACCAGCAGCCATCCCCGCCGTCTGCCCATCAGCGGCAGGGTGTAGCGGTCGAAGAGGGGCGCCCAGCAAAATTTCAGGGTGTAGGGCAAGCCGACCAGGGTCATCAGGCCGATGGTGGTCAGGTCCACTCCCGACTCGGTCATCCACGCCTGGAGCACGGAGAGGGTGAGCAGCAGTGGCAGCCCGCAGCTAAAACCCATCACTAGGGCCACCAGCATGCGACGGCTGATCACCGCTGATGCAAGTCGTTGATGGTTCATGGCATTAAAAACAAACGGCAGCAGAAAATTTTTCTGCCGCCGTTGCAGGTTCCTTTGAGATGTGTGGCTTGGGCGTCGAAACTCAAGGTCCTTCCAATAGTTGCTCCGGGGTCACGATGGGGCCGAATTTCGTCTTCAGGGCAATCAGTCCGTCACGCTGCTCCCGAAGCACGTCGAAGAGCATTCGGGGAATGTTTTCCTCCTTGCCGTAAGCAGTCGTCTGAAGGTCGTTTCTGGCCAGGATGTTGTCTAAATAGAGGGAGAACTGCCGGTCATAGAGATCTTTGGGGTAGGGCTTGTCGATCAGGGTCTCAAACAGCGCCTTCAGGTCTTCATAGCGGGGAATGAACCCGATGGGTGTTTCGATGGCGTCCACGTCGCCGTGGGCTCGGCGTTCCAGCCATCCCAGCCAGACCTTGACATCCTTTTTCTCCCCCAACAATTTCTTGCCGCTGCCGCCGCGGGCCTCGTGGGTGAGAAAATAGTTCAGCCCCGCCAAAATCGGCCGTTTCCCATCTTTGATATCGGCACTGCCGAAGAAATCGAACTGGGCCTTCATGTAGTCTCCCAGCGCACCGGGAATGAAGGGTGCGTTGGCCCACGGCGCCCGCTTCACGCCGGATGCGCCCACTTCCGTGGCTGTGGCTGCCGAGACGATGCAGGCACCGATCACCACGCCGTGATTGGAGTTTTTAGCCGCCCACACAGGCGGCATGGTGTCGCTGTCCCGGCCGCTGTAAGTGATCACCCGGGTTTCCACCCCCTCCGGCGATTCGGCTTGGTCCGAGTAGTTGACCAGGGCCGATGAGGCGATGGTGCATCGGGCGTTGGGGTGGGATATTTTGACCTCCTTGCCGCCGGCATCCGTCAGCCCTTTCTTCCAGGGCCCTTGAAAATTGCGGCCCCGGGTGGGCGGGATCTCGCCGTTACCCGTCCAGTGGGGAACGCCGTCCTCATCGATGAGCACGTTGGACCAGATCACTTCTGAACCGGGATTTCTCAGCCGTTCCATCAGCATCGGGTCACCTTCTCCGTTCACATCTTCCACGATGCCGAAGATGCCGCATTCCGGGTTGATGGAGCGCACGCTGCCGTTGTCGTCGATCCACATCTGGGCCAGATCGTCGCCCACAAAATGGTTTCCGGCCATGGCCGTGGTGGTTTTTCCGCAGCCGGACGGCGCTGCACCGGCCACCCAGGTCACACGGCCCCCGGAGCCTTCGATACCGGTGATGAACATGTGCTCGGCCAGTTCTCTGCCGTTGCCTTCATAGACAGCCTTGTCCACGGAAAAGCGGTGGTTCCCTTTTTTCAGCAGCAGGGTGTTGCCTGCGTAAGTGCAATTAAACGAATAGGTGGTGCGGTGGCTCCGGTCCATGAATACCCTTGCATTGGGCAGATCTTCGGACCGGTTGAGGCCCTCGCTGTGGATGTTGGTGTAAAAGTGCCCCAGCCGGCCAACCTCTTGTTCGAAATCCGCAAACGCGTTGCGGTAGAGGATTTCGGCACTGTGGCAGACATAGGCCGAGCTGGTGATTTCGATTGCGGGATTGGAGGCTGCCGCGCCCACGGGACCGCGAATATACAGCCCCACCACCATGGTGGCACCGCTCATGATGCCGGCCATTTTTTCCCGAACTTCAACCAGGGCATCATCCCTTAATGTCTTGTTCGCCAGGCTGCTGATCTTCTCACCGGGGTTGGCGATGTAAAAGGTCCGGTCAATGATGCGGCCCTGCTCCTCTTTGAGATCGAAATGGATGGTGTGCCCTTCCATGGCCAGAACCGCCTCTTCGCCCTTGTTGAGGGCAAGCTGCCGGATAAACTGACGATCCGCCTCGGACCCGGTGTTGATGAAAACCCGGGCGGGATCGCACATGGCGATGGCGTTGGCAATTTTGATCAGGATCTCCGGGCGGCTCAGCGTCCGTATGCGGGACAGGTGCTGCTCGTCCAGCCGCTTTTCAAACAGGGCCTGAGCCTGTTCGACATGTTGGATTCCCCCCAACTCCTGGGCAATGTCGATCCCCTCATTTTTTTTCAACATGGAAGTTACCCCTTTTCGACAGTAATAAAGACATCCTGCACGGTATCGCCTCCGGGTCAGCGAGCAGTCGACCAGCCCACCTCCGGTTCAATCGCCGTTGCCCCGCGCGCCGCGGTCACCGCTCATTTCACCTTCCAGCGACAAGGATGGTGCATGGAATCAAGTGTCGCCCCGTTGACTCTGGCAGCCGATAATTTCCGGCTCCGGCATGTGCCGGTCGATCCATTTCATCACCTTGTCAAACTCATCCCGAAACACCTGCAACGCCTTGCCCCGGTGGCTGACTCGGCTTTTTTCGGCCATGGTCAGTTGGGCAAAGGTTTTGTTCAACGGCGGATAGAAGAAAACCGGATCGTAGCCAAACCCGTTGGTGCCGGCAGGCGCATGCGTGATGGTGCCTTCGCAGCGGCCTTCATAGGTCAGCGCTGGTCCGCCAGGTACGGCTATGGAGATCACGCATTCAAACGCCGCCGACCGGTTGGTCTGGTCTCCCAGTTCGGCCAGCAGCTTTTTTCCGCGCTGCGCATCGGTGGCATCGGGGCCGGCCCAACGGGCGCTGTGGACACCCGGTGCACCGTTGAGCGCCGCTACCACTAGCCCCGAGTCGTCGGAGAGAGCCGGATAGCCCAGGATCCTGGCAGTAAAGCTGGCCTTTTTGTAGGCATTCTCATCAAAGGTGTCCCCGTCTTCCACCACTTCCGGGATCGAACCAAAATCATCCAGGTCTTTAATGGTAATCGGAAAGGTGTTGAGCAGGTCCCGGATCTCGGCGGTCTTGCCCTTGTTGCGGGTGGCAATGACAAGTGTCCTATTTCTTATCATAATTCCTCTACGCTGGCGGGAATAAACTTGAATCAAGTAACATAAAATCAGATAAACATCCAGCAATAATCGGTCGATTCAAAAAGCCGTTTTCATGGAATCATGACTGTGCTGCCCGTGGTTTTGCGTCCCTCCAGGTCCTGGTGCGCTCGGGCCGCGTCCTCCAGTGGGTAGGTCTGGCCGATTGAAATCGTTACCGCTCCTTTTTCCACCACCGCGAACAGATCGCGGGCATGGGCCAGCAGATCCTCCCGTTGGGCCGTGTAGGTCATCAGGCTGGGCCGGGTGAGAAATAAGGACCCCTTTGCCGCAAGCACCCCGATATCCAGAGACGATATGGCGCCCGATGCCTGACCGAAGGAAACCATCGTCCCCATGGGCCTGAGGCAGTCCAGTGATTTCATGAACGTGGCCTTGCCCACGCTGTCGTATACCACGTCTACGCCCCGGTCGCCGGTAATCGCCCTGACCTGCTCCACAAAATCGACTTCATCATACAGGATCGGATGGTGGCAGCCATTTTTTTTGGCCAACGCGGCTTTTTCCGCCGAGCCCACGGTGCCGATCACCTCGGCACCCAAGTGACTGGCCCATTGGCAGACGATAGACCCAACGCCTCCGGCCGCCGCATGGATCAGGATGCGATCACCGGCCTTCACCGGATGGCAGCCGTAAAGCAGATAGCGGGCCGTCATTCCCCGAAGCATCATTCCAGCCGCCTGCCGGGTTTCGATGCTGTCCGGCAGCCGAACCAGTCGATGGGCCGGGATGCAGCGCTCCTGCGCGTAGGCACCCGGTGGGATGCCGGCGTAGGCGACCCGGTCTCCCGGTTTAAATTCAGAGACACCGGAACCCAATGATTCCACGATGCCGGCACCTTCCAGACCCAGCACGGCGGGCAGTGCGGGCAGCGGATAGAGTCCGGTGCGATGATAAACGTCAATGAAATTGAGCCCAACCGCTTCCTGGTTCAGCCGGACCTCCCCGGGTCCCGGCGTTCCGGGATCAAAATCTTCCCAGCGCATGACGGCGGGGCCTCCGGTTGCATGAATTCTAACTGCTTTTGACATGGTGACCTCCTTTTCAAAAAGGATAGATGCCGATGGGGTTGCTTCTTATCGGGTTGATTGTCGATAACCGTCACTATAAGCATGGGTGGTCCAATTCCAATAGCATAAAAAACGCTCATAGATAGTCCACCCAGGACCAGCGGATCCGTCCATTGGCCGTGTTTCGGGTCAGATACCGCTGTCCGGCTGCAAATTCGATGGCCGCCCGAATCCGTGCCGGCGGGTGATCCAGTTCACCAGAAAGACGGTGGATCAACTTTCCCATGGGGGTTGCATCCACTTGGTCTGATTTCTCAGCCGGCCAGTCGCCCTTTTCTTCGATGAGCCGCTTCATCATCATATCGTAAATGACCACCGTGTGCTCCAATCGGACCAAGGGCCAGATCGCTTCGGCAGTACCCCGCCCGTCTTCGCGGATTCGGGCGATTTCTCCCAGCCACCGGTCGAACTGCCGTTCGCCATCGATCACGACTGCGTCCATGGTTTCCGACTGAACACCGGCCGTACGGATGATGGCGCGATTGGCATGGTACTGCCGCCAATCGTCGGACAAGATCTGCAGATCATATTCATCGACACGCTCCCGGACGTCGGTGCCTGGAAAGGGGGCCAGAATGTGAAAGCCGTGGCTGACGCCCATGGCCTTGAGATGGTCACCGAACGTCACGGTCTGCGCCAGGGTTGTCTCGGTTTCACCCGGCAGTCCCAGGATGAATGAAGCGTGGGGGTCGATGCCGCAATCCCGGCATAGCTGAATCGCATGCACGACCTGCTCCAAGGTGATACCCTTTTTAATTCGCCTGAGCATTTCGGGACTTCCGGATTCCACCCCGAAGCTGACCGTGGTGCATCCGGCCTGGCGCATCTTTTCCAGCACTTTTCGAGAGACCGTGTCCACCCGGGCAAAGGAGGTCCATTTGACCTTCAGCCCGCGGTCCACTATTTCGTTGCATACCGCCAGGCAGTGATCCGGGTTGGCCGTGAACAGGTCGTCGGCCAGATTGATCTGGTGAAAGTCCATGACACTCAGATCCTCCATTTCGTCCACCACCCGGACGGGATCGCGATAGCGGATCCGTGCGCCCACCATTTTACGTCCCACGCAGAAAATGCATTTGAACGGACATCCGCGGCTGGTGGTCATGCTTACCGGCATGCCCAGCGCCCGGTAACGTCCCAAAGGGATCAGTTGACGGGCCGGCGGGGCCAGTTCGTCCAGATCCGCCAGCGGCGGTGCGGCAGTCCTGACGATCCGGTTGCCGTTACGAAAGGCGATTCCTGCGATTTTTTCCCAAGGCGCATGGGTCTCAAGGGCTCGGGTCAGGGCCACAAGGGTATTTTCCCCCTCGCCGCACACCACCACATCTACCTGGTCGTAGGACTGCAGAATATTCGTTGCACAGAATGTGGCGTGGGGTCCGCCGATCACCGTGGTGAGGGATGGATCCATCGCTTTGACCGCTTCGAGGGCTTCAAGGGCATGATCGACGGTCATGGTCACGGCCGTGGCACCGACCAGATCCGGTTTGAAATCCCGCAGCATCGATGCCAAATAATCCCGGCTATACGGAAACACGACGCAATCCATTAGTTTGACTGGGTTCCCGGCCTGCTCCAATGCACCGGCCAGGAAAGCCAGGCCCAGGGGCGGAGACGGGGTTTCGGAAATGGGATAAAAGGGGTTGATCAGCAGTACGCGCAAGATTGACGGTCCTTATGACGGATGAAAGGCACGGCTCAGGGTGGAGTGATGAAGTCGGTCAGGATCACCTGGTACAACGCTTCGCCGATGGCGATACCCATATCGATGAATTGGGGCCCGTAACGCCGTCCGGTTCGGGAGCGGAAGGTCCCGCGGATCTTCTTTAGCAAGGCCATGCCTTTGGGAAAATGATCCACAAAAACCTCCAACGGCGGGTTCACGAATCCGACCATGTCCCAGACCGTGTGGTTGAAGTTGTCCGGCCCCCAGCGGAACTTGTCGGCGTCGTACAGGCAGTCGGAAATGATACGGGCCTGGCGGGCAGGCAGGCGTTGCTGGCGGGTAAATGCTTCGTGGTTGCGAATGGCTGCGCATACCTGGGTGATCTCTTCCGGCACAAGCGGATAAGTTCTCAGTATATCGTGTGCCGTTTCAGCCCCTTTTTCGGCGTGGGATGTCTCCTTGCGGCAGATATCGTGCAACAAGCCGGCGCACTGGGCCAGCAGCAGGTTCCGCTGAACCCGGTCTTTCGTATGGCCGGCCAGTCGGCTTTCGATAATGACCAGGGTGCCGGCATCGATGGCCACCTTTTCCGCGTGCCCCATACCGTGGCCGAAATTGTTATCGAGGCATCCGACCATGTCTTCGCGGAGTCTGACGATAGCGTCGTCGGAGTGGTAAAATCGCCGTGAACCCCTGACCTCGGACGGATGGGCACGATAAAAATCAGGCCGGGGATAGCCGGCCGCGATCTTGCGGGCGATCTTTCGAATCTCCAGGTAAACAGGGTCCATTGGCAAATCCTGTTGCCAAAACCGGCATTTCCGAAAGAAACGCCGGTTTCACGGTGACGGTGAAACCGGCGGCAAATTAAGCTGCTTGCTTTGAGGGGGAAGGGCACCACTCGTTCATCCGATGCTGCCGGTTTCTCCCTGTCGGTCAGTGTTCCACGTTGCGTTCACCATCGACCGATCGCCAGACCGCTGGCAGATGGCAATGATTGCGGAAGCGCAGTGGAATCCGTCGGCCATCCGTTCGTTAAACATCCAGCGAAAGGCCGAAGGGCGAACCGCACACTTTCCATCGGCCGTCCTCATTGATGAGCTCCAGGGTCTCCTCGAAGGTAAAGGTCTGTCCGAGGCCAAACAGTTTGGCCACGTAGGCAAAGATGGGATTGATGGCGGTCCGGCTGTTTCCCGAGAGGTGAATGGTGGCGGATTCGCCATCCTGGACCAGTGTTTCGGTTTCCAGGTGGGTGATGACCCGCCGCACCATGCCGATCCCGAATCCCCGGTCTCCGGCTTCGGCCCTCATGGCCTTGATGTGGACGACGGCAGCAGATTCCTCTTCATCGCCGATCAGCTCGTTGCACATAAACGCTTCCATATCGGCATCCAGGAGAAAGTAAGCCTTGGAAAAGTTGATGGCTGTTCCCGTGGCCGTCTGCTTGCAATCTGCAAAAACAAACACCACCTGAAGACACACCGCCAGGACCACCACCAGTATCCATGCTGAATTGTTGCTACGGTTTGACATGCTCAACGCCTCCTTGCAGGATCATCCCGGCACTATGCAAACGCATCGCCAGGTCCGGGTTACCGTATACGGATGTTAAGGAATTGGGTGAAAAGGTCAGAAATGGCAGTTAGCATGGATTATGTCATTAAACAAGTCA
>Ga0272442_10011021_pt1 | contig 11072 bp, 6 predicted proteins | sample SSMForm2O_FD_200262 | JGI IMG/M metagenome (GOLD analysis project Ga0272442, IMG submission 200262) | Marine sediment archaeal communities from Little Sippewissett salt marsh, Falmouth, MA, United States - SSM-Form-2O | ecosystem: Environmental > Aquatic > Marine > Wetlands > Sediment ... | reverse complement strand
GCCTGAAGGACAATGTTTCGACATGCCCCCCGAGTGAAGATACGAGTCGAAATTGCCATATCATCCAGTGGAACATTTTCAAATTTCTTCATCTTATTATGAGACATCATTGCATTGAAAACTCCTTTTGGAACCGGATGAAATTCAACGCCTGCATAAAGTCCCTCAGTGTTCTCTCTGAAAACAACCAGATCAATGTCATCACGATAATTTAACGGGTTTCCTGCAAATGCCTTGCAAGGACGTAAGTTTGTATGTAAATTAAATGTTTGTCTAAGCCTAACTATAGGACTAGAATAAACAAACCCCTTGTTCTTAAGTTCAGGTGCTAGTTCCTTTTGTGCTTCATAATTAGGTTTCGAAGTAATAGCACCAAAAAGACCGCAATCTGTTTCTTTCAAGAGATTTATAGTTCTAGCTGGTAATGGATCGCCTTCTGTTTTCCAAAATTCCCAGCCTATATCCCCAGGTATATACTCTGCGTCAAGATTTATGGCATCAAGAACGATTTTTGCAGCTTCCATTACATCGTTTCCGACACCATCGCCAGGTAACCAAGCTATATGATATTTTGCCATGAAGTGATGTAATCATAATTTAAATTAAAACTTTGTCGGTAAAAAATCTATTTTCTAAGTTCACCAAGAGTTGTCACACGTTCAGCAAATGCATTATGTTTGTGAATAGATTCTTCGCTCTCGCTTCTAACCACAACCAATACATCATCGTTTAGTCCTGTGTATTTTTTCAAAATGGCATTTAATATGTCTCTGACTACATCCTCAACAAATTTTGGATTTTTATGGGCATCAAAAACCAGTTTCCCCTCTTCCCCGCGTTTTAATATTCCATAGGTTGGAATGCTAAATGATTGTTCTGCAATATCTATTAAATCATTTGCATCTACATATCCATCCTCACCTGGAACTTCTATCATGAGAGTGGTGATATTCCTTTGATTATGAGTCGGGGGAACATTTTTCTCATCATATCCATCAAGTTTTCTTATGACTTCCATAGCACAAGGACAAGCGGTCATACCAATAACTTTTACACCGATGAGTTTTTTTATTTCCCCATCTTTGTTAGCTCTGGCTTCGGCAAGTAACTTATACGGCTCTAATCCCTTTTTACCAGAAGGATATGTTCTTTCTAGAAAATAATCTGCCTCTGCCTTTACCTCAGAAAAGGTTGCATATTCGTGTTTTTTTAGAAGAAGTTTTGCTATTTTGGCACAGAACGATTCAAGATCAGAAACAGGCTTTTGATGATTCACATCGATGATATCCGAAACCAACTCAAGGTTTCTAGACATGTGACTTCCCTTCTGAGAAGCAGGTAGATCGACAAAAAGATCCATTTTAACTACAAGAGGGCTAGCTGTATTTTTTTCTGGTCTTTCTATGAGAACAAGTTTCTTTACGCTTGTTACACCCACGCGAGTTATCTTAAAATTTGAGGGCGATGGACCAGATTGCACATCAGGCAGATCTATGGTTTTCATATATAATTACCTCGACCTCAAAATAATTAGTATTAATAAATTGTTGGCTTTCACTTATTTTTAAGTAATGTCAAGAACGGAATAAAATGTCATAATGTATATACTTAACTTCATTAATCGTGTTAATGATTTATATAGTGGTTTTAAAGTAAAATTATATTGTGATGTCAAGAGTAGATTTAGATGTACAATGATAATATTATGTAATGATTATTTATTCTACCACTAAATCTCATTAACCAATATGACTCACGGTAGGTGAACCATTATCTAATTTATTCTGTGTTAATCTTATGGTGGGTATGTAAGTTTCAAGCATAATATACTTGAAATGCCATTAGATTTTTGTTTTGGAATTTTCTACTAAACTTTTTTTTGTATTTATTAATCCTTATCTAGTATTGAATAACGTAATCCTTCCGGATTTTGGCATTCCATGACAAATCCTTAAACAAATCTATTCTAGGTCTTCCAGATTCCTCAGTAAACCGGTTATCTGTATATGCAAAAGGCTCGGTTAATAAATCTCCATGTTGAGGATTACCAATCTTGCTTTTTTGTATCTCCCAGGTTATGATATTACTTTCAACATCGAGAGTTCCATCGCAATAATAATAATCCTCGTAATTGTCATTACCTAAATATTTACAAACGTAGAAACCGCCATATGCTATACCATCAGGATGAATTTTTACGGTTGCTGAATACGTAGAATTTTTATACACCCAGCTAACCGAATAAATTGCCTCCAAGGTTTCTGTTTTTTCTTCTAGTTCTCTTAGTTTGAGAGATAAATATAGACAGTCTAGGTTTTCACTTTCCTCATAAAACCAGGCTGATACTATGTCTATGTGCTTAAAAAAGACTTGAGGCCAAAATAACAAATATCCAGTAAACCTAACATCTCTGATTCTATCCTCAAGTTCAGGGTTTTTTTCATCTCCAGCAATTACAGATTCTGTTATTGGCAATATAGTTGTAATCAACAGCGTCAAAACAAACATTCCAACTATTTTTCGTCTCATATTTCTCCCCCGCTGAAATATTTCAATAACTCTATTACTACAAATCAGTGATAGTTTATAACATGTTCTATCATAAAGTTGTGCAAAATAAGAACACCACAAAATAATCAAGGTATTATGCACAAATATTTGGAGTTTTGCATATTATATCCATATCAACAGTATTTAGTATGAAAAATAAATACATAGGAGATATGTTAGAATCAATAGTGAATAATTGTATATTAGTTAATGTTGATTTAATATATAATAAATTTGCCTACACCAGACAATAGAAAGTTAAAACATTAGATTAACTGCAACAAAGGGAGGAGTAGGCAGATAAATGAGGATTGCGAGGTTTAGGTGGAAAAGAAAATGAAACTGCCTACCTTCAAAAAATCAAAAGGAAATGTTACATAATAAAGATTTCCTCAAAATAGGTTTAATATAGTAACATAATAGGATTATTTTAAGTTACCTATGAATCTTATAATATGTAATTAACTCACATCTTTCATTTATTAGTATGTAAAACCTAATAGATGAATTTTAAAACAAATTTAATTATTAGAATATGTAATCAAGTGAAGGAAACTTTAAGAATGGTTGGATAATTTAGGAAAACTCACTCAACATTGTGGATTAAAAATATCGACGGTAAGTTTAAACACAACTCTTACCAATTTCAGTATGATGAACCTTACATATTCATAGATATGGAAAAAACGCCGCTGTGGCTTAGAGGTATAGCGATTCCTTGGTAAGGAATAGGTCGTGGGTTCAATTCCCACCAGCGGCTTGCAGAAGGATATTTCTCCTGATGAACGTAACAAATGTTACATATTTTAAGGTGGGGCTTTGAACCCCTAAAACATCGATTTTGGTATGAATCTATTAACATAGTAATCAGCGAGTAATAATGCTACAAAAGATGTAGCCATCACATTTTTAAATATGATTATCATTATAATTATTGGGAGACTACCTAAGGGAGGTAAAAAAGAATGAAGAAAATTATTGGAATTTTTATTTGCGTTTTATTATTTGTAACTATTATACCATTTCATATACAAGCAAATGAGAATTATTATCAGATCAATAGAGAATTTAACGAACCTAAATATTCTACGTCAATTAGTTTTTCAACACCTAGAATTTCCAATATTGATAACTATACAAAAGTTAATATTATGGAGATAAAATCTAATATAATATACAACAACCAACTAAGCTTACCCGTTTTAATTAAAACTATTACTTTTCCTTTTAATACGAGTATCTCCTCAATAAATTGTAAACCAAGAAATATTCAGATATTAAATATGGAGAAAAATCTTTTACAAAAACGATCAATTTATTTTAAAAATTATCAGTATCCTATGAACTGGATGAGTGAACATATTGGAGTAGGTCTTTATAATGGCGAAAGGGTGATTATTTTGACATTAGAACTTTTTCCAGTTTGCTTTAACTTTGATAGTAATGAGCTATTATTTGCATCACAATTAGATATTTCTATTAACTATGATAAATTGTTATTTCCTGAAATCGTTGAACAGAGAGATATGTTGGTAATTTCCCCAGAAGTATTTAAGGATGAACTACAGCCATTAATTAATCATAAAGTAAACCATGGTCTCTCTATTCTTTATAAGAGTACGGAAGAGATATATAATCAATATGAAGGTTTAGACCAACAGGAGCAAATAAAATATTGTATTAAAGATGCTATTGAATCATATGATATCAAATATGTTCTGCTTGTTGGTGGAATGAACCATCAGCGATGGTGGTCATGGCACATACCTGTTCGCTATTCTAATCTTGTGGGTAATTATGGTTTAGAAAATCGCTATGTCAGTGATTTGTACTATGCTGATGTTTATAAGTATGATGAAGGACAACCTATTTTTGATGATTGGGATAGTAATTGTAATGGTATTTTTGCTGAGTGGACTCAGGATAACAAGGATGTTCTTGATATGTATCCTGATGTTTGTATAGGTCGGCTTCCATGTAGAAAAGAAAAAGAAGTGACAGTGGTGGTAAATAAAATCATCAACTATGAGAACACTGCTTATGGTCAGGAATGGTTTAACCGAATGGTTGTGATTGGTGGTGATAATCATAATGATAATGTCTCAGAGTTTGGTTACTCTGATTATATTGAGGGGCAATTGATCTGTGATAAAGCATTGACTTTTATGGATGGTTTTGATAAGACACGTATTTATGTTGAGGGTGGAGATTTGACATTAACTGTTGATAATATGGAGAATGTGCTTTCAAAAGGGGAGGGATTTGTTTTATTCGTTGGTCATGGAAGTCCAATGGAGTGGGGAACTCATCCTTATAACAACTACAGCACCTGGATATATTTCAAACTACGGAGTATTATGAAACTATCAAATAGAGAAAAACTCCCTGTTTTATTGGTTAGTGGATGTCATAATAATCAGTTTGATGTAAGTATATTACATCTCCTGAAAATATGGGAGGGTACCGAATTGTATGATTATATTTATTGGAGAGAAATAAGTCCTGTTTGTTGGGGATGGTTGTTGGCCAGACACGGAAATGGGGGGTCTATTGCAACTCTAGGTGCTACTGGATTAGATTATGGTGGTTCTGCTGGTGATGGTCCTTTTGAGGAAGTACCAGATAGTGTCCCTGATGGGATTCCTGATTGTATTCAGTATCTTGGTGGTTGGTTGAATCCTCATTTTTTTGAGGTATATAAAAATGGTACAACGATCCTTGGTGAAACTTTTGTTACTTCAATAGTTGATTATCTTAATCGTTTTCCTATTGATTGGAATCATGATTTTCAGTGGGAAAGACCTTATACGATAGACCGTGTTAATTGTAAAAAAATCCAGGTTTGGACATTATTTGGTGATCCATCTTTACAAATTGGAGGATATCAGTAATTAATCATATAATATTCTTATCTTCAAATATTTGTACGACGTTTAATAATGTTAAAAATGTTGTAACCAGTAATATTTTAAATCATTGCTACATTATAAAATTGGGAGACTACCTCAGGGAGGTAAAAGAATGAAAACAAAAATAATAGGAATTTTAGTAATAACGCTATTGATTGCAACTGTAATACCTGCAGTAGGGATACTAAATGAAAAAGAACCTTTATTTATTGGTGATAATTTCAAATTAGGTATGTATTATCAAAAAGATTATACTAGTGCTAATTTAGAAGGCTCTATTCTTTGGGATAATGGAATGCATTACCATGGATTTTTCGGGTCTCAATGGGATCCAGCTTATCCTTTGGATGTCATCAATGCAGATGATTTCCAATTCGATGAGGCTAAATCGATAACAAATGTTAATTGGATTGGAGGTTATTTTAATCCATGTGAGGATGGTGATTTTGATTGGAACATAACTTTTTATACTGATGGAGTTGAGGGCAATATCCCTGGAGAAGTATTCTATAAGGAAATATTTCCAAATTCAGAGGTTCATGAAACATATATTGGATTTTTTGAAGGTCCTGAGGATGGATTAGACTCCTATATTTTCAGCTATTGGGTGGATCTTGCTGAACCTATCACCTTTAATAGTGGTCAGAAATATTGGATTTCCATCCAGGGTCTTGGAGCATTCCCTCCGCAAACACATTGGGCACTCCATATTCCAAGTGTAAATCATAATGTTTTTATTCAATCAAATTACTTTGGTTGGCCTGATTGGACCGATATTCTTGATACTCCCTTGAGTTTCTCATATGACGCTTGTTTTCAACTTGTAGGTGATGGCGATCCAGTTGCAGCAGATCTTGAAGGAAAGGGAGGTATAGTATGGGAAAATGTTTGCGTTGGTTCGATAATTAATGATACAATTGAAATTAGTAATATTGGAGATACTGGATCTATGCTTGAGTGGAAGGTTCAATCTGTACCTGAAGAATGGGGAATTAACTGGTCAGTTAGATGGTATTTTAATGGTTTAACTGCACCTTTTGAAGGCGGTTTTGTTGGAACAACAAAATCTGAAGTTTTACTTGTCGAAGTTCAAGCACCAGATGAAAAGAATAAGGAATTCACTGGTGAGATTGTCTTAGTGAATAGTGATAATCCAGATGATACTTGTACGATTAATCTGGTTTGTAAAACACCAAAATCAAGAGAGTTAAATCAATTTCATTTATTGATTGAAAAACTCTGTGAACAATTTCCGATTCTTCGATATCTGCTATAAACAAAATTTGCTATAAAGAAGATGGAAAAAAAGGAGGTAGAACATGTTTCATACCTGGGAGGTAAAAAGAATATGCGAAAACTAATTGGAATTTTTATCGTGACGCTATTGATTTCAACTACAATTTTACCTATAGCGATTTCTGAAGAAAAAAATGATAAGAATCAGATATCTAATGAGGCTTATGTTGATGATTGTGGATGTAATTCTAATTATGGAATTAGTTCAAATATCATAAAAAAATTTGATAAAAATATTCATCCAGATTTATTAATTAATGGTGTTCCTGATTATTTTAATTGGAAAGATTTTGGAGGGCAGGATTGGACAACAACTGCAAAAGATCAAGGATACTGTGGAAGTTGTTGGGTTCATACTGCACTTGGATCTCTTGAGGGTGTGATAAATATTAGAGAAGGAAGTGCAGTAATAGATCCTGATCTCTCTGAACAGTATGTACTATCCTGTTTACCAGATGCTGCTTATCCAAAGGGCGAAGGATGTTCTCAGGGTGACAATTATTGGGCTCTTCAATTAATGATGGCGACAACACCAGAAGGAAATTACCATAATGGTGCTCTTCTTGAGGAATGCTTCCCATATCAAGCCGATGACGATGTACCATGTGATGAAAAATGTGTTGACTGGGTTGATAAACTCGTACCAATTGTTGATACACTCGAATGGTACCCTAGTTTTAGTCTGGAGAATTTAAGTATCATTAAAAGTCAGATTATGGAAAAAGGACCAGTTGGGGTGAGCATGTATACTTCTACTGATTTTAGGGGTTGGTTTTATTCGAGTCATGACCCTAATGATTATTATTCTTATTATGAAACAACTTATTATAATCATCTTGTTGTCCTTATTGGTTGGAACGATGACTCATCAATTGGAAAAGGTGGCTATTGGATTTGTAAAAATAGTTGGGGTACAGATGGTGGATATGATGGTTTCTTTAACATAGAGTACGGCAGTCTCAACATAGCTTGCGCTGTCTGCTGGGTTGATTATGATCCTGAAAGCTACGAATGGGACAATGAACCCAATCCTCCAAGTGTAACAACAATAAATGGTAAAACTAATGGAGCGATTAAAACAGAATATGAATATACGTTTAACTCAGTAGACCCTGAAGGAAAAGATATAAGATATTATATTAGCTGGGGAGATGGAGATTGGGAGTGGACTGATTATTATCCATCAGGTGAAGATGTAACAGTAAAACATAATTGGGAGGAAAAAGGAGACTACTCAGTGGTCGCCTTAGCTATGAATACAGATAACAATATTGGGGCTTGGGGAACTTTAGAAATATCAATGCCAAAAAACAAGTTATATGCCGAATATAATCCTTTATTTTTTAGATTAATCAAATGGCATCCAATTCTTGAATTCCTAATACAATATCCTGTTAATCTTTAACATTATATTCACCTAACCCTTACCCTAATTATGGTAAAGAAAAAACTAACACTCAGCATCGATAAAGAAATAATTACTCAAGCCAGAAAACATCAAATCAATCTAAGTAGCTTTCTTGAAATTCGTCTTTCAGACTGCAAATACTACAGATGCGAGAAGGGATTCGAACCTGAGTATCTGACTCGGAGAGTCAGAAGCATGAATTTTGAAAAAAGTTACTAACCTATACTTTTTTATCAACTCCCACCAGCGGCTTGCAGAAGGATATTTCTCCTGTTGAACACGTCAAAAACACTATTTTTTGATGTGCGGCTTTGAACCCCTAAAACATCGATTTTGGTATTCTCCTATTGACATCATAATCAACAAGTAATAATGCTACGGATGTTGCAATAAATCAGGTTAACATGCGTTAATATTTTATAGTATCCTTCCATTATAATTACAGGGAGAATACGTAGGGAGGTAATAAAATTGAAGAAAATAATTGGAATTTTTATTGTGATGCTGTTTATTTTTAGTTCAATTACAATTACTATTGGAGATGCAAATACGAGCCAAAAAAAAGAAACAAAATCAATAACGGCAACATCCCCACCAGATGATTTTGAATTAGATGCCTTTTGTGGCGGATATACTTTTTGGACTGAAATTTACAGAGTCCAAATAGATAATGAAGGTAATGGAGTTTATTCAATCTGCTACGAAGAAAATAGAGACACTTCTAAATTCACAGAAATTACACAATTTGATTTAAATCAAAATGAAATGGATCAGTTGTGGAACAGTATCTTAAATAACGATTTCTTTAATTTAGAAGATTATTCTGAAGAGGACGTTTATCCTGACACAGATATTTTAGTATCAGGAGGCACTTTTGCAACCATAATAATTACTGCAAATGGTGAGAAACATGCAGTTCAAACAAATCATTTCTCAGTTGATGAATTTGATAATATAATGATAGCAATTAACTCGGTAACCCCTGGCGATGATGATTTATTTTATAATGGAATTTTAAACACACCTCCACAAACACCTGCAACTCCTTCAGGGCCAGAAAGTGGAGATTTTAAAGAAGAACATACCTATACAACTTCTGCACTTGATTTTGATATGGATGATTTATATTTCCGTTTTGACTGGGGTGATGGTTCAATCAGTGATTGGACCGGGCCATTTGAATCTATTGAAACGATATCAATGAATCATAAATGGAATAGAAAGGGCGATTATGAAATAAAAGCCCAAGTAAAAGACGACCCAGATGGTGATGGAGATTTATCAGACGGAATTGAAAGTGAATGGTCAGATCCAAATACTGTATCTATGCCTAGAGTGCGAAGTGTATATCCTGTGATAAATAATTTATTAAGAAGAATAGCAAATATGTTACCAATACTTAATTTCTTATTAGAGAGTTATTCACAAAAACTTCCATATACTCAATTTAGAATATCACAAACTCAAGTCCCTCCAACAGAAATTAAACTCGACGAAGAAAAATGTGAAATCACAATTACAATTAGAATAAAAATTTGGGGAGAGGGCGCATCTGACACACTGGCTAGTAATATGGAAACTGCAATTGAAGATAAATTAAACAAGGATAAAGATGGCAATCCTTGGTATTTAAAATGTCTTGTAGATCCTTGTATCGAAACAGATCCTGGCTGTTTGGTTAAATTTGATTTTATCATTAAGTATGATAAGAATCCGAAAAGCGGGGAAGGTTATCATATTTTTTATGTAGCACCTGTTCAAAACAATATAAAATTAAATCCAAATAGGAAACGATTTGTATCTTACACAAATACTGCTGATGTTGATAAGACTGATAATATCGTAGATTTTCCAAGACCCAATGATGTAACTTCAACATATCCTCTGTGGGGCGATACAAAAATATTTCATTTTGGTGGTACTTGCGGTGTTCTTCATGCAGATGACAGAGTGGGCACATGGGCTCATGAATTCTTACATTGTCTCGGACTTGATGACAAATATGATTTAGTTTGGACTGATAAAAACCACGATAAAGTAATGGACGCGGACGAAGTAAAGCCTAAACCAAGAGATGGTCATAAAGATGACATCATGGCAAATGCAACCAAATGGCTACAACAATGGGCAATTGATCAAACAATGAATAGAATAAATTTAAAATGTCCATGTAAATGCTGTCCTATAATTGAAGATCCGGATCCTCCAGAGACAAAAATAAATACTCCTGCTGATGGTGAACCAGTAGGAACTGCTTGCATAGTACAAGGATATGCTGATGATGGGCCTGATGGATCCGGAGTTGCCTTACTTGATTATAAGCTTGAGTGGGATGGTGGCGAATATGATGGTGGAGACTATACCGTCGACCCGCCTTTAGAATATGTTTCTTTTGAACTTGGACCATTAAATCTCGATAACTATGTTGATCCAGGAGATGAAATTAGTATAACAGTTTTTGCAACTGATGTTGCAGGAAATACTGGTTCAGATACTGTAACAGTTACCTTAGAAGAAGATGAAGACACAACACCACCAGTTACAGAAAAAACTATTGGCCAGCCAAATGAAGATGGAGGTTATATTATATGGCCATTTACACCAATTACATTTGATGCAACTGATGCAGAATCAGGAGTTTATAATATCTACTATGAAGTTTGGTGGGATACAAACGAAGATGGAATAGTGGATGCAATGATGGGGGCAGAAACAATATACGATGATTCACTAACATTTTCAGTAGATATGTGGGGGATACTATTTGGCACTATAGAGCTTAGATGGTTTGCAACAGATAACGTAGGTAATGAAGAGGTAATGCATACTCAAGAACACTTTGTTAATCCGTGATAAAAAACAAAAAAAATGGCACAAGAGACAAACCAAAAAAAGAAAAACATAAAACC
>Ga0272442_10011020_pt1 | contig 11072 bp, 10 predicted proteins | sample SSMForm2O_FD_200262 | JGI IMG/M metagenome (GOLD analysis project Ga0272442, IMG submission 200262) | Marine sediment archaeal communities from Little Sippewissett salt marsh, Falmouth, MA, United States - SSM-Form-2O | ecosystem: Environmental > Aquatic > Marine > Wetlands > Sediment ... | reverse complement strand
GTGAACAGGCTCATGATCAGAGCCGACACCATGAATACCGCAACCATGGCGACGACCATGACCGAGCCGCGCTCCGTAGCGCCAATCGTTGACTTCATCGCAGGCCTCCTCACCATCACCGGGTCATTGCAGATCGCTCAGGAAATTCTGGAACTCGACAGTCGAACTCAACTCCACAACGAGCGGCACCTCGGCCTGAGGATCCACGACAGCCAGGTCGATCGTGGCGCTCGCCATGTCGAGAGTGAACAACTTCCTCGCAAGCGGGTCGTCCTTGACCTGGACCACGATGTCAGGCGTCAGGTCAAGCGTGCCGACCGGTTCGGCGTCCATGTCCGCCGACTCATAGAACGACGCCTGGATCCGGCCCAGGATGAAGACCTCCGCGGAGCTCTCGTTCAGGTCCAGGTTGTAGCCGATCGCAGTTTCGTCGAACTCGACCTGTTGACCATTCTCGACCTTGGGCACGAAGCGCCACGCACACCACCCGCCTTCCAGCACCTGCTTGCCGTACGTCGTCCCCCACCGGATGTCCCTGTTCTCGTCGAGGTAGCCTTTGCCATCGGGATTCACCGGGATCTGGAATCGCATGAAGTTCGGCTCGCCGTCGTCGTGCGTCACGACCCGGACGGCGCGAAGCGTGTCCACCATGTCATCGAGTGCCCTGCTGGCCGTCTGTACAGTGAGGACCTCTCCTCGCTGTATCTCGACGGCCTCCTGGTAGGACAGCATCATCGAAAACGCGACGCCAAGCGTCGCCGACAGGATGGCCAGCGCCACCATCGCTTCAACGAGCGTGAAGCCCTTGTTCGCTTCGTGCACTATCATGTCAGTGCTCCTCAGTTGCCATTCTGCTGTCTACCACCAACCCCAGCGCCCACCACTGCGGCCACCGCGTCCCTTGCCCCAGCCTCCGCCCCAGCCTCCGCCCCAGCCTCCGCCATTGTCGTCGTCGTCTGGATCCGGCTCTGGTTCTGGATCAGGTTCTGGCTCCGGATCCGGATCTGGATCTGGCTCCGGATCCACTTCCGGTTCAGGCTCGGGGTCGGGTTCGTCCTCGGGCTCCGTCTCGACTACGTCTGGCGGAGGCGGCGTCACCTTGAGCACAATGTAGCGGTCAAGGGAAAGCGGCCTTCCATCGATCATGCCGTACTTGATAGAGACCTGAACTGGGCACAGCCTGAGCGTGGTTGAGAGTGCATCAAGTTGTTCCTCGCTGATGGTCCCAGTGAAGCCCGTGTCCGCGATCTCGCCATCGCAGTTGAGGTCCATGACGCCCCCATCCACGAAGGCATCCACATTGCCGGCGGGGTGAACCGTGCTTTCACCCAGGAAACACGTCACCGTGCCGCTCAGGTCGCCGTCTTCGTCGATCCCCTTGACGTCGAACTTCTCTCCGTTCGCGTACTGCCGGAGGAACTCCTTGGAGTTGCGCGCGATGTCTTCCCGCAGCTGCGCGACGCGCTCGGTTGCCACGTTGTTGGCAATACCCTCGTTTCTGATGATCTCGCTCATCCTCGTTGAGGAGGTGAACGAAGCGACGAGTCCGAGGCACGCGATTCCCAGGATGCTCGCTGCTATCATGACTTCCAGGAGGGTGAAACCGGCCTTATCACAGCAGCCCTGCAGTCTGCCTGCCATCTGGCACCGCCTTTCCGCACATTGTGCATGCAACGGGTATGCCCACTCCCTGTGATTCTATAACTGTTTGCAGTGCAACATTTTTCCATAGTCTAGAAGCGTCGCATGTTCCCTCCTCAGTTACCTGAGGTAAACACCCTGTTACCAGCAGGTATCGCATGCCTACGGCCCAACCGCTTCTTCGCCTCGCTCTTGCTTTGAATACCCTACGGAACGCGTATTGCAACCGGCCTACTCGAGTGATCGTGCCGTCCTGCTACAGTGCTGGCGTCGCATGAAACTCTGTGCTATATGATCCAAGCATGTATTGCACGCACGTCATCGCATTCGCCGCGCTTCTGTTGACAGTTCAGTTCGTCGCCGTCGGGGCGGAGGCGGAGCTCGTCATGCCCCCTGACGTGCTCGCCAGGCTGCAATCGCTTGCCGACACTCTCGAGGAAGCTGGGAACCCGCTTCGACTCGCCGATGACGACCTCGCCAGCCTCAGGGCCGGCGAGCCGTCGGTCGTACTGGTGTTGGCCGACATCGCCTCGTCGAGTGGCCCGGCGCCAGGGGAATCGGCTCTCACTGCAATGGCAGATGTCGTCCGTCGTGGCCCGCCCGACACGGTGCGCATACTCTGGGACCGCATCCCGCGGATGCCCAAGGACCTGCGCATGATGGTCATGCGCAGCATGGTCGATCGCGCGGACGCCGCGGGGCTTCCGCTCATCGTATCCGCGCTCAACGCTTCCGATCCGGTATACGCCCTGGACGCAGCCGCGTGTCTCACCGCCAGCGCACGCACCCATGCGCTCGTCGCAAGTACCATCGCCAAGTATGCCGACGACTTCTCGGCCGCTGGCATGGAGCGCGCCGTCTCGGTCCTGTCGTGGTCCACCTCGCGCGACGCGGCGACGTTCCTGGCCCGTCTCGTCACGGACAAACGAGAGCGAGTGCGCACCGCTGCCGCGCGCGCGCTGGGGGCCCTGTCTACTCGCGGTGGCCGCACGCTTGCCATCGCGGCCACGCGTGCGCGTATCGAGAGAGCCGACGATGCCGAAATGCGTGACCTCATCGAGGTTCTTGGCTTCATTGGCGACGAATCCGTGCTCGCCTTCCTCGAACTGCATTTCGCCTCCTCGGATGCAGCGGTCCGCCTCGCCGTCGCGCGTGCCCTCGCCCGTCTCGATATCAACGCCGCGAGGTCGCAGGCCGCGCTCGTACGTCACGTCGGCACCGAGCACGACCCCGTCGTCCTCGCCGCGATCGCCTCGCTCATCAGCCGCGAAGCTGGCGAGCCCGGCGAGCAGGCGCTGCTCGCCCTCCTCGACGAGAACGACGGTCGCACGATCGCCGCCGCCGAAACGGCGCTGCAGCGATGCTACGGCTACACCGACGCCGACATAGCCGCACTGCATGAGGCCACCGCACCGCCGATACTCCCCGTCGGCGCAGGAGGAGCCGAGCGGCCCGTCGGCGCACTCGTGTGGGGCCTGATCATTCTCGGCCTGGCCGGCGCTGCGACGGCCTTCGTGTTCTTGCGAGCCCGCTTCGGCACGACCGAGCGACGCAGCAACGTGCGCGTCCCCGTCGATATCCCCGTGCGCTACCGTTTCCTCGGTCGCGCGCGCGGCTTCACGCCTACCGGCATGCTTTCGGGCATGACGCGCGACGTGTCGGCGGGAGGCATGCAGATCTCCGGCACTATCCCGAGTTCCGCCTGGGTTCCCGAACTGCTCCGCGGCAGCGTGTCCATCGGGCTGGAGCTGGAACTCCCCGGTTCAGGGGATCCTGTTCGCAGCTACGCGCGCACCGCCTGGGTGAAGCAGGTGGAGAATTCGCAGAGCCACTACCTGATGGGACTGCAGTTCACGGAGATTGCACCGGGGGACCGCGACCGGATCTCCACCTTCGTCGTAACCCGCCCGCTCGCCACACACGCCAGCAACTGACGGCCGCACAAGGCCTTGCAACTGTGCCAGAATCCCCAAATGCTTTGACAACGCGCGCCTCGTCCGTACAATGCGGCGCGGTTCGGAGAGCAGAGCGCAATCCCCACGCTGAAAGGAGTCGTTAGAGATGGCAATCAAGGTCGGCATCAACGGGTTCGGTCGGATCGGCCGGCTCGTCTTCCGTGTCATGGCCGCGCGCGGCGACGAGTTCGAGGTCGTGGGAATAAACGACCTCGCAGACGCGGCAACGCTGGCGCACCTCCTGAAGTACGACTCGGCGCATCGTCGCTTCGAGAAGAGCGTCACGGTGGACGGCAACGCGATCGTGGTCGAGGGCAAGAAGATTCCCGTCACCGCAATCAGGAACCCCGCCGAACTCCCGTGGGGCGACCTCGGCGTCGACTTCGCCCTGGAGTCTACCGGCGTGTTCCGCACGAAGAAGACCGACGCCAAGCCGGGCTACGACTCTCACATCGAGGCAGGCGCGAAGAAGGTTCTCCTGTCGGTTCCCGCCAAGGACCAGATCGACGCGACCATCGTCCTCGGCGTCAACGACGAGATGCTCACGAACGACCAGAAGTGCCTCTCCAACGCCAGCTGCACGACGAACTGCCTCGCCCCCGTCGCGAAGGTCCTCAACGACACCTTCGGCATCGTCCGCGGACTCATGACGACGATTCACGCCTACACGAACGACCAGAAGATCGCCGATCTCGTGCACTCGGACCTGCGCCGGGCCCGCGCTGCCGCGCAGAACATCATCCCGACGAGCACCGGCGCCGCGAAGGCCATCGGCTCGGTCATCCCCGCGCTCAACGGCAAGCTCAACGGTATCGCCATGCGCGTCCCGGTGATCACCGGCTCCGTGGTCGACCTGGTCGTGGAGACCGAGAAGGACGCCGACGCAAAGGCGGTCAACGCCGCAATGAAGGCAGCCGCCGACGGCCCGCTCAAGGGCATCCTCGCCTACACCGAGGACCCCATCGTCTCGTCCGACGTCATCCACGATGCGCACTCGAGCATCTTCGACGCGAAGATGACCATGGCCATCGACAAGAAGATGGTCAAGGTCGTCAGCTGGTACGACAACGAATGGGGCTACTCCAACCGTGTCGTGGACCTCATTGCCAAGGCGACCAAGCTCGGCTAGCATTGTGCGTAGTCGTCACGCGTCATCGACCGCGGGGGCCGACGCCGGCCCCCGCGTTTCATACGCTCGCAGCCCGAAGGGCCCATCGCCGTGATCAAGGTGGCACCGTCGATTCTCGCCTGTGACTTCTCGCGCATCGCCGACGAGTGCAAGCGCGCGGCCGACGCCGGGGCCGACGAATTGCACGTCGACGTGATGGACGGCCACTTCGTACGCAATATCACGATCGGCCCTGTCATCGTCGAAGCCGTGAAGCGCTCCTCCTCGCTGCCGCTGAACGTTCACCTCATGATCGACAACCCCGAGGTCTACGTGGAGGATTTCATCAAGGCGGGGGCCGACTGGGTCCTCGTCCACCCGGAGGCGAAAGGCGACCCGCGGCTCGCGCTCGAGAAGATACGGTCCGCCGGCTGCAAGCGCGGCGTCTCCCTCAACCCCGAGACGAGCGTCGCATCGGCTGCGTCGTTTCTCACCGACGTCGAGTTCCTCCTCATCATGAGCGTCCACCCCGGTTGGGGCGGCCAGGCGTTCATGCCCGAAGTGCTGCCCAAGTTCGCCGAGGCCCGGACACACTGCAAGCAGGGAACGACGTATGGCATCGATGGGGGTATCAGCCACGACACCGCCCCTATGGCGGTCGCCGCCGGGTGCGACTACCTCATCGCGGGAACGTTCCTCTTTCGTTCCGACGACATGCGTGGGCGCATAGACGCGCTGAGAGCCATCGAGTTGGAGGGCTGACAGTGGCCTGGAGAGATTTCTTCCGCCCGAAGGTCCACGTACGAACCGACGGCGTCTTCACGAAATGCGACGGCTGCGCGGCGACCGTCAGGCGCAAGGAGGTCGACGACAACCTCTCCGTCTGCCCCGAGTGCGGCTACCACTTCCGGGTGGGTTCCAAACGGCGTATCGAGATGACCGTCGACGAAGGTTCCTTCGAGTTGCTCTTCGAGCAGATCCTCCCCGCGGATCCCCTCAAGTTCCGCGCCGCCAAGACATATGCGGACCGCCTCGCGGCGTGCCAGAAGGTCAGCGGCACCACCGAAGCCATCATGGTCGGGCGCGCGGCAGTCGAGAGTCACCCGGTCATCTTCGGCGCTACGGACTGCAACTTCATGATGGGTTCCATGGGCTCGGTCGTGGGCGAGCGCATCGCGCGCGCGGCGGAACTCGCGCTCGAGGAGAAGAAGCCATTCATCATCGTCTCGGGGTCGGGTGGCGGCGCCCGCATGGACGAAGGCGCGCTGTCCCTCATGCAGATGGCCAAGACGTCGGCCGCTATCGCGCGCCTGCACCACGCCGGACTCGCGTACATCGTCGTCGTTACCAACCCGACGTACGGCGGCGTATCGGCGAGCTTCGCCTCGCTCGGCGACGTCATCGTCGCCGAGCCCCGGGCCCAGATGGGGTTCACGGGCCCGCGCGTCATCAAGCAGACCATGAAGGTCGATCTTCCGCCGGGGTTCCAGGAGTCCGAGTTCCTGCGGGATCACGGCCAGATCGACGTCGTCGTCGAGCGGAAGATGATACGCCCCACGCTCGCCACGCTGCTGACGTACCTCGCGCCGGTCACGCGGAAGAAGAGGACGACCAAGACGGTGACCAAGAGCCAGCGGCAGTCCAAGCGGAAGACCAGGACGCCGTCCAAGAAGTAGCTCGCCGTCGCTACGAGAAATCCCGCGTCTCCGCGTCCTCGATCGCCTCGACAACGTCTCCGCCACGGCGCGCCGTGAGAATCGCCTCGCGCAGCGCAGGATCCTCGAGCGTGTCCGCGATGTCGTTGATGGCGGGCGCGAAGCGCGCGTAGCGCGCCTCGGGGAACAGCAACAGGACGACGATCCGCGCGGGCAGGCCGTCGCGGCAGCCGAAGTCGACGCCCCCCTGCGACACCCCCACGGCCGCCACGATCCTGCGGAGGCCCTTCACGCGCCCGTTCGGAAGCGCCAGGCCGTACTTCCATCCCGTCGGCCGGATCGCCTCACGCTCTTTCGCGGCGCGCAGCGACGCCCGGGCGAGCTTCTCCGGCACTTCGCCCGCCTCGACCAGGAGGTCGATCAACTCCTCGACAACGGTCCACTGGTCGGTACCCGCGAGCGCAATCTTCACGACCCCGGGGCTGATGAACTCCGCGAGCCGCAGGTTTTCCGTCTCGGAGGCGTCCGTGTCCGTATCGGTGAACGAGTGAACGCGGCGCCGGCCGATCGCCTCTTCGAGCGGCGCCGACTTGCGACCGTGTGCGTGTCGTCGTCGGTGGTCGGCCACGTGGTTCTCCCAAACCGGCAGGCCAGTGTAGGCGCCCGCCCGCCCGCGCGCAACCACGCGTCCCACGGCGCGCGCGAGGCCTTTTGGCTTTGCGGGGCGTCAAACTCGCCGCTATCCTAGTGTCGTCCACCGACACAGGGAGGATTTCTTCATATGAGTCCAAGCCGACGGTCACCCCGCCCGAGCAAGCGCGTGTCATCCAGGAAGTCGACCGACGGCGACGCCCCACGTTCGACGTCCAGTCGCCGCACGACCCCCGCGCCGACATCGTCGCGGCGCGCCAGCACGTCCGAGAGTAGCGCCGGGTCGCGCGCCAGCAGGCGCTCCAAGTCACTCAAGAAGAAGAAGCGTGACGTCATGCCGATCATCCTGGCCGGTGTTTTCATCCTCAGCGCGATCGGCGTGGTCTTCTATTTCCCCATGCAGAAGAACACGGTCTTGCAGGCGGTCGGTTCGGGACGCGAACTCGGCTTCGACGCGGCGTACGCCGTCGCCGAGTATGGGCCGTCGATCATCCCGCGCGTCCTCGGCGTCGTCGAATCGCCCGCGCCGGGGCGGGACGCGGCAGCGGCGACGCTCGCCCTCATAGGCCGGCGCAGCGGCTCCCAGGACGTCGTCAGCGCCATCAAGAAGAGGCTCGGTACGCAGAAGGTCGGAACGGAGTACCGTGCGGCCTACGCCCTGGCCCTCGGGCAGATCCACAAAGAAAGCGGCGAGGCCGCGGCGGCCGAACTCGCCGTCGATGCGAGCGAGGTGGTCCGGCGTGCGGCAATCCAGGCCCTCGCGAGAGCACGCACGGATGCCGGGCTCCAGGCCCTCGGCCGCGCCCTCGGTGACAGCGACGACGTGGTGCGCCACACGGCCTCCGACGCAATCGCCGACATGTCCGCCAGGGATCCCGAGAAGGCCGCCATCGCGGTCGCCGCGGCGGCCACGCTGGAAGAATCGGCTGCCCACGTGGCTACGGCCAAGCTGGCAATCCCCATCGCCCAGGCGCTGACCCCCGACCAGATCCTGCCCCTGCTCAAGAGCGAACTCGGCGAAGCCCGAGCCATTGCCCTCAAGGCTATGGGGCGGAGCATGATCGCGGCCGGCGGCCAGCACGCGGCGGGCAGCGCCCAGGTCAAGGAACTGCTCGACGTCCACGACCAGCCCCCCGACGTGAAGGCCGCCGCGCTCGAGGTCGTAAGGGACTGCCGCCTCACCGACGCCGGTGCCGAGGCCCTCGCGGTCCTCGACAAGGACCCCGACATGGACCTCCGCGCCAAGGCCGCACTCGCGGTCGGACGCACCAAGCCCGAGGGCGCCTTCGACTCGCTGGTGAGGACGCTGCTCCTCGCCGACGCAACACGCGAGGTGAAGGTATCCTGCCTCATGGCGTTGATGGAGTTGCAGAAGCTCGACGACGAGAAGGCGTTGAACCTGGCCCGCGTGCTCATCCCCATTCTCGAGGGCGAAGACAAGGTGCTCGCCGGCCTCTCCATCCTCGCCCTCCTCTCGGCGACCGACATGGACCCCGACGAGACGTGCTACGACGCCGCGCAGTGGAAGGCGTGGGTCACGCGCAGGGACTTCGAGATCGACACGATTGCGCGCATCCGCGAGGCGTTCGAGGCGATCAAGGTCAAACACAAGGAGAAGCCCGACGCCGAGAAGACCGTCAAGGCCATCAACGCGATCGGTGACATTCTCCAGAAACTCCGCGACACCGCCCACAAATCGAACCAGGGCGACATGGATACGTTCATCACCGAGATGGTCAACTTCAACCGCGAGGTCAAGAAGGGCGCGCGCTAGTGACGCGGGACATCACATGCCTCATGTGCCGGCTCGCCGCCGCCTCGGCGCTGATCGTCGTGCTCGCATCGTGCACAACGGATGTCGACGCCATGGGCGAGGAAGAAGAGCCCAAGAAGCGCACGGTGCCCCTCAAGCTGCCGAAGAAGAGGCTCCCGCGCAAAGAGGAAGACAAGCTCCTGGACATCATCGACGAACTGCGCGATGCGGATTCCGAGTACCTGGAGCGCATCAAGGCCGAGGAGATCATCGCCGCCGCCATCGCCAAGGGGCAGATCGGCGCCCTCGACTACGTCGTCCAGTTGCTTGATGATCCGAAGTGGGACGTGCGCGCCGCGGCCCTGCGCATCATCGTCAAGCACGGGCGGTCGAGTCCCGCGGCCGTCTCGGTGCTCGTCCAGGTAATCGGCGATCCCGCCATGAATGCCGCTGTACGCGACGACGCCGTCCGCGCATTGCGCGGCTGGACGGGCAAGTACTTCGGTTACAACGCCTGGTCGGACCCCCGGGCGGCCAAGGCCGCCGTGGCGAAATGGAAGGCCTGGCTCGAGGAGACGGGCGGCGTCATCGAAGACGCCGAGTGATCGAGCGCGCCGGCGGTTCCGTTAAAACTTCGAGATGTACGTGAACGTCACGTCGCCCGTGTCGGCAAACGCCCCTTCCGGGCGCGGGGAGTATCCCACGTCCAGCCGGATCGCCTTCTCGAAATTGTAGATTCGCGTGTATCCGTACGCGAACCCGAGCAACTCGCGCCACTCGTCGACCTGGACGTCCTGGAACGCCGCGTACGCGGCCGACACGTGATGCCGCGCCAGCCCGCCCGCGGGGATGTCCAACTCGACGTTCACCTGGGCGAACGAGTCCGTGAAGAACTCGCCGCCGAAGTAGCCCGGCACGCCATCAGAGCGGAACAACTCCCCGTCGTTCGCAGCACCCGTCGACCCGGCACCCACGCGGTCGAACTGCCGCCCGAAGCCACCGCCGCCCAGGCGCATGTACGTGAGCCGGTCAAGGTTGTGACCGACGCCGCCCCTGAATTTCGTGTGCAGCACGAACTGCTTCTGCTCGTCCAGCGCGTGGTGGAACTCGAGCGACCCGTAGTACGTCGCGGACTCCTGGGCGTCCGGGTCGTCGTACAGCGCGCCCGCGGGTCCCCACGCGTTCCACTCCATGCGTTTCTCGCTGACCGCCCCGATCTCGAATTCGACACCCCGAACGAAGTCGCCCGTCATTCCCCGCGAGCGGGTATCAAAGCTCATCCGCGCATTCAGCAGGGATGCGCCCGTGTCATCCGGAAGCGTGAAAGTCGCGTCCGTCACGTCGTTGGCGACGTAGTCGCGGTACGCGTACTGATACTCCCCTCCGATCCTGAACCGCGGCTCCCCCTCGCCTCCGAACGTCTTCTGGAGGCGCAAGCTCACGTCGGCCCACGATGAATCGACCTGCTCTCCCGGGACCTCCCGGCCGTCGTCATAGACGACGCTGCCGAGAGGCATGAGCATCGTGAAGAGGCTCGACTCGAACTCCCACGAGTCGCGCTCGACGTGGTACAGGGCGAGATACCCGATCCCCGCGATGATGAAGAACCATCGCGCCTTCTCCCCCGCGGGCCTCAAGCCCGCAACAGCTGCGCGCGGGATTGCCTCACCCACTGGCGTCTCGGGCGCGAGTAGTCGTTCCTGCGCGAAGAAGATCCAGAGCGGCTTCGAGAAATCCCATACCGCGCCTTGGGGGGCGGAATCGACGTCGTCGTCGACCGAGTCGAACGGCGTCCCCCCCTCCGCGCGCGCCACGTTAGCACCCAGCACGCATCCCATGACCGCGCCTGCAAAGACCAGCCGGACGAGTCGCTCGTAGTGCATGTGTTGGTCTCCGTGAATAGCCAGCATATGAACGTCGCGCGCTCGCCTCGGGTTCAGGAGTATCCGTGGGACTACTGTCCGGCGAAGAGCCGCTCCGCGAGAAATTCGTGCAGCCCAACCTCGCGGATCATGCGCGCCGTAGCCGCGACGTCGTACGAGACGCGCCGGTACTCGACCTGTTCGCCGTCATACAGGAGGTAGCAGGCCCGCCAGTCGTCGTCGCGGGGCTGGCCCACCGAACCGACGCAGACGTAGAGCTTCGCGTCGGTCACGTTGAACCGGTGTGCCCCCGCGTGCGGGAAGATGAATCCCTCGTCGGTCCCCAGGAACGCCCGGTGGTTGTGCCCCGTGAAGCAGAGGTTGAACAGCGTGAACGTCTCACGGATCTCCTGCACGACCCGGCGGAAAGAGAGGTAGTTCTCGGCC
>Ga0272442_10011019_pt1 | contig 11073 bp, 8 predicted proteins | sample SSMForm2O_FD_200262 | JGI IMG/M metagenome (GOLD analysis project Ga0272442, IMG submission 200262) | Marine sediment archaeal communities from Little Sippewissett salt marsh, Falmouth, MA, United States - SSM-Form-2O | ecosystem: Environmental > Aquatic > Marine > Wetlands > Sediment ... | reverse complement strand
CCCAAAGGCCATTCTCGAACTTCGATTTCGTGGAGCGCCACTTTGGCGGCATCCCGCCCCTCAGACGCATCATGTCCCAAGTGCGCCAGCTCGGCGGACGGACGATGGTGGTGGAGGACATCCACGCGTCTGGGGACCTGCGGGAGGAGAATGAGGATATCGCGATCCGCTGTCCTGGCTTCCGCGCAAGCGCGTCACGCCGGCTGAGCTTCTTCAGGAAAGCTTTCAGATCCCGTCGTGGCCTGATGACCGCGACGCGGGACGATTTCCTCGGCTACGCGATTGTGAAGACAGATGACATCCCTGGCGAGGGATGACAGACACGGGTCTACGAATCAGTGCTCCGCCCGAGCAGGCATCCGAATAACTTCATCCACGGCGTGCAGACATGGCCATGCAGGGTGGCCGGCGAGGAGTTCCAGATCGAGGGGTACCTCTACGCGCAACAGAACAACACGACGAATGCATGTGCCCATGTGGCGCTCCGGACCGCCGCGGCCCGTTTCCATCCCAACGGGGACATGTCCTACAGGGAGATGAACAGGATCGCGGGGATTGACCTCAGCAAGCTCTGCTCAGGCCAGCCGTGTGGGCTGAGCGCCGAACAGATGCTCACAATCCTGGAAGCCGCCGGAGCCAGATGCTTCCCCGCAGACTACACATTGCCCAGCGACCAACAGCCCAACGTGCCCTTCCAGAAGTACCTGTACGGAAGCATCGAGTCGGGCTACCCGGCGATCCTGCTCTTTGGTACCGCGCGATCGGGCTCCTACCACGCTGTGCCCGTGTTCGGACACACCTTCAATGAGGACACGTGGGTTCCGGATGCCGAGCGTTCCTACTTCAGAGTCGGGAGTGCCATCGGCTACCTTCCCAGCGAGTTTTGGGTCAGCATGTACATCGCCCACGATGATAACTGGGGCTCCAATCTCTGTATCCCCCGTCACTACCTGCACGTCCGACGTTCCTGCCCCTTGCTGCCTGAAGGCCCCACCCCGTGCCCCATCGAGCCGGAACGCGTCGTGTACGCTGTGGGGACGCTGCCCAGGAGTGTCCAACTGGATGCCGTCCGGGCCGAGCTGATCGGCGCGGACTACCTGTTCACCATCCGCCCCCAAGTGCCACCGGACGCCGGCCCCTGGGCGCAACGCCTCGCCTGGTACGCAGACAGGTGCCTTCTGGTCTTGCGCCCCATCCTGATCGAGGGGCACGAGTACGGGGAGCATCTGGAGCGGATCCGAGACTGGGACCACAAGGGCGTGAGCGCGCAGATCGTCGATGAACTCAAGAGCGCCTTCACTGAGAAGCTCTGGATGGTCGAGCTCTCGGTGCCGGAGCTCTTCTCGGCCAACAGGAGGAAGGTCGGAGAGGTCCTCCTGCGCGCGCAGATACGGTCTGGAGAGCGGCGGGACTTCAAGAGTTTCGTGCTCGCTCGAGTACCAGGGTACTTCGCGCTATACGTCGGCGGCGACCCCGGCAGCCCTCGGTATCAATTCATCCCCTCCGGCACCTCTGGCCACGTTGAGCTGTTCGGGTGCGAGGAGACAGCTCGGCCGCAACGGTGACGGGGCTACTGGCGGCCAGCCCTGGCCGTGTCTGCTCCTCCCGCGGCGCGCGCCGCGACTACCTCCTCCCGGCCTTCTCTTTGTGCTTGGCGATGATCTCTTCGGCGATGGCGAAGGGCACGGCTTCGTAGTGCTCGAAGTGCATCGTGAAGCTGGCACGGCCCTGCGTGACGTTGCGCAGCTCCGTGGCGTAGCCGAACATGCTGGCCAGGGGCACCATGGCTCTCACCACCTGCGCGTTGCCCTGCGCCTCCATGGCCGTGATGCGCCCGCGCTTGGCACACAGGTTGCTCGCTACTGCCCCCGCGAAGTCCTCCGGCGAGACGACGCCGACAACCATCACGGGCTCGAGCAACTGCGGGTTCCCTCGCGTGAACGCGTTCCTGAACGCCACGGCCGCACACCTGCGGAACGCCATTTCGCTCGAGTCCACCTCGTGGTGCGAGCCGTCGGTCAGGGTGACTCGCACGTCGACCACGGGGAAGCCCGACCACGGGCCTTTGGCCATGGCGTCGATGATGCCCTTCTCGACCGCGGGGATGTATTCGCGCGGGATGCGGCCGCCGGCCACCTGGTTGTCGAACTCGAAGCCGTGGCCGGGGTCGAGCGGCTCGATGGTGAAGACCACGTGGGCATACTGGCCGCGGCCGCCCGTCTGCTTCACCAGCTTCTCATTGATACTCGCCGGCACTGTGATGGTCTCGCGGTAGGCCACCTGCGGAGCCCCGGCGTCCACGCCCACGCTGAACTCGCGCTGGAGTCGGTCGAGGATGATCTCGAGGTGCAGCTCGCCCATGCCCGAGATCACCGTGTCGTCGGTCTCGGGGTCGGCGGTCACCAGGAAGGTGGGGTCCTCCTGGGCGAGGCGGGCGAGTGCGGCGGGGAGGCGGTCGTTGTCGGTGCGGGTGCGGGGCTGGACGGCGATGCTGAGGACGGGGGCGGGGAACTCGATGGCCTCGAGCACGATGGGGTGGTCCTCGTCACACAGGGTGTCGCCGGTCATGGTGTCGGCCAGACCCACGACGGCGCCGATCTCGCCGCTGTAGAGGGCGTCGACGATCTCCCGGCGGTTGGCGTGCATGCGGAGGAGTCGGCCGACGCGCTGGCGCTTCTCCTGGGCGGAGTTGAGGACGTGGGAGCCGGCCAGGAGGGTGCCGGAGTAGACGCGGACGTAGATGAGCTTGCCGACGTGCTTGTCCGCGACCACCTTGAAGGCGAGAGCGGCGAGGCGGCCAACGTCGTCGGGCACGCGCTCGATCGGCTCGCCCTCGAGGCACACGCCGCTCACGGGCGGCAGGTCGATGGGGCTGGGGAGGTAGTAGACCACCGCGTCGAGGAGGCGCTGGACGCCCTTGTTCTTGAACGCCGAGCCGCACAGGACGGGGCAGATGAGATGGCCGTGGGTGGCCTTGCGGATGGCGGCTCGCAGCTCGTCGGGGCTGATCGGCTCGTCGGCGCAGTACTTCTCGAGCAGATGCTCGTCCACCTCGCTGATCTTCTCGACGAGGTTGAGGCGCCAGCGTGCCACCTCGTCCGCCAGTGCTTCGGGGATGGGCTCCTCGCGCCAGGTGGTGCCCTTGTCGCCCTCGTCGTAGTAGACCGTGCAGTCGGCCACCAGGTCCACGATGCCCGAGAACTCGCTCTCCGCTCCGATGGGGATGACCACGGGCACGGCGTTGGCGCCCAGCTCCTTCTGGATCGCCTCGACCACGCTGAAGAAGTCCGCCCCGATGCGATCCATCTTGTTCACGAACGCGATGCGCGGCACGTCGTACTTCTCGGCCTGGCGCCACACCGTCTCGCTCTGGGGCTCGACCCCGCCGACCGCGCAGAACAGGCCGATCACGCCGTCGAGCACGCGCAGGCTCCGCTCCACCTCCACCGTGAAGTCCACGTGGCCCGGCGTGTCGATGATGTTGATCGTGTGGTCGCGCCACACGGTGGTGGTGGCAGCGGAGGTGATGGTGATGCCGCGTTCCCGCTCCTGCGCCATCCAGTCCATCGTCGCCTCGCCGTCGTGCACCTCGCCGAGCTTGTACGACTTGCCGGTGTAGTAGAGGATGCGCTCGGTGCACGTCGTCTTCCCGGCGTCGATGTGGGCCATGATGCCGATGTTGCGAACGCGTTCGAGGGGGCAGGAACGGGCCATGTCGGGTCTCCGTGTGCTGCTGTCGTCCAGGCTCTGCGCGACGCACAGAGGAGCGGGCTGTGGGCATACTGTGCCCAACCCGTGATCCGTCGGGAACCTCGCAAGCCCGGTATTATACCAGAAAGGGCGTGGGAACGGCGACGAGATATTCGTGTGGCCAGACGGGCAGGGGTCGAGACGAGGGCCATCCGGGCGGCCGCCCCGCCCCGCCGGGCATGCCGCGGGAAGGGCGCGAGTCCCCCCGACCCTGTGCTGCGTTCAGGGCTTCCGTCGCACCTTGACTCGCCCCATGGTTTCTGCTAGCATTGCCCACGCTCAGCGCTGCGTTTCGCACCCGGCGGTTCCCCAAAGGAGAGGTCTCATGTCCGCGGCCCCCGCGAGAGCGGACTTCAAGCTCATCCTGAATGCCGTGACCCAGGCCCGCCTGCCGGCGATCATCGCCGAGCTGATGGAAGTGCTCAACATCGACCGGCGGACGGCGACGGAGGCGGTGCAGAACGCTCCGATCATCCTGGTGGCGGGGATGACGCAGCAGCAGGCCGCGAACATCCGGACCCACCTGCTGCGCCTGACGAAGCTGGGCGCGCAACTCCGCCTGACCTCCGAGGCGGTGGGCAAGCTCAAGCAGTTCCGCTGGCAGGCGCTGCCGCCGTCCGTGCGGCGCCCGGCCAACGTGTTCGTGTGTCCGACGTGTGGCGAGCGGTTCATCGTGCAGCGTTGGGGTGCGGCCCCCGTGGCTGCGGCGCCACCGGCCGCGGCGGCCCCCGCTCCTGTGCCCGCCCCTGGAGCCCCTGCTCCCGCCCCCGCAGCACCCGCCGCTCCGCCCGCCGAGCCCGCCGGTGCGCCGGAGGCCGAGGCGGTACCTGAGGCCGAGCCCGTGCCCGAGGCCGAGGCCCTGGCGGCCGAGGAGATCCCCGAGGCCGAGCCTGTGCCCGACGATGTGCCCGAGGCGGAGCCGGTCGACGAGCCGGCGGCTCCCGCTCCCGCAACGGCGGACGAGGTCTCTGAGCTCACGGACTTCCTGGACTCCGTGATCGGCGATGAGGAGTCCCCCGCTCCGCCGCCCCAGCCGGCTCCCGCACCCGCGGCCCCCGCCGCACAGCCTGCCCCGCCCGACGGGCTGGTGATGCTCGACGAGGAGGCCGAGGCGGCTCCCAGCGCGCCGCCGGCTCTTCCCACCCAGCCAGCGGCTCCCGCTCGTCCGCCCCAGGCGCCTGCCCCGCCACAGCCCGCCCCCCAGCCGGCCCCGAAGCCGGCTCCCGCGAAGCCGGCACCGGCGAGGCCGGCTCCCGCGAGGCCCGCGCCCGCGAAGGCAGCCGCTGCGAAGCCCAAGCCCGCTGCCAGCGCAGGCCCCCGCTACGACGTGTCCGTGGCCAAGGTGCGGCCGCCGAAGCTCGATAAGCTGGTCGAGGCGCTCGTCGAGCGCCAGGGCATCAGCTTCGAGGAAGCCCAGAAGCTCTGCGAGCGCACGGTGGTCGTGGTGTGCCGGGGCGGCAACAGCCCCGAGGCCGACGAGTGGCGCAAGGCTCTCCTGGCCATCGGCATCAAGCCGCGCATCCGCAAGCGCTGAGCCCTTTGCTCACTTCCGCAGCCCGGGAGGAGCCGTGCCGTGCCCTCGCGGCCTGGGCCGCCCGCGTGCGCCCGGCCAGCTTGGCGTCGGGGCACTTGGCGTGTCGTGCGGCGTCGCGGGGCGTTGAGTCTGGCCCCGGATCTTGGGGACCCCTGTGCCGCGATGGGCTTCCCCACGGCGGATCGCGTGTGCGTCCTGGCCTGAAACGAGAATGAGCGCACTGGGCACGCGCAGACTGTCTGAGAGCCGGGCTCTGGTACTTGATGCTATCCCTTGCTCCTTTCACGAGATGCCGCGACCACGCCCAGACCTGGTGAGACGTGCGGGCTAGGGATGGATGGGGGATTGGAAGGGCGGATGGACGGAAGGCAGAACGCACGCGCTCCATTCTTCCAGGCATCCATTCTTCCACCCATCCATTCGTCCCGGCAGGGGGGAAGGCCCGGCGGGCTTCGCGAAGCTCCGCACGGGAATACCCCACGATCCCGGGTCAGCCTCCGGGGCGGGGCGTTCACCGCCTTGACTCGCCGGATCGCCCATCGTATACTTAAGGTTTGCGGAGATGGCACCGATGGGCAGTCACACAAAGCAGGCTCGGGATCCCCTGATCTCGATCATTGTGCTCTCGCACAATAAGGTGGAGCACACGCGCCGGTGCTTCGAGGGGCTCCTGAAGTCCACCTACCGGCGTCTCGAGGTGATCGCGGTGGACAATGGGTCCACCGACGACACCCCTGCGCTCTACGCGACGTTCGGCCCGAAGGCGCGGGCAGCGGGCATTGCATTCCACCCGATGCGATGCGAGACGAACGTGGGCGCGGTGACGGGCCGCAACATGGCCCTCGAGCGGGTGGAGGGGGACTACATCGTGCTGTTGGACAACGATGTGGTGCCGCGCACACGGTCGTGGCTCGAGGGCTTGCTCGGGGTTCTCCAGGCGGACAAGGGGGTGGGCATCGTCGGGCCGAAGCTCGTCTATCCGTTCCCGCCCTATCTCATTCAGTTTGCCGGTGGGGCGGTGACCCCGACCGGGTGGGTGCACTTCCTGGGGCGGGGCGAGCCGCGCGAGGCCCCGGCGTTCAACCAGCCCCTCGAGGTCCAGTGCCTCATCAGCGCCTGCTGGATGATGCCCTGGGAGGTCTACGACCAGGTCGGGGCGCTCGACGAGGTGTTCAACCCCGTGCAGTTCGAGGACATCGATTACTGCTACCGGGTGCGCCACGCCGGCTTCCGCGTGCTCTACACGCCGCGGGTGGAGATGTATCACTTCGAGAACGTGACCTCGGGCGGCACGTCCAACCTCAACTACACGTATCTGACGGTGCGCAACGGGATGCGGTTCAAGCGCAAGTGGCGGTTCATGTTCCAGAACGAGGGCGGGCCTCCCGACGCGGACATGAACTGGAAGGAGATCCCGAAGCGGGACATCAGCGAAGTCGGCGAGCTGGAGCTGGTCGACTGAGCGGCCCCGCGGCGATTCTGAGGGTCCGTATCACGGAGAGCCAACCATGCCCAGGAACATCGAGGGCGACCTGTCCGCCAAGGGGCTGAAGTTCGGCATCGTGGTGAGCCGGTTCAACGACTTCATTACGTCGCGCCTGCTCGGCGGCGCGCTCGACGCGCTCACGCGTTCGGGGGCGCGCGACGAGGACGTGGCCGTGGCCCGTGTGCCGGGTGCCCGCGAGATCCCGGTGGTCGCGCGGCACATGGCCGGCTCGGGGCGCTACGACGCCGTGGTGTGCCTGGGCGCCGTGATTCGCGGCTCGACGCCCCACTTCGACTATGTGGCCTCCGAGGCGAGCAAGGGCATCGCACAGGTGGCTCTCGAGGCGCCCATCCCCGTGGTCTTCGGGGTGCTCACGACCGACACGATCGAGCAGGCCGTGGAGCGGGCCGGCACGAAGGCAGGCAACCGCGGCTACGACGCGGCGATCACGGCCATCGAGATGGCCAGCCTTCTCAAGAAGCTCGATTCCCAGTAAGGGAGGAATGCGCTGAGCGGCCGGGAGGCCGGGAGGCAATGCCCCCCACGCTCCCCCCTGTGCTGAGAACGGCGTATGGCAGCCGGGTGGGCGCTCCATGCCTCCGGCACGATGCGTCCACCGAACTGCCCACCGTCATGGAGTGAGGGCTCGGCGTCGCTATCACCGGGGATCCTGGGGAGGGGGCAGGTATCCCCGTCGTAGCCGGGCCCTCACACTCGCTCTACGTCGTCAGACCCAGGTTGGACCGGAGCTGAAGGGGTCCCCATCGCCGAGCAAGAAGTACGTACACAATCACTGTGTGGAAACCCGACCTGCGCAAGCCCTTGTGCGGGGCAAGCTCCCCAGCGGGTGTGCCCTACTTATATCAGTACACTGAAGGCGAGTCAAACGGAATTTCGCGCAGCCTAGCGCTCTGATGTATCGCGCTGCGCGGGGCTTGCCTGACCCGCATCTGGCACATCCGCTCGGACGAAGCGCAGGACCAGACGGACGGTCCGCGCCGGCCGGGCCGCGGGCTTGGCTGGCGGCTCAGGTGCCGCGGGGGTGGCCGCGCCACGCTGCCCGGATCCCTTGGCCGGACTGGCCAGCCGTGCCACGAGCGCAGCCGCCTCGGCCTCGGGCATCCCACTCTCGATGACGAACCGCCATCCCCCCACCGGCTGCACCACGTAGCTCAGGTTCGCCTCTTCCAGGACGGCCCGCACGTTGGTCAGCGTGTGCTCCAGGTCCACGTAGACCAGCTCCACCTCGCGAACGTCGGGGCGGGCCTCGGCGTGCAGGCCGTTGTGAGCCCGCACCGCGCGCGGCGGGCCGGTTGCCGCGCTGGGAGCCGGGTGGTCGCTCTGGATCGCGTCCATCAGCTCGCCTTCCGCCACGGCCAGTGCGTCGCGCTCCGCCTCCTGGCGCGCCCCGCCCGCGAAGAAGTCGGCATCGATGTGGCTTGCGAAGCGCTCGTCCTTCGTCTTCAGAGCCTTGGGCCGCGCCCTGCCTGCCTTCTTGGCCATCGCTGTGGCGTGAGGCGCTTTCGACCTCTCGATGGCTGGCCTCAGCGCCGCGGGCGCTGCCTTCGGCCGTGTCGCTGCCACTGCCGCTTGGGCCGCCTCGGCGAGGTCCACGGCCCCGCCCTTCAGCTTGTCGACGCCCGCGCCAGCAGCGCCCCTGCCGTCCGAGCGCAGGGTACGCTCCTCGCGGCGTGCACGGGAGGGCGCGGATGCCTTCCCGCCCGCGAGGTCGCCGGCAGCCGTCAGCTCCTCCTCGAGCGCCCCATCGGCCTCTGCGTCGGCGGCGGGCAGGGCTTGCTTGCGCTCGTGGTCGAGGGTGCGTGCGCTGGGCCGGATGTCGGGCCGCCGGCTCACCACGACGATGACGACGGCGACGGCCAGGCAGGCGGCTGCGGCCAGCACGGCGGGGCGGAGCCACCGGCGGGGCCTGGGCGGCTGGGGGGCCGTGAGCGCGCCTTCGGCCAGGGCCGCCTCCACCCGCTGGCGGAAGCCGGCGGGAGCGGACAGGCGCGGCATCTCCCGCACCAGCCCCACGGTGTGGCGCAGGTCGGCCAGCTCCGCGCGCAGGTCGGGGTCGCGCTCGAGGGCGTCCTCCACGGCGCGGCGCTCGGCCTCGCCGAGCTCGCCGTCGAGGTAGGCCGAAAGTTGTTCTCGCACGTCGTCGGGGCTCATGCCACCACGTCCTTCAACTGCTCGCGAAGCGCCAGGCGTGCCCGATGGAGCCGCGATTTCACCGTGCCCTGCGGGCACCCGAGCAGGCCGGCGATCGTCTCGTAATCGAAGCCCTCGATGTCGCGAAGCACCACCACGTCGCGGTAGTCGTCCTCGAGCTGCGAGATCGCCTGCTCGATCTGCCCGCGCAACTCGTACCGCTCGACCGTTGCGTCGGGCCGCTCCGTGGAGTCTTCGACCTCGAAGCCGCGGCCATCGTCGTCGCTCCCTTCGCTGAGCGACACCGGGTTGAGCCGCCGCTTCGAGCCCATTTTCCTCCTGTGGCTGATCACCAGGTTGATGGCGATCGAGTACAGCCACGTGAACAAGCTCGACCGCCCCTCGAAACCCCCGATGGCCCGGTAGGCCTTCACGAAGGCCTCCTGAGCCAGGTCCTCGGCGTCCTCGCGCCGACGCACCATCCGGTGGATGCCGTTGAAGAGGGCATCCTGGTGGCGCTCCACGAGCACACCGAACGCGGCGGGGTCGCCGCGCCGGGCCCTGGCAACCAGAAGCTCTTCGGGCTCTTGGGCCTGTGCCATCCGGGGAGCTCTTTCACCAGTTTAGACGAAAGCGGGCGCCAGAAGTTCCGAAAACAAAAGTCAAATGGCGGCCGAAACGGCACGTAACGCCATACTGAACAATCGGTTACAGCTTTTTCTGCCGTCCGCCCCCAAGCGCCGGCCACAGGACGAAGCCGCCCGGATTATACGGCGCACCACAGGGGAAGTCAACGCGTTTGACCCGCGTCCGGAGCGGGGGTAGTATTACCCCGGCCGTTTGCCAAGGAGAGCCTCTATGGCTACACCATCGCACGGACCGGCCCCCCTGGCCCTCCACGGCGGCACGCCCGCGCATCCCGGCTCGTGGCCCTCCTGGCCCGTCGCCGACCACCGCGAGCGCGACGGGCTCCTCGCCGTGCTCGACAGCGGCGAGTGGTGGTACGGCGACCGCGTGCGCCAGTTCGAGCAGCAGTTCGCCGCCTTCCAGAACGCACGCTTCGCCATCTCCTGTGTCAACGGCACCGCAGCCCTCGAACTCGGCCTCATCGGCTGCGGCGTCGGGGCGGGCATGGAGGTCATCGTCCCCCCCTACACCTTCATTGCCACCGCCACGGCGGTGTTGCGGGCAAACGCCGTGCCCATCTTCGCCGATATCGACCTCCAGACGCTGAACATCGACCCCGACGCCGCGGCGGCCGCCGTCACCGAGCGCACGGCGGCCATCATCCCCGTCCACTTCGCCGGCCTGCCCGCCGATATGGATCGCATCCTGGAACTCGCCCGCCGCCACGGCCTGCGCGTCATCGAGGATTCGGCCCACGGCTGGGGCAGCCAGTGGCGCGGCAAGGGCTGCGGCGCGCTCGGCGACCTCGGCGGATTCTCCTTCCAGGCATCCAAGAACATCACGGCGGGGGAAGGCGGCATCGTCCTCACCGACGACGAGGCGCTCGCGGACACCGTCCGCTCCCTGAGCAACTGCGGCCGCGGCAAGGACTCCCCCTGGTACGAGCACTACATCACCGGCGGCAACTACCGCATCACCGAGTTCCAGGCCGCGCTCCTCCTCGCCCAGCTCACCCGCCTGCCCGAGCAGACCGAGCGGCGCGCACGCAACGCCGCGCTCCTCAACGGCGGCCTCGCCGCCGTCGAGGGCGTCCACACCGTGCGCGACGATCCCCGTGTCTCCCGCCGCGCCTGGCACCTCTACCCCGTGCGCATCGTGGCCGAGGAGTTCGGAGCACCCCGCGACGCGGCCGTGGCCGCGCTCCGAGCCGAGGGCGTGCCCATCAGCCAGGGCTACCCCCACCCCCTCTACCGCAACCCCCTCTTCCTGCGCAAGGGCACCGGGCCGGCCTACTGCCCCGTCTCGTGCCCCTTCTACGGCCAGCCCGTCGACTACGCCGCCGTCCACTGCCCCAACGCCGAGCGCGCCTGCCGCGAGGTGGCCTGGCTGCCCCAGTGGGCACTCCTCGGCACCGACGAGGATATGCACCAGGTGCTCGACGCCTTCCAGAAGGTCCGCCACCACGCCCCACGCCTCGCCTGACCCGCCCCTGCCACGGAGCCCCGAATGCTCGCCCATCGCATCC
>Ga0272442_10011017_pt1 | contig 11074 bp, 12 predicted proteins | sample SSMForm2O_FD_200262 | JGI IMG/M metagenome (GOLD analysis project Ga0272442, IMG submission 200262) | Marine sediment archaeal communities from Little Sippewissett salt marsh, Falmouth, MA, United States - SSM-Form-2O | ecosystem: Environmental > Aquatic > Marine > Wetlands > Sediment ... | reverse complement strand
GTACAGAAGCAGATTCCGAATTTCCCCGGCAGAACCGGCGCAGAGGGAAGGACTTTCCCAGTCTTGCTGTAGGATTTCAGTTTTCCCCGGAGCCGCTTCATCAGCTTTTCCGTGGGCAGCCAGTCAATCACCCCGGAACCGATAAAAACAATATCATAGTCGAAAAAATCGATATCGGTCTCCGTGTCAGTTTTGAAGAAGTCGGTTTCTATTGTGTTCTCTTTGAGAGTCTCAAAGATCGTTTCTGCAATTTTCCTTGTATTTCCAGTTACTGTGTCGTAGAGAACTAATGCCTTCACTGCAGCCTCCGGAGGTGATAGTAACAGGATTGCGGTCCATGTGCAATCAGCAGGTCACGTGGAACAGGCCGAGGCAGCCTGATTCAGAAGCATTCCAGATTCTTACAGCATCCGCTGTCGGGAGAATCAGGACTTCACAGCCTTTGCTTTCGAGAAAACTCCGTGCTTCCGGAGAAAGATCAAGAAGGCCGGTCTGGCCGCTCCCAATGATGATCTTTTGGGCCCCTTTGCTGTAGACCGAACCAATTTCCTCTTCCGACACAGTGTGTGAAGTGCCGTAATATTTTTTGGACAGTTTCTTTTTTCTTTTTTTGACAGCACCCCCGGCTTCGATAACTATATCATGGTCATAGGTAATTCCCTCAACTACGATACTGCCGAAAACGGTGCTGTTGATTTCAGGCTTCATAGCCTTAGTGTAACGAAAATTGTGCTTTCCATCCGCAATTTTTTTCCGCTGAATAAATTTGACATTCCTTTTCCCGGCATTTACATTTTATGGTACGTAATACATTGTATTACGCTTCAGGAGTTGATATGGCCGGACAAAATAAAGAAACAGTTATCACCTTTAAGGTGGACAGGCATTTATCTGAGGTTCTCGAAGGGATCCCCAATAGATCGGCATTTATCCGCAAGGCGATTCTCTCTGCTATTGACTCCAAATGCCCTTTATGCAATGGAACTGGCATATTAACAGCGGAACAGCGCGGTCATTGGGAACAATTTACCAGAAACCACCACATAGAAAAATGCGATGCCTGCAAAGCATACCACATTGTATGTGAAGCCTGAGGAGTACGCAAAAAATGCCTAAAAAATATTTCATCACATTATTTGTTCTTTGTATTTTACTGATTCCGGGAATTTCGTCTTTTGCCGCGGGAGGAAAGGAGGACCCGGAACCTGAAGACCCGGGGCTCAAGGTATTCGTAAGTATTCTCCCCCAGGAGTATTTTGTACAGCGGATCGGCGGCAGCACGGTTTCTACCTCAGTGCTGGTCCCCCCGGGGAAAAGCCCCCATTCCTATGAACCTGCGCCGAAACAGGTGCTGGCGTTAGGTGAAGCGGATGTTCTTTTTACCATAGGCGTTGATTTTGAAAAGGCTTTTGTGCCGGAAATTGAATCCGGCCTTCCGGAACTCCGTATTGTAAATACCCGGAAGGGAATTAAACTCCGGGAAATGGAGGATGAGGACCATTACGGACATGAAGAGTATTATGATCCCCATGTCTGGCTCGGATTGTCTGAAGCTAAAATAATTGCAGGAAATATAAGGGAAACTCTTGCGGAACTGCAGCCTGAATACCGGGATCTTTATAAGGAAAATTATGCTGATTTTGTCTCTGATGTTGATGCCCTGTATAAAGAGCTGTCGGAATCCCTGGCTCTTTCAGAAGGGAAAACCTTTTTGGTTTTTCATCCCGCCTTTGGATATTTTGCCGATACTTTCGGTCTTAGACAGGAAGCAGTCGAAACCGGCGGGGATGAGCCCACCCCCCAGGAACTGGAAAAAATTATCCAGTATGCCTTGGATAAAGATATCCGGGTGGTTTTCGTTCAGCCCCAATTTTCCAGGAAGAGTGCGGAAACAATTGCCGGGGCAATTAATGGAGCGGTAGTCCCTTTGAATTCCCTTGCGCCGAACTGGCTTGAGAATATGCGGTCCATTGCGGAAAACATCCGGAAGGGCCTTAATAAGGAATAAGCAGATGATGGAAGCACAGGAGATTGTACGGTTTAATAATGTTTCCTTTTCCTTTGAACAAACCCCTGTTTTACGTGATGTTTCTCTTTCGATTGAAGCCGGAGACTTTGTTTCCGTAATCGGACCGAACGGAGGGGGAAAGACAACCCTGGCGCGCCTTATGCTCGGGCTCTTAAAGCCGGATTCCGGATGGATCAGGGTTTTTAATAAATCACCCTATGTATCGAGGAAGCGTCTCGGCTATGTGCCCCAATTTTCTCTGTTTGATCCCCAATTCCCTGCAACAGTTATGGATGTGGCCCTTATGGGCAGGCTGACCAGAGGGATAGGATTTTATTCCCGGGAGGATAAAGAGGCTGCGGTCAAAGCCCTGGAAGAGGTGGGTCTCCAAGGCCTGGAAAAACGGTCCTTTTCCGAACTCTCCGGAGGACAGCGGCAGCGGCTGCTTATTGCCAGGGCTGTTGCCGGAGACCCGGAGCTTCTTCTTCTCGATGAACCGACTTCCAGCGTAGACACTGCTGTTGAAAAGAAAATCGGAGATCTTCTTCAGACCCTTCATAAGCGGATGACAATTATTATGATTACCCATGATCTTGGTTTTGTCTCTCAGTGCGTGGACAAGCTTGTGTGCGTTAATACTGATGTCAGGCTCCATCATACGGAAGATGTCACTGCAGAAATGATACAGACCCTTTACGGCGCTCCGGTAAAAATGGTAGACCACACTTCGGAGATTCATCTTCCGGAAATGGGAGGGTCCTGCGATGAGTGATTTCTTCCAGGCCCTCGCAAACCCTGCTATCCCGTTTCTCAGGTACGCCCTGATTACAGGTCTCCTCTCAAGTGTTGCTTTCGGAATAATCGGCAGCTATGTGGTGGTTAAACGGGTCAGCTATTTGGCAGGAGGCATAACCCATTCAGTACTGGCAGGAATAGGAATCAGCCTTTTTCTTCAGGCAAAATACACGGTGCCATGGCTTTCTCCGACGTTAGGCGCAGTTATTGCTGCTCTTGCTGCAGCCCTGATAATTGGTTTTGTTAATATCTACGGCAAACAGCGGGAGGATACAGCCATCAGCTCCATCTGGGCTGTGGGAATGGCAGTGGGAATCCTCTTCATTGCCCGGACCCCGGGGTATGTGGAACCCATGAGCTACCTCTTCGGGAATATTCTGATTGTCTCGAAACAGGAGCTGGTCCTTATTGCTTTTCTTGACGGGTTTATTGTTGCAGTTGGAATCCTTCTCTACAATCAGCTCCTGGCTGTCTCCTTTGATGAAGAGTACACCAGGGTCAGAGGAATCCGTGCGAACCTCTATTCCATGATCCTTATCCTGCTTACCGCTCTTACGGTAGTTCTGCTTGTCATGATCGTCGGCATTGTTATGGTGATTGCTCTTCTTACGATCCCTGCTGCTGTGTCCGGTCTTTTCACGAAAAAACTTTCCAGTACCATGGTGCTGGCATGTCTTTTTACCATGGTGTTCATCTTTTTCGGCATGGTGATTTCGTATGCTGCGGATTTCCCTTCAGGGTCGACAATTATTGTGTTTGCCGGCGGGGTGTATTTACTGCTCATAGTGCTGAAAAAAATATTCAGGAAATAGAATATTTCAGCCAAATGCCCCGAGCTGGCAGCAGCAGATTTTCAGCCCAAGAGCTTCACATGCGGAAGACACTTCGAGGCGCGTCATCCCGGTTTCCTCCGCAATGTTCCACAGAGAAAGACAGGATATCTTGTTGTCTTTCAGGGCGTTCCCCATCTTTTCTTTCACCTCGCCGGATACTGATTCTGCGGGCGTAACGATACTCCGTTTTTCCGTGTTTGTGCCGTACCCGAAAAGCCCGAGCTGACATCGGCTGATCCTGATTTCCAAAAGATCAATCGTTTTTCCAGTCTCGGCAGGAGAAATTTTGCACTCCGCTGCTATTGCGTGGGCCCGGGCGCAGTTGATTTTTCCGTCTTTAGCGTATTTTTTAATCAGTTCCGCAGCGGCGTTATCCGCTTTGGACCCTTCCGGATGCTTGGCTCCGTAATGTCCTTCATCTTCGTGACTCATAACGACATCATATAGAGATTCCTGTGATTAGTCAAAATTAAACCCGCCTTGACCTCACTATTCCCCTAAACTATAGTGAGAAATGCATAGCATGAAGATACTGTTATGATGAAAAAAATCCGTTTCTATATTCTGAGCAGCTGTATCGGCCTGTTTATTATAATCTCATTTCTGGTATTTTTCCTTCAGCAGAGAGATACAATATTTGAATTTACACTTCAGGATTCTGTAAGCGGAAGCTGGGTCTGGGATGCCTCGGTGACCCTGCAGGATAGAATCATTAAGGCCTATTATCAGAAAGACGGCGGCTTAAAAACTTTCCGTTTTACCGGACTGAAACCGGGAGACTGGAAACTCCGGGTTTCCGCGCCCCTGTATCAGCCTGTGGAAATACCGGTAACTGTTAAGCGGGGCCCGAACACTCTTGAAGAACCGGTTAAACTCACCGGCCTGGAAATCCCCGGATTGGAAAAGTTCATTATTTTTGAGTCAGTGAATAACCGTGAGATTACCGGAGAACTGCGGCCTGTTGCCGGGAACGGAGAAGCAATAACCAGCCATCCCTGCCTTGATATAGTAATTTTTGCTGTTGTATCTGAGCAGATGAAGGACGGTATTTTTATTCAGAAACCTGAACAAAAGGGATCATACAGGGGGAACATTCTCTTTCAAGGCGAGCTTCCCAGGACCTGGAACAGGAGTTTTACAGCGCCCTTCCGGTATGGTTACAGCCTTCCTCTAGAAGGGATTGAAGATACAAAAGCGCCATACTGGGTTATGGATTATCTCATCCTTGTACCTGATCCTGTGAGTCTTTCTCCTGATGCGTATAAAAAAATAAAAGAAAAAATATCAGCCGCGGAAACCCTCGACAGGACCATGGATCTTCTGAAAAGGTACAGCGGTGCTGTAACATATTATTTTTCAACATCCTGGAATGTTCCCGGAGGGCTCCGTTGATTATTAAGGCGGAAAAACTCAGTAAAACCTATGGAGATTTCACTGCAGTTGAAGAGGTTAATCTTTCAATTTCCAGGGGAGAGATATACGGTTTTCTCGGCCCCAACGGAGCAGGAAAAACAACAACCATACAGATCCTCACAGGTGTTATACCTCCTACCTCAGGCAGGGTCATGCTTTTCGGAAAGCCCTTTACTCCGGAAAACAGAGAAACAAAACTCCGGTTTGGAGTAGTTCCGGAAAATCATCCCTCAGGCTTCTGGCCCTGGCTCACCGCCGGCGAATACCTGGAGTTTTTTGCGGACCTTTTTTCAGTTCCCCATCCCGGGGCACGGATTTCAGAACTTCTCGGGAGGGTCGGCCTTGAAAAGGTCAGGGATAAAAAAATCCGGGAGTTTTCCCGGGGAATGCTCCAGAAGCTGAGTATCCTGCGGGCGGTGCTCCACAGCCCTGATATTCTTTTTCTGGATGAGCCGATATCCGGTCTTGATCCCCTGGGGATTAAGCAGGTCCGGGATCTTATTTTGGAGGAAAACAGGGAGGGCAGAACAGTGCTTGTTTCCTCCCATATTCTCTCGGAAGTGGAAAAAATCTGCACCAGAGGCGCTGTCATTTCCCAAGGAAGGGTGAGGATGGAGGGGGAGATGTCGCGGTTTATTTCAATGCTTTCCCCGGAAAAGATCATTACTGTTGAGGCTGATGAAATCCCCGACAGGTTCGACCGGCAATTGGCCGCTCTTCCTTTTGTGGCTGCCTGCACAGCCGGGAAAAAACGTCTCCAGGTAACCCTTTCCGGGGAAAGGGATTACCGTAAAGAACTGTCCGGGTATCTCTACGGACAGGGGATTATCCCCGTGGTTTTCCGGGAGGAGACAGCTACCCTGGAAGATGCATTTATCAGTATAACAAATGAAACTTTGGAACGGATACAATGAAAGCACTGCTGAAGATGAAAATAAAGGAGACGGCGTATAATCCCGGTTTTTATATTACCGTGACTATTGCTTTGGTTCTGTCCCATTTTCTCATAGAGGGATTTGTGCTTTGCGTTGAATCGAGCGGTTTCAATTATGCTGCCACGCCTCTTTATGGATTTATAGGAAGGACCCTTAACGGAATATTCGGACCCGCCTTTACTGACAGGGTTTTTGCTGCAGGTCCATTTCTTTTCAGTTCCGCTGTTTCCTTTGCCCTCTGTTTTCTTTTTCTTTCTATTATTTCAATTTTCCGTTTCTGTTTTGAGAAAAGTACGGGGGTAATCGAATTTGTCTGCTGCGGCCCTGTTGATATCAGAAGATACGGCACGGCTGTTTTTTTCCGGGACTGCCTGTTTCTCGGTATAAGTTCCGGAGGAATTATTATTTATAACCTGACCTCAGCAGCAGCCGCAAACCTGGTTTTCGGACCCGGCGATTTGGTCTTTTCTCTGATTCTGATGGCAGCAGGGATTGTATTTTTCCTCTACGGAAACCTGCTTTCTATGCTGGCTTCAACCGCTGCTTCCGCTCTCCTCAGCTACCTGGGAGTTTTTGCTCTCTTTCTTATGGTTCTTACAGCAGGCTATGCAGATGCTGCAGGGTATATGGGAAACCTTTTCCAAAATGTTTCCCGTTTCCTGCAGTGGTTTTCTCCTCTCTTTTATATGCAGTCTGCAGTAAAGGCTTTTTTCTTTTTACGGCCGTTGAATCTGGTCCTCAGCTTCCTTGCTCTTTCCGCTCTTGGGGGTGGAATCTATGGTGCTGTGAGAATGGCAGGGCGGGGAAAGGGAAGGTTTGCAGAATGAGGAAATCCGGCGTCTGTGTTTTGTTCTGTCTGGTCCTGACAATTTTGCCGGTACCGGGAATATCTTCTGATGTTTCCGAAAGGGAAGAAGCGCTGATATACTCGATCCTGGCCTTTAACGGCAGAGATTATACAAAGACCTTCTGCAGGGAAGAATCCCGGAATATTTATCTCATAGCGGAGAGTGATAACTATGTAATCCTCAGGAAAACTCTGGTTTATTTCTGGCCTCTGTCCGGAAAATGGCTGACAGATACAGACATCCTGAATGTTCCCTTTGAGGGGATCCTGGAAATATGGAAGGGGAAAAAAATGATTCGGGAAATCGACCTTACCCAGTACGCCCTTTACAGTGTGGAGGATGAGTATGAAATGTCCTGGCGGATTTCTGTCGGTTCGGAAGCTGAGACTGTTGTTCGGGAATACAGGGATTCGGTTGAATCTTACCGGCAGGCTCTGGCGGAGTATGAATACAAAAAGGCGGTTATTGAAAACACAAAGCGGGAAATCGCTGAAAAGATCGCCCGGGCCCAGGAGGATAGCGAAGAGGCGGAGGAAATTCTTGATCAGCTGAATGAACTCTCCCCAGGGGAACCTCCTGAAGAGCCGGATGATTATGTGATGCCTCCTGTACGGACAGTTACCGGGTATCATATAAATCTGCCTTCCGGAGAATACAGGCTCCGTTTCCGAACCTCCGAGGGGTTGATAATGCAAGGTTCGGAAAAAAACCTGAAAGTGTATTCAGCGGAGACTCTCCTTTCTGCCGGATTTGAGATTATTCCCGGAGATAAATGGACCAGCCCGGTTGAATCCAACTCACCGTATTCGGTAATTTATGTGAATGGCGAAACCGATCTGTATATCCAGGGCTTCAGACAGACGGCGTATAATGATTTTTTCCATGAGAAAACAGTTAACAGCAGCGGTATGGGGAACCCGGGATTATCCAGACCGGTACGGGTGCAGCAGATTCCCGGGCTTCTGCTGGAAATTGAAAAAGACGGAAGTCCCCCGGATATGATCCGGGAACAGCCTTTCAGGGTGGAGCAGACTGAAGGGGGGGAGTATGGATATACGATAGAATCTGCCGGTCAGGAAGAGCCAAATATTATCGCGTTTCCCATACCTTTGGAACCAGGGGACCGGGCTGTAACTATCAGGCTGAAGGACAAAGACGGAAGAAGCCTGAAAGGGGGTGTCCGGAAAATCAGGGTTGTAACACCTTCAAGGAGATATCATTTTCTTCTTATTCCTGCAGCTGTTCCCCTGGGCATTTGGGGATTAGTAATGGTAAGGAGAAAAATTAAACGGAAAGACGAATGGGGACTATCAAAAATCCCCTAATTCTCCTTTTCCCATCCTGTAAAACCGTCTTTAAGCCGGAAAACATTGAGAAATCCCGCTTTTTTCATCAATTGGAAAGCTTCTCCGCTCCGGGTATTGCCCTTGCAGTACAGAACAATTTCAGCATCCTTTTCCAGTTCCTTAATTTTTTCCGTAAAATCATCCGCCCGAACATCAAGATTTACAGCACCTTCAATTTGGCCTGCGGAAAACTCATCTGCAGTACGCACATCAATGAGAACAGGCCGGCCCTCTGACTGCTCCATCATCCGCCGTACTTCGGCAGGGGACAGGAATGTTTCGTTTTCATTAATAGTATTTTCGATGAGGACTTTTAGGTCCTGATACGGCCGTGTTCCGATATAGAGTTTCCCGCCGATGACGAATGCCGGGGTGCCGAGGACGCCGCTGCTGTTTGCATCATCAATATCCTTTTGAATTTCAGCTTCTGTTGCTTCGGAAGCCATGCAGGCGGAGAAGCTGCCGGTATCCAGGCCAGTCTTTTCAGCCCAGGCAAGGGGTTCGTCATTTTTCAGGGCTTTGGGATTTTCAAAAAGATAGGTGAACATCTCCTCGAATTTTCCCTGTTCATCCGCGCATTCCGCAGCCATTGCCGCATTCATTGCGTTGGGATGTATGGACAGGGGATAATCCTTGAATACAAGATTGATTTTTCCGGGTTTGATGAAATCTTCCGAGAGATTTCCGTAGAGTTTTTCATAAAAAACAGAGCAGAAAGAGCATTCATAATCTAAAAAAAGAATGATGCTTGTTTTCGCCTTTGGATCGCCGATTACCGGATCATCATCTGCTGTAATATTGACCTCTCTGGGCTGGGGACGGCTTTCAGGCTGATTAGCGTTTTTTACGGCACCGGTAAGACGGGTGATACCTGTGTCAATTTTGTAGAGATAGAAAAGGGCGCCCCCGAGCAAAACTGCAATAATACAGACTACACTGAGGGTGAGAATGGGAATAATATTTTTTTTCTGCATAATTCAGCTTTACTTCGGACAGTACGGACAGTTGCCAGTGTAGCCCCAGGAAGTTGAATTATATATATCACATTGTGATGTGACTTCTTCTGAATCCGGAGCGAATCCGTCCATGCAGAGATACGCATAAGCCGCCTGGCAGAAGGAATCCCGCTGAATATCCGATGTGGGCCCCTGATATGTATCGGTACAGTAGCTGACGCTGCCGGCTCCGGCTTCATCAGCAAAGTAGCCGCCGCTTCCCGGGGTTTTATAGTCTTCCCATTCAGAACCGCTATAGTATACCCCGTATCCGGTGTTATACGTGTACCCGATGTCATAACAGCTGAGGCCTTCATGGAAATAGACTTCTTCGGTGGAATCATAAGGATTACAGGACGATTTTGCGCATTCTTCACAATCGTATAATACAATTGAAGAATCAATACTGTTTACATCTTTTGTTTCACATGCGCCCTTTATGAGGAAACCGCAGATACTGCAGGACGAAAAGATAAGAATGACTGCCAAAGCTCCGATCACATATTTCACTATGATGCTCCTAATATTTTGTTTAATTTCTAACAGCAATATTCATGCCAGTAGGAGTATTTTTATTAGTTCATTACAGGATAAAGAAATATAAAATCCGTGTAAAAATAAATTGCAGTGAAACTGTCAATTTTTGTCTGTTAGTCAAGATAAATTGACTTGTATTTTCTTCTTCCCTCATGTAAGATGGCGGAAAATGGAGATTATAAAAAAGTCCGCATTCCCGGAAAATCCTATTGTAATTATTGATGATGAACCCGATAGCCTGAATAACCTTAAATCAGTCATTGGGGCTTCAGGAAAAATGAATCTTATCTGTATTGAAGATTGTACGAATCTTCTGCCTTTATTAAAAGAAGTGCATGCTGAAGTCCTTATTCTGGATTTATCTCTGCCCCGGGGCTGCGGCAGGAAACTGCTTGCAGACATACAGGATAATTTTCCCAATATACTGGTTATTGTAATGGCGGAAACAACTGAGCTTAATGAGGCATTGGAATGCATGCGGCAAGGGGCTTTTGATTATATAGTCAAACCGGTTGAGAATAACCGGCTTGTAAACAGCCTTAAACGGGCAATAGAATTCCGGGAGATGAAACGGAATTATTCCAGTTTGAAACAGCACCTTATTGAGAATACTTTAACATCTCCGGATGCTTTTTCTGAAATAATCACCCGAAGCACAAAGATTCATGCCATTTTTTTATACGCTGAATCCATTTCATCCAGCAGAGAGCCTATTCTGATTACCGGAGAAACCGGAGCAGGGAAGGAGCTTCTCGCAAAGGCTATTCATACAATCAGTATGAACGAAGGCCGGCTTGTAATCGTGAATTCCGCGGGGCTGGATGATTTTATGTTTTCAGATACGTTGTTCGGCCACAGGAAAGGCGCGTTCACCGGAGCTGTTGAATTAAGAAAAGGGCTGATCAGTACTGCTGCAGGAGGGACGCTGATATTAGATGAAATAGGCGACCTAAGCCCTGCTTCGCAGATAAAGCTTCTCCGCCTTATCGAAACCGGTGAATATTTTCCCCTCGGGTCGGATACTATAAAGAAAAGCGATGCAAGAATAATTGTTACAACAAATCATGATCTGAAAGAGCTTGTGGAAACAGGCAGGTTCCGGAAAGATCTTTACTATCGCCTCAGTGTTCATACTATTGAGCTTCCGCCTTTAAGGGAGCGCAGGGAAGATATTCCCCTGCTCTTTGAACATTTTCTTGAAGATGCTGTCTGGAAGACCGGGAAAAAACTGCCGACCTATTCTCCGCAGATAATCAGCCTCCTTTCCTCCTATCCTTTCCCCGGCAATATTCGGGAGCTTCGGTCTCTGGTCTATGACTGTGTAAGCAGAAATCATTCTGATTTTCTTTCTGTTGAAATGTTTA
>Ga0272442_10011016_pt1 | contig 11074 bp, 11 predicted proteins | sample SSMForm2O_FD_200262 | JGI IMG/M metagenome (GOLD analysis project Ga0272442, IMG submission 200262) | Marine sediment archaeal communities from Little Sippewissett salt marsh, Falmouth, MA, United States - SSM-Form-2O | ecosystem: Environmental > Aquatic > Marine > Wetlands > Sediment ... | reverse complement strand
CGGGATTTGTCCAGGTTCCGGAATACGGTGTATTTCTGCTTAACAAACAGCGCGAGCCTTGACATCGGAACAATCGGGTAACCTAAAAAAGTAAACTCCCATCTTTTATCAATATCAAAGTACACATTATTAAGAACAACCCGTTTTCTGTTTGGGTCTGCATCCAGAAAATCGTTTCCGATAAAAAAGCCGAGGAATACAAGGTCGGGATTGTATTGCAGGCCGTATTTTTTGAGCATTTCAAGCTGCTCGGCGGTATGCGTCATCGGATAGCCCGTGTTAATGACATCAACCGCATGCCCGCCGCGGGATTGTTCGAACATTCCTTCTAATAGAGCGGTATAATTTTTATCTTTACCTCCCCTCCAGCTGAACGAATCGCCCACAACAAGAATCCGAAAAGTCGAAGGCTTTTTTTGCAAAGGATAATCGTGATCATTAAACCCGAAACGGTTTGTGCCGTTTGCATAGGGACGCACACGGAACCCAAGGTCTGGATCATACTGATAAAAGCCGTGGAACAGATAGGGCTCTGCAAATATCATTAAGAGTTCCAGCATGATAAGACAAAACAATACGGTGCTCGCGGAATAAACAAAAAAAGCTTTTGTTGTCGTAAAAATTTTCATAAATATCTTAAGCCCATACGGTACTGTTTACGCTGATACATTCCTCCTGCCAGGTAAAAGCAGGTTGACAAGTCCTGCCGCAAGCGCTCCGCACACCACGCCGGTCGAATTCGCCGCCATGTCCAGCCACTCGCCGTAGCGGTTCACGTAGGGCTGAATCAGTTCGATCGTGCCGCTGTAGGCGATAAAGAGCACACCGAGCAAAAGCCAGTTCTTTGGTTTTCGCAATGCGGCCGGAAACATCAGACACGCATACGCGATCAGGTGGTGGGTCTTGTCCGTGCCCGGCACGGAGGGCAGCTGCTCCAGCGGCCACAGGGACAGGAACGTAATGGCAACGAGGGTCGCCACGGTTAGGATACGCCAGTATGTTTTGATGATGTTTAGCATGCGGGTCATGGTGCGATTCTTGAAATCGTGCCTGAATGAGTATGGTCTCCTCATATTGCCCATAAATTCTAACCCTGATAGGCCAGATAGGCTATAAATTTTTTGACGCCATTTTTTTGTGTTGACAAGGGCCTTTGCCGACCCTATAATGAAATTGAATTCATATTCAACATAAGGGTTGAGTTTCCATGGATGACAAGCGCCAGCGTATTTTAGATGCCGCAACAAAGGTTTTTGCGGAAAAGGGCTTCGAGTACGCGACCATCTCCGCGGTTGCAAAAGAAGCGGGCATGTCGACCGGGCTCATCTATTCGTATTTCAAAAATAAGCTGGACGTGCTTCTCTCCCTGATCATTATTTTCCTGCAGACCATCAACGAGATGAACGCCCAGCGCGTTGCCGTGTTGAGGAATCCGTTCGACAAGCTTTACACCTTTCTGCACAACTGCGAGGACCTGCTGCTCAAGGACGACAGCTGCCTGAGCCGCGGAAAGGTTCTGCATGATGCCCTTCCGCACATTATCGGGATGAAGGACAAAGCGCTTATGCAAAAACGCGCTGAAATCCTTACGGCCAACAACCAGTTGATCGCGACCATTGACGACATCATGCTGCAGGGCCAGCAGGAAGGCGTGTTCGATACGACGCTCAAGCCGACCGTCATGCGCCAGGTTCTTTCCGGCACCATCGAGCGCGTGGTGTACGGCTTGTTTTTCAAGCGGTTCACCGGCGAGGAGATCGGCTATGACAGGCAGGACGCGCACGAGGCCCTGGTGCGCGTGATCGAGACGTTTATTAAAAAATAAATTTTTTTGGGCCCAAATTGAATTTGAATTCAATTTCAATTTTTTGGTGGTCTATTACTGTTAACACAAGGAGGACGTGCCATGCAGAACACGCACAAGCTGTCGGTGGAAGAACTTAAAAGCGTACCGGAAACATTGCTCTATCCGCTGAAATCACGCTACGTTGAAACAAAAAAAGAAAACGGGGTTATCAGCGACCCGCTGTCGGTAGAAATCCTTGACGCTCTCGACTATGACCATAGCCGTTCGAACCTCTACCCCATCTCACAGATCGGCGCGTGCCTGCGCACCATTATTTTTGATGAGCAGGTCAATCGCTTTCTGGATTCTTTTCCTAACGGCGTTGTCGTCAATATCGGCTGCGGGCTCGATACGCGCTTCCCGCGCGTTGACAACGGACAGGTGCTGTGGTTCGACCTTGACCTGCCCGAAGCGATAAAGCTGCGCAGGAGGTTTTTCGAGGAGACAGAGCGCCGCTGCTTTATCTCCTGCTCGGCCCTTGACCCCGCCTGGGCTGACGTTGTGCCCAAGGGGCGGCCGACGCTGTTCGTGATTGAGGGGCTCTCCTTTTATTTCACCGAGGAAGAAAATAAAAAAATGCTCGGGATCATTCAGGAAAACTTTCCGGGCTCTGAGTGCCTGATCGAGATCATGGCTGCCTGGTACGTGAACATGGTTTTAAAAATTGCCATGAAAAAGAATTACGATGACGCGCTGGACAACAAGGCTGGCGCGCTCGTGAAGTGGGGCATCAACAGGGGCCGCGAGCTTGAGGCATGGCCGGGCAGCATCAGGTTTATTGAAGAGTTCTTCGTGATCAGGCGCAAGCCGTCGGCATTCCCGTGGCGGCTTCGCCTTATGTTCTTTCTCGTTCCGGTACTGACGAAGGCCAACAAGATCGTGCGCCTCAGTGTGGGGTAATGAGTTTAAAGCGTGAAGTTCGAGCTGGGAGTAAAACAGAAGAGGGCAGGCAAACTATGTTTTTTGGAGGGCATGCTCCGTCATGGCCGCATGTAATAATCACAAAAAAACGGACGTGGCGGAGCGCGTCCCTCCATCCGTACCTGCTGCTGGGCGGAAATGACAGAATGCGTGGATATTAGTCGGAGTGCTGCGGGCAGCTAGTGGATCACCTTGATGACCGCACCGGGCACCAGTTGGGCGTTTTCGGGCATGCCGTTGAGTACGGCCAGCTCCTTTGTAAACTGCGGGCTGCCGGCGGTGCGGCGTGCGATCTGCGAAAAGGTATCCCCCCTGTGCACCGTGTAGAGTTGCAGGCGGCGCATGTCGTCGCGCGGCCCGTAGGCGAGGCCGTCGATATAGTTCAGGTATACGTCCGCCCCGACATAGCCCGTGCCGGTGCCCGTGCCGGTGGGCGTAGAATTCAGCTGGCCCATGGTGTCCTGCATCGTGCGCACGACCTTGGCGCGGGCCTCGATGCGCGCGACACGGTCGAAAATAAAAGGATGGGTCATCATATATTGCTGCGGGCCCGAGGGACCCTGGCTAATCTGCGACAGGCTCATCATGAAATCCCTGACGCGCACGGGGTCGTAGCCGGCCGCGAACATGTAGTCGACACTCTGGGAATCTGCAAGGTATTCGCGCTCGCGGCTGAATCCGAGCATGAGGGCGTTAAAAAGCTGCGAGCTGGCCGCGGCAACGTCTCCGCCACCGCCGCTTGAGCTGGCAGCACCCACTGCCCCGGCCAGGATAGCGACCTGCGCCAGCATGTTCTGCGACATCATTGCGGCGCTGTCGCGGCCCACCACGTGCCCGATTTCGTGCCCGAGCACGCCGGCCAGTTCGGCTTCGTTGTTGAGCATTGCCAGAAGCCCGCGCGTTATGTAGATATAGCCGCCGGGCACGGCAAAAGCGTTGACCTGATCGGAGTCGAGCACGGTGAACGTATAGTCGATATCTGTGCGCTTGCAGACCGTGACAAGCTTTTGTCCGACACGGTTTATGTACTGCTGCAGGGGCTGGCTGTGGTAGTAGCCGAAATGTTCGATGATCTGCGGATGCGCGGCGCGGCCGATGTTGAGCTCGCGTTCTTCGCTGACGATGTTGAACTGCTGCTCGAGGGTAACCGGGTTGACCATGCATCCGCACGGCAGCAGTGCAAGCACGGCAAACATAACCCGGAACCCGGTTCGTTTGCGACGTTTGTTGAGCAGTGTGCCCGGAGCGGCTTTAAACATTTTTCACCTTCTGTTTGCGGAAAAGCATCAATGCGGGTGCCTGTGAATACCCGTCTGATTCTTCCGGTATATAACTATAACATAAAATAAATGGCCCGTATCGGCAAAATGCCCCGGCGCGGTCGGTGTTTTGCGAAAAACAATTGAATTATTGACTGAAATAGGGTATTGTACTTCTTTTAATCATACGATTGCAGTATTATTTTTACGAACGCACGGAGAAATCATGGGAAAAATAAGCCGCCAGCAGTCAGCCAAGCGCAAGAAAAAGAAAAGAAAAGTGAAACGCATCGGGCGGGGCAAACGCCGCTAGGGCTGGCTGTGCCGGGCACGAAACAGCCGCTGCTGCTGCATGCCTGTTGCGCTCCCTGCGCAACGCATGTGCTTGAACTGCTCTCACGCTCATACAGCGTTACCGCGCTTTTTTACAACCCCAACATTCAGCCAGACGAGGAATACGAGCGACGCCTGGAGTCCATGCGGCTTCTGTGCCGGATCACCGATACGCCGCTGCTGGTGGAGTCCAGCCCGGTTGCCGTGTGGGACGCCTGGGTACGGGGCCTCGAGGACGAACCGGAGCAGGGCGGCCGCTGCCTGCAATGCTTCAGGGGCCGGCTCGAGTTCAGCCTGCGCCTGGCCGAACGTTTGGGCTTTCCCGTCATTGCCACAACCCTGACGGTGAGCCCGCTCAAACAGGCCGAAGCGATCAACGCGATCGGCCTTTCACTTGCAGCCGGGTCAAAAGTGCGCTACCTTGAAAGCGACTTCAAAAAACAGGACGGCTTCAAAAACAGTTGTGAGCTGAGCCGACACTATAACCTTTATCGCCAAAACTACTGCGGGTGCCGCTACAGCCGCAGGCAACGGGACGATCTATGACCACTTCTGCTTCAGAAAAAAAGGCGTTTGACTTTATCGATATCCTCGCGCGTTCGGAAAAGCCGCGCTCGCGCGGACTTACCATGGTGCTTGACAAGGCGGTCGGCCTGAACGGTGTCGAGGACCTGCTGCAGGCTGCCCCGTACCTTGACATTATCAAGCTGGGCTGGGCAACTCCGCGCCTTATCCCGGAGCAGGCTCTGCGCAAGAAAATAGCCCTGCTGCGCGAGCATGGCATCAATGTCGGCAATGGCGGCACTTTGCTCGAGATCGCCTTTCAGCAGAATAAAACGGATGCTTTTTTCAGCTATTGCCGCGATATAGGCCTTACCCACATCGAAGTGTCCAACGGTGTCATCGAGATGAGCGACGAAGAAAAAGCTGCGCTTATCCGGACAGCCTGCGAGCAGGGTTTTTTCGTGATGTCGGAAGTCGGCAAGAAAGACCCGGCTGCCGACCGCCTGCTCAGCCTTAAGGACCGCGTGCGCGAGGCCAAAAGCGACCTTGCGGCCGGAGCTCACTATGTGATCATCGAGGCGCGTGAGGGCGGACGCAATTTGGGCGTCTATGACGAGCGCGGCACGCTCAAGGAGGACATGGCACGTTTTCTAGCCGAGGAGATTGGGCTTGAAAACCTGATGTTCGAAGCCCCGGAAAAACACCAGCAGGCCGAACTGATCCTGCTGTTCGGCCCTGACGTGAACCTGGGCAATATACGCACCGAGGATGTCATTCCGCTCGAGACCCTGCGCCGGGGCATCAGGGGCGATACCTGTGGCAAACTGTAGAATCATCTGCGCCGCATTCGGGGCGTTCGAACTGCAGCCCGGCGAGTTGCCCGTGCTGATCGACACCCTGCGCGCGGCAAGCACGATCGTTACCGCGCTTGCCCGCGGTGTCAGGCGAATCCTTCTTCTGCCCGAGGGCCGGCAGCCGCAGGACTATGACACGCGCGATCTGCTCACCATCGGCGAATCCGGCGGCAGGCAGCTGCCGGGGTTCGAGGCCGGCAATTCCCCGGCAGCCCTGGTTGATATCCTCGCCCGCAATCCGCGCGACACCATTGTCATGAAGACCTCAAATTTAACGCGCCTGCTGGCCGGTCTTGACAGGGCCGTTATCTGTTCGAGCATGAACGTACAGGCGGTCGCAGCATATTGCGCGGGAAAGGATACCTGCATTATCGCGGCAGGAGGCAGCCGCGGGCAGGCCGAGGACCTGGGCGTTGCCCTGGCCCTTGCCGCGATAATGGGCGGCGCCGATTTTGATCCCGACGCTCTGGCATCCTGCGTGCGCGAGAGCGAACATGCCCGCCACCTTCAGTCGCTTGGCTTTCAGGCCGATATAGACTATATAGCCGGCAGCGGTCAGTATGCGGTCGTGCCGGTGTATGACGGCAGCAAAATACGCAAAGTGAATCATCCGTAAAAATTCTGGATACTGCGCTGCGAAGCAAGTATGGGCATTATTTCGAAGGGTTAATTTTTTTTGGAGGGACGTGCTTCTGCACGTCCGCCATGTTTGTACGCGGCCATGCGGAAGCATGGCCCTCCAGGAAATCTCCCGAAGCCTGCCCTGAGTTCAGCCACGGGTCGAAATGGCAGGCGAATTTAATACGCCCTGAACCGGGAATGTCACCCCGCACTTGATGCGGGGTCCATTAAAATGAGTGGATTCCGGATCGCGCTGTCCCTCCTCCCTAGCAGGCTACTGCGCAGGACGGGCGCTTGCCCGGAATGACAAATATGGTACTTCTGCTTATCGACTTGATTGGCATGTAACGACCCCGAAATGTATTTTCATGAATCACTAGTGAGAATGCCAGATGAGCATTGACCAACACATTGTTGAGACGATAGAACGCGCCGCTGTGGACCTTGTCTGCTCGGTACCCTGCAATATGCTCGGTGGTGTCATGGAGCTGTTTGCCGGGCGCGTGCGGCATGTGCCGGTCACGCGCGAGGAGGAGGGCGTGGGGATCGCAGCAGGCGCGGCCCTGGCAGGCAAGCGGCCGCTGCTGCTCATGCAGAACTCTGGCCTCGGCAATTGCGTGAACGCGCTTGCATCGCTTACCGGCCTGTACGAATTGCCGCTGTTTTTGCTGATGAGCCACCGCGGCGGCGAGCGCGAACTCATCTCAGCGCAGAAGCCCATGGGCCAGGCCGCCCCGCGTGTGCTTGATGCGCTCGGTATCCCCTTCGATTCTATTGTCGGTGCGAATGATCTCGTGCGCCTCGAGAGCGCGCTGCGGGAAGCCTACGATGAAAGCCGCGTGCGCGCGGCTTTCCTTCAGCCGGAGTTGTGGTCATGAAGCGCATAGACATCATACGCCGGGTGGCGGAACAGGACGGCCTTATCGTCGCCAATATCGGATTTCCGGCCCGTGAGCTGTTCAGTGTGCATGATAGGCCCGGCAATTTCTATATGCTGGGTTCCATGGGCATGGCAAGCTCCATCGGCCTTGGCCTTGCGCTGAGCCAGCCAAGTCCCGTGTATGTTATCGACGGCGACGGCGCGCTGCTCATGAACCTCGGTTCCCTTGCCACCATTGCCCGCGAAGCCCCGCCCAATTTGTGTCTGATCATCGTTGACAATGGCGTGTATGGCAGCACGGGCAATCAGCCGACCGCGCGGGCAGAAGGCACCGACATTGCGGCACTTGCGCGCGCTGCCGGATGCACGCATGTGCTTGAGGCAACAGATGAGCTGCGGCTGGATGCCGCGCTTGTGGGGTTTGCTTCAGGCCTGTGCGTGATCGTGGCGCATGCCCAGGCGGGCAATGCCGAAGTGCCGATCATCGACCTCACTTCGCTGGAGATCAAGCAGCGTTTTATGCGGTGCCTGTCATCCTGAGCGAAGCGAAGGATCTCTTGAGATTCTTCATCCCGCTCAAGCGGGATTCAGAATGACAGGGGGCTGTTTTACGGTCGCTTCAACCTCTGGATACCGGTTTTCACCGGTATGACTGAAGTTACGCTATACCCTTTTTTTTGCGTTCCATCTGCTGGCGCAAAGCATCGCCAAGGGTGCCGAGCGAGCCTGAGCTTTTTGTCTTCGGCCCGGAGCTGACGTATTTTTTGCGCAGGGCTTTTGCCTGGGTATCATCCTCACGCACCGCGTCTGCCGTAGCGGCAAGGTCAAGCGCGATGCGCCTCCTGTCGCGGTCAATTTCCCTAACGATGACCGCAACCTGGGCACCGGGCTTGATATCGGCGTCCCTGCCTATTTTCGAAACATGCAGCAGCCCGTCGATGCCGGGTACGAGGGTGATGAACGCGCCGAATTTCGTCATGCGCGCAACCGTTCCCGTGTGGGAGGATCCCTGGGCAAAGTCGTATGCGGCTGAGTCCCAGGGGTCGGGCAGGCAGGCCTTGAGGCTGATGCTGATGCGCTCCTGCTCCCAGTCAATGCCGAGCACCTTGACCTCCACCTGCTGACCGGGCGCGAGCACATCGGATGCGCGCTCAACGCGGCTCCAGCCCAGCTCGGCCATGGGTATCAGGCCGTCAGCTCCGCCAAGGTCGACAAAGGCCCCGAAATCGCGCAGCGATGAGACCGTGCCGTTTACGGTCATGCCTTCCCGCAGGGTCTCTTTGAGCTTTTCCTTGAGTTCCCTGCGTTCTTCTTCAAGCACGGCACGATGCGACACGATAATGGTGCGCCCGTTTTCCTGATACGACGTTATTTTAAAGGTGAGCTTTTGGCCGATGAGCTCGGAGCTGTCTTCAACCCTGCGCAGTCCCATTTGCGAGAAGGGGCAGAATGCGCGCTTTGCTCCGGAAATTTTTATGGAGTAGCCACCCTTGACTTCCTGGTCCACGGTTCCCTCGACCGGAATACCGCTGCGGTGGGCCTCTTCGAGAAAGTCGTTTGAGCCGCTCCCGGCTCCAAGCCGGGTGGAGAAAACCTGCTCGCCGTGGCCGGCGCTCAGGCAGTAGGCGCTTATGGTGTCGCCTTCGTGTACCGTTACAGCGCCGGAATCGTCACGAAACTCGCCTGCTTCGATCGCCCCCTCGCTTTTGCCGCCGAGGTCGATGAACACCCACTCAGGAGTAATTTTTACGATCTGTGCCGAGACCTTGTCGCCGGGCTTGAGCCGATCCGAGGCGATGAAGCTTTTTTCGAGCAAATCGGCAAAGCTTTCCTCTTCTTCGTTCGGCTGCGCTTCGTGGTTGTTTTCGTTCATATGAGTGCCTGTTGTTTTGATACGCAATATGTGGGTTGATGTTTGGGTTTCTCTATTTTAATTGTAGCCATCAATATAGTGTCATTCTGAATCCGCCAAAGGCGGATGAAGAACCTCAAGAGACCCTTCGGTTCACTCAGGATGACAGCTATTGGCATTTCGAAGGGGTCAATTTTGTGGAGGGACGCGCTTATGCGCGTCCGCCATATTTACATACGGCCATGCGGAAGCATGGCCCTCCAAGATCTCTCCCAAAGCCTGCCGCAGGCGCAGTCGAAGTGTCGAGATGACAGCAGAACATAAAACGCCTTAACGTTTATCAATTGGTTCATATTTCAGGTTAAACGGACCGGAATACATGGCCCGCGGCCGGTAGATCCGGTTGGTCTGCAAATATTCATGTACCCGCGCGACCCATCCGGCAACACGGCTGACAGCAAAGATCGGGGTGAACATCTCGGGCCTGATCCCGAGGGTCTGGTAGACAATGCCGGAATAGAAGTCAACGTTGGGAAAAATTTTCTTGTCAGCACCGAGCCGGGCAACGGCTGCGCGTTCTACGGCCCGGGCTGTTGCGAAAAGACGTTCTGCTTCCGGATTGCCCTTGACCAGCATTTCGGCCATGGGCCCCAGGATGCGCGCGCGCGGGTCGTATGCCTTATACACGCGATGACCGAATCCTGATATTTTTTTCTTGCGGCTGAGCCGTTTTTCAACCCATTCTTCAGCGTTTTCAGGGGCGCCGATTTTTTTGAGCTGGATCATGACTTCCTCGTTGGCGCCGCCGTGCAGGGGGCCGCTGAGGGCGGCAATGCCTGAGCCGATCGACAAATAAATGTCGGACAAGGTCGACGCGGTCACCATGGCGGCGAATGTGCTGGCATTCATGCCGTGATCGGCGTGCAGGATCAGGGCGATATCCATCACGCGCGCCTCCAGCGGCGTGGGGCGCCTGCCGGTCAGCATGTAGAGAAAGTTGGCCGCATGGTTCAGCTCCGGATCGGGGTCAACGGGCATTTTGCCCTGGAACGTGCGGGCAATGGCAGCAGCGATCGTGGGCATGGCCGCTATCATGTGATAGCAGGCCTCAAGGCCCTCGGCGCTGTCGGATTTTTCAGCGCGCGTTTTGTGCTGTTTGAATTCGTAGATGGCATGTGCCTCACCCCGGGGCGCGGTTTCCATGGGGATCGAGTCCTCGTCCGCGCTGATGGCATCGGCAGAGCCGGGGCGACCCACGGCCTGGTCAAGCCGGGTGAAGTCCCTGCGCATCAGGTTGGTGCCCATGCGCAGGCTGGCCATGGCATTGAGTTCCTCGACGCCGATACTCATCAGCCGGCGCAGGGTCTTGTTGACATTGCGATAGCTCGTCAGCAGGGCCTTGTAGTCGCGCAGCTCGTCAACACCCGGCAGGTGCCCGTGCAGCAGCAGGTAGGATACCTCTTCATAGGTTGAGTAGGCGCACAGGTCAAAGATGCCGTACCCGCGGTAAATCAGCCATCCCTTGGCGCCGTTGACGAACCCGACCTTGCTTTCACAGGCGATCGCTCCTTCGAGGCCGGGGCCGACCGTGCATGTCATTGGCCATGTAACCTCGGATGCGAATTCAGGTTCGGGTTCGCTGCTGGTTTCCTCGCGGGCCTTTCGGGCCGCCTGTTCTATAATGTCGCGAATTGCTTCCAGTGCTTTGTTCATATAATTTTTCCTATAATTTTATTCGATGTGCCCCGGGTGTTTAACGAGCGCCGGGTATCGGGCTGTCTGTCCCGGGACTGTCGGTCGTATTCCGGCTGTTAGCGGGCGCTTTGGCGGATGTAATTTAAAAGGCCTCCGGCCAGGATCATCTGCCGCTGCCTGTAGGACATCTGGACGCGCGTGCGGATCTCTTGGTTGCGGGTCGCGTTTTTTATGGTGATGTCGGCTCCGGAGGCAACCTGGTCGCGGACCTGCTTAATGACAAGATTGTCCTCAGGGCCGATTTTGTCG
>Ga0272442_10011015_pt1 | contig 11076 bp, 9 predicted proteins | sample SSMForm2O_FD_200262 | JGI IMG/M metagenome (GOLD analysis project Ga0272442, IMG submission 200262) | Marine sediment archaeal communities from Little Sippewissett salt marsh, Falmouth, MA, United States - SSM-Form-2O | ecosystem: Environmental > Aquatic > Marine > Wetlands > Sediment ... | reverse complement strand
CGCCAATCTCCCTGCCGTCATGAGGAGAAACGTATCGTCTCCTGCGCCAAAGGCCTGCCTCACCTTCATCCTGCCTTTTTGCCCGGCCTCCCTGCGCTCTACGCCGTTATATATAACGCTTATCTTTGACTTTCGTGTGGTGCCTTTTGATATATGCGCCTCGGCGACCTTCCTCGATACCGCCGTAACCCTGTCCACGCAAAAATCGGTCGCCGTTAATAACCGCTCGCGCCATCTTCCGCCTATCTCAACGCTTCTAAGCGAAGATATGACTATAGGCACGCGCATAATCTTGGAGGCGATCCTGCCGACTATCTCCGCGGGAAAGAGATAATTATGGACTATGCGTGGTTTTTCTTTTTTAAGCACATAAAGCAGCTTTATAAAAGGTGCTGCTAAATTAATCCTTGTAGCGCCCAAGGCGTAAACCCTGAAGCCCTCTTTTCTAATCATCCTGCCCGCGGCGCCTATACCTTTAAGAGAGACGACAAAATGCTCGTATTCCTCGTCTTTAAAATTGCGCAATACCTTAAGGAGCATCATTTCCGCTCCGCCGATATCCGAATCCGCTATTATATGCGCTACCTTCACGCGCCCCACGCACTCACCCCCCACCCCGATCTGGAGACGCCAATCTGCAATCTGGAGACGTCTACCGACTCAATCGGGAAGTTGTCCCCGCGCCACACAGGAGACGTTTTCCGACTCAATCGGGAAGCTGTCCCCGCGCCACACAGGAGACGTTTTCCAACTCAATCGGGAAGCTGTCCCCGCGCCACACAGGAAGCTGTCCCAACTCCAAAGAGGAAGCTGTCCCCGCGCCACACAGGAAGCTGTCCCAACTCCAAAGAGGAAGCTGTCCCAACTCCAAAGAGGAAGCTGTCCCAATTCCAGAGAGGAAGCTGTACCCTATTCTCTGCTCCCCGACTAGGGGACACTTTCCTATTCAACTTCCAGACACTTTCCTATTCAACTTGGAAAACGTCTCCGCTTTGGGTTCCAGACACTTTCCTATTCAACTTGGAAAACGTCTCCGCTTTGGGTTGGAAAGCGTCTTTATTGTTTAACAGGGCGTTGTAGAGATCCATGTATTTCTGTGTAATTTGTTCCCAGTCGTACTGTTTAGAATCTCTCAAGGCATTTCCGCCCAATCTATTTGCCAGTCCCTCATCGGAAAGTAGTCTTAAAATAGCCCGAGTTAAACCTTCTATATTTCCGGCTTTTGCCTTCAGCCCGTTTTCCTCATGCCGTATAATACTGTCCACGCCCGGGGCATCCGTCGTCACCACGGGCAGCCCCGCGGCCATGGCCTCTATAACGACCTTGGCGAAAAACTCCATCAACGTAGGAAACACAAAAACATCGGCGGCCTTATAATAGCGGACCAACCTTTTATCCGGGATCTCCGGCTCGCCGCCCGAGGAAACATCCGGCCTTATATCCTTCAAGATAAGGTACTCGCCGACGCCCTCCTTCTCGGCGAGCGCGCCTATACCGGAGCACCCCCTGCCTATCAAAAGCCATTTGAAGCGCGCGCCGGCCTTCACCAGGCGCTTTATAATTTCCGGGATGCACCCAAACGCCTTTTTCGGATGGTTGCGTCCGACGGTTATTATAAGCCGCTGCGTATCATCGAGTCCAAGCTCGCTTCTTGCATCTTTGACGCCATGGCCTGATTCAAACCGCGCGCAATCAACGCCGTTGGGTATGGCGAAAATCTTTTTCTCCTGCGCCCCCAATGATATATAATCCTTCTTCATATCATCGGCCGGGGCTATAAGGGCGTCGAATTTACCGTAATTCGCCTTCATTATATTCTCGGCCTTAAGATCCAGCCTGTAACCGTATCCGATTTCCGGAAGCGCCTGAATGTCCTCGCCGGCGCAGCGCAGGAGGCACGGAATATCATTCCTGTTGAAGAAATCCGCGGCCGCGGCGCCAAGCGGATACCCTATGACCACGTGCCAGATATCGAATTTATATTTTGACTGCAGCGCGCCGAGCAGTCTTTCAAGATATAATTTTCCCAATCCGAACGCGGCGAATGTGAGCCTCACAAGCAGGGGGTTCAACCTCTCTACGCCGTATACGAACGCACGGTCCCCGGCGCCGCCGCGCGACGCCGCCGCTATAACCGCCTTATGCCCTCTGACGGCGACACCCTTCGCCAGATTATGCAAAAATGCCTCGGCGCCGCCTGTCTGGGTCGTGATATAGCGTGAGGTAAGGTATCCTATCCTCATCCGTTTATAATCCTCAATATCTTATCGCGAATCTCGCTGCGTCCGGGGCCGTATAAGTAATAACGATACCTCTCCTGCGCCCTTCTGCTGATCTCCGACACCCTCCGGCCGTCATCCAACAGGCCGCGGAGTCTGTCCTTGAAATCCTTAAGGTCCCATGAAAACGGTATATAGGTCTCGTCCTCCCGGTATAGGGGCGGCCAGGTCTCGAGATGCGACATATCCTGTTTGAATAAAAGCGCCCCGTTTATAATAATCTCGAAGTCCCGGCAGCTGATCTCGCCCAATCCGAAGGGGCTCACGCCTATCCTTGAGCGCCTGAGCTCTTTCAGATACCGCCCGCGCGGCATCTTACCGCATTCGACGCCGAATTCATCCTTAAGCATAGACGTGATCTCTTCTCTCTGCCGCCTGATAGTATTCCTGAGATGCGAAAGCCCTATCCTGCCGGAGACGCCCATCCGCCTCGGGCCGTCGGCGCTTGTGAACCTTATACTGTAATCCGTCTTGACGGGCAGGCGCGCCCTTAATCTCGCGATCAAAGACCCGTACAGATAATTATAAGTGCCCCATTCATTCATAGCGCTGTTCCATGAAACGCCCAATTTACACGCATCTTTTTCCGCAAGTGTGTAATCCGCCGCCGGCCTTCTCCGGGCGGGCCCGTGATGTTTCACGCCGTCTTCTATCGCGAATAGATCCTTGTAGTAATCCGAGAAGATTCTGTGGCCGTAAAACACCTTGCCGTATAAGGACCTGTCCTTCAGCACCTGGGCCTTATAATAGCCGTCCACAAACGGCATAACGCTAAACTGCGTGGTCCCCGTACTGTCTGTGGTATCAAACCATATGACCTTCGAGACCCTTTTCTTGAGGCCCGCCAGTGTTTCATATAGCCGCCCTTCCCTTTTTGGGAACCATTCCCTGAATATCTTACTGTTTATAAAAACGACGTCGCAGGCGGAAATCTTTCCGTCAATACTGTCCGAGAAGCGAAATCTGACTCCTTTATGCGCAAAAAATTCCCTGTTCGCCAGAAACGGATATATCAGGCCCAGTGAATTCGGCGAGCTGTAGGTAGTCAGCACGTTCACCAGTATCTTACTCATCATCCCGCCCCCGCCTTGCCGCGCTTTTGATTAAATCGAAATACCGCCTGTCTATAAGATCGGATGAACACCGGGAAATTATCTTTTCTCTAGCCCCATCAAGGGAGTTCCGATCTATCATAATGGCCTTTTTTGTCTTTTCGGCGAACTCATCGGCATCCAGGCCCGATATAAATCCGTTAATGCCGTCTTTTACCCATGTGTCCGTAACACCCGGCAGGCGATTGGCGATGACCGGTATGCCGCAGCTTATGGCCTCAAGCATAGGCGTCCCGAGGGCCTCCAATCTGGTAGGAAACAAAAACGCGTCCGACATCTTAAGGTATTCGTCCACATCATCTATAAAACCCGCTTCTATGCGCACCCTGCCTTCAAGGCCGGATTCCGCGGCCTTCTTTTTTATCTCCTCCAGATATCTCCTGTCTCTGGCTAAAAGAGGGCCTCCCTCGGCCAACGGCCCGGCCAGAACCAGTTTAAACTCATCCGGCAGCCTCCTCAGCACATCCAGGAGGAATACCTGGTTTTTACTCGGCCTGAATTTCGAAATGCATATCAACAGGATATCCTTATCGTTAAACGGCGTGTGTTTGGCGCGCAATCTCGATTTATTGGCCCTGTCTATAAAAAACCTTTTCTCGTCTATGGGATTGGGCCTGCACCAGACATTTTCTTTATATCCATGCTCCTCGCACACCTTCCTAAGCATCTCGGATATGCAGACAATAGAGGCGCCTTCGGGGAATCTCTTTCCGAGGAGGGCCTTGAAGAAAAACGGCTCATAGTGGTGAGGCGTATAGGCCTCATTGCACAACTCCACGATAAGCGGCTTCCTGAGGATCTTCGCGAAGGTCACGGCGGCCGAGGTTACCCAATTCTTGCCGAATATATGCATTACCTCGAACCTTCCTATATTGAGGATAAGATATCGCCATGTCAGGACGGCCTCTGCCAGGTAATTGCATCCGTTTTTAAATTTCTCGATGATTCCGGATGAACCCTTTTTCCTCTTCTCGTCGGTCGCGGAGGAAAACACCTTCCCTGCTATCCTGGTAACCTTATGGCCGTCTATGTGATAGACCTCACTCCGGTTGTAGGCAAGGGAGCCCGTCAGGACCTCGAAATCTACGGGAAACTTTTCGGATATCCTGGCGTAAGTGCGGCGCGCGCGCAGGCCCGAACCCGCGTATTCGGGGGTATACTTGCTGCTTACGACAAGCACATTTACGGTTTCCATCCTATTCCTTCCTCAATAAAACGGCCCTGACGCCTCCTTCGCGCGAGATAAGCGCCAGGCTGTCTTCCTTCGAAATACCTTCGTAAATACCTCTTGTAACCCTGTCCGTATTCAGCGCAAAAACGGGCCTGTATCCCTTTTGCCTCATCCTCGAATTCCGATCGTCGGTGGAAGTCAGGATTTTCGGAATGTACCCGAGGGCGAACAGTTTCCTGATCTCCCTTTCTATGTCGTGGCGCGCGGAATCATATTTCGGAAAATGCGTCTCGAATAATATGTCCGGATATAAGTTAAGATCCCGCGCGGCATCGGCGATCCTGCCGAGCACCTCAACCTCATGGCCCTCGATATCCATACGGACGCACGCTATATCCCTGTGCGCGGAGAATATCCCGTAGATATCCACCGCCTTAACCTCGACGGATGCCTTCTCTTCGGCGGCCTCGGCGCCCCTGTAGCGCGCGGGATTAAGGGTATGCAGGTTTGATTTTTCCGATATATAAAATCTACGCGTTCCCGTATTGTTTGAAACGGCGCTGTTATTGGCCTCGACCCTGTCAAAAAGGCCGTTAAGTGTGAGATTTTTTTTAAGGAGCGAAAAATTGTCCTTGGAGGGCTCATAGGCGACTATCCTTGAGCGGGGACCGGCAAGAATGGCCTCAAGAATAACGTAATATCCGAGATTCGCCCCTATATCAAGGATCTTTGAGCCCTGCCGCAGATGCCTTTTGAGAACGCTTATCTGGTCTCTCTCGCGCGTGCCGTAAATAAAAAGCGCTTTCGATATGCCGTCGTCTTTAAGGTCGATGTACATCTCATAATCTATGCCCAGCTCTCCGTCTTTGACCTTTATCTTTTTATATCCGGAGGCAGACGGCAGCGCGCTTAAAATAAACCATGCCACCGCCCTCGCGCATATTCGCGAAAGGCCTAAAGGTCCGTACTGCCTTAAGAGGTTTGCGTATTTTCTCAAAATATTCATACCGGGCCTAATATATATTCCCTGTGCTCAAGCGCGGCTGCCTTGCCTGCCCCGCGGTCGCGAAACGCGTATCCCAAATCATCAATAATAGCCTTCAGTTCATCCACGGAAGAATCGAATAACGCAAGCTGTCTCGGATGGACGCTTAAGAATATATCGGGCCTATATTTAAGTATCGACCGGCGCGCGCCTTTTAATACATTGCATTCGGCGCCTTCGACGTCCACCTTAATCAACTCAGGCCTCACGTTAGATCCCTCGACAAAATCATCCAGGGATACCTGCCGCCTGTATACCTTTGAATAACCTCCGGCGCCGCTTTTCAGGCGCAGGGAATTCATCGGGTCCGTGGCGCCTTTCTCGTAAAACACCTGGCCTTCTCTGGTCTCTTCGCCTATTACGTAAGGGAGGACTCTTACGTTACGGATATCGTTATATTTAAGATGCCTCTTCAGATACTTCCTGTTGGCCTCCGCCGGTTCGAAGGCATATACTGTGCCGCCGGGCGCGATATTTTTAGCGGCGGGAATGGTATAAAGCCCGATATGAGCTCCTATATCAAATACGGCCGTTTTCCCCGCGCAATATCCGGGCCATTTGTTAAAGCCGGTGTTATGGCCTCTGCCCAAATTCTCATATCCCCTGAGGGCAAAGTGGTAATCCAACCTGTAAGGGGCCTCTCCTCCCAACCTGACGGCTATGCCGTTCCTCGTGAACGGGAACATAATTATCTTATAAAGACCCTTAACGGCATATTTCAAAAGGGGCGTCTTTTTCGCCATGCGCGCTATATCTTTACTTTTAAATAAGGCCGACTGCGGCATATCCTTAATTACCTTCTCGCGATTCCCGCATCCTTTATGCGCTTCCATAGCATCCAGATAGACAATCTGGATTTTCTCAAAAACTCGCTTAACGGCGTATACATAGAGCACCTCAGGCACATCTCGGGGACCTTTCCGGATTTCCAATCCTCCCGTATCTTCCTCATCGGCTCCCCTCTCCAGACATCCAGAAGGCCGTTATCGCGGATATTTCCTATAACCATCTCATGTTTGAAATCCCTGCATACGCAAAAATTGACTCTGCCGTCCGCCAGCACGTTTATCCTTCTATAGAGCTCCGCGCACGGCTCTTTCTTTTTGCCCGCGCCCCGGCGAAACGAGGCCCCCTTCGGCAGGTCCTCCTCCTGTATAACCCCTCCCCAATTGTCGTACCCGCGTTCGTTCGGAAGGTGCGTGATATTTCTCCCGTTCATAAGGTCTGATATCTTTCTATAATCGGCGCTGTTTTTGTAATCGAACGTATCGTCGAATCTCAAGGCAAGGATTATACTAACGGGCCTGCGCAGGCGGATGTTCGTCTCCAACAGCTCGATTAAATTGGCCAGCATGGTCTCGTATCTATCGACTCCGAAGAGCCTGGCGTACATCTCCTTCGATCCCAACGCGGTGGAAACCGAAATGCGCCTTATGCCGGATGTCAAGAGCCTTTCCGCTCCGACTTTCCGCAAGTTCAGCAGATTGGAATAGAAAAATATATTGTTGATGCCGGGACGGGCCTTCGCGATTCTGATTTTGTCGATTATGGTGCGGTCCATCAGCGGCTCCCCGATAGTGGGGGTCAGATTGATCCCTCCGCCGCCGACGGAATGATATTCCTCTACCGCCCTTTCGAAAATGTCAAGCGGCATAATCCGTTTCGTCTCTTTTGAATATCTGTAGGCGCAAAACGGGCACATAGCGTCGCATATATTGGTTGGCTCGGCGCCGAAACTCAAGAATCTATCTTCCAGGACCGATTCCAAAAAGCGCGATTCCTTCGCGCCGAGGCGGATGATTCCGCCTATCGACTTCACAGCGTCTTTGGCGGCTCTGACTACGCCTGCCATATCAGGCCTTTCCTTTCACGGCCCCGTTAAAGGGCTCCCTTTCCCGGCTATCGCTTATAAAACTGTCTATAGTCATCAAGGTCAAAATCAAATCGGAATAATCGCCCGCGCCCCGCATATGCCTTGCGAGGCAAACTCTCACCTTATCCATATCCAGAAAACCCAACGACTCCAGGGCCGGAGAATTCGGTATATCTTCCGCCTTTTCCCTTACGCCGTTTACGACGTCCGCCTTAAAAGGCCACGAGCGCTCGCCCCTGCCCGGAGGCAGCGAGGCATCAAGGCCCGCTTTTCTTAAGGCCCTGTTGAAGGCGAGTTTGGCCGTCAGCGTTAAATCGGAATCATAGATATGAAAATTCGTATTGGCGTTTCTTATCCCGTAACAGCGTTCGTCTAAAAATCGTATGGCATTCACCAAAACCGTTTTATTCATACGGCGTTCGGCGGGCAGGGAAAGATAAAAATCAAAAAGTTCGTTGTCAAAGGCAGGGGTCCTTTCTTCCGCCGCCGTCCTTAAACTGCTTATATTAAGAGACGTGTAATGCCTGGAAGGGTTATGCATAAGAAGATACTCCCAGAAGTCATACGCGTCGTTGCAGCAATCCCGCCCCTCGCTTATAATTTCCTGAACGGAAGAACGTATAGATTCTCTCATCCTCGCCTTATCCTTACTCGCCACTATATCCGAGGGGTCTGGGGACTTCAGGCGGTAACTTACGCCCGAAAGAAATTCTTCCCCGACGTTTTCCTTTAACCTTTTCATCTTTCTCATAAACGTCCTTTTACCGAAGGCCCTCACCGCGTTACAGGGCAGATATTTGCCCCCGAACATATAATCAAAACCATGGCCGTGGAAAAATACATCCGCCTTCGCCCTTATCTCATCCATCCCAAGGAAATGCGCGTGGACATACATATTCATGCCGCCCCCCAGAAAAGAGGCGTCTTTCAATATATCGGCGTAATAGCCCGGCGGCCTTTTTATAAATGTGTGCGGGCACCCTCTGGCGTCCGCCAATTCCTTCGCGACAAAATACTCGTTATTGCGCCTCTCTCCCACCGTAACGCACTCAGGCGCGCCTTCGAAGGCCGCCAGGACGCACCTCGAATCAAGCCCCCCGCTTAACAATAATCCGTATCTCCTGCCGTCACCGGTCCTCTTTCTAATCGAGCTACTTACTAAATCCGCCAACATATGGCTTGCTTCTTGAGGCGGCCTGCGCTTTTTAGTAAAATTTGGCCTCCAATATCTATCTACCTTCATAATGCAACTTTTCGCGTCGTATTTTAATAACGAAGCTGAATTTAAATATCTGCTCTTCTTGTCGTAGGTCTTACTGCCCAAAATTCTTTGCAAATATATAAATTCATAAAAAGACTCTCTATTAATGTCAAGATGGCTTTTCTTTAACAGCTCATCCCATATATCACCATAGTTAATTGAGCCCGTAAATTCTCCCTGATGAGAAAAATAATAAAAGGGTATTGAAGCAAACCTATCATTGACTATAGTCAAAACGCATGTTTTTTCGTCATACAATATCAATAAGAATGATCCATCAATCTCAAGCACTAGTGATTTATTCAAACCTTCCTTAAGCAATTTCCGGCTTACTGCGTCACCCGATATCTTACCGCGACATATCGGCGTCCCGAGAATAATTAACTGCTTACCGTCATCGTTATATATCGCGGGCTTAGGATGAAAATTTTCCTCTTCAATGCCCAGCCCGCCATTCTGAGAGATCGGCCGACTATTATGCGCTGAAATTTTAATTTTAAATTTGTAGAGCATCCTCTACTCCCGACATATCATCCACTTTTAACTAAATACTCATTAATCTTCTGTATAACGTAATCCTGCTGGTCGGAGCGCAATTCCGGAAAAAGAGGCAGGGCGAGCGTGTCGCCCGCGACGCGCTCGGTCTGCGGAAAATCTCCCTTTTTATAGCCGAGACCTTTATAACATTCCTGTAAATGCAGGGGGATCGGATAATACGCGCGCGATTCTACGCCGTTTTCGTTCAGAAAATCCGACAGTAATTCTCTTTTTGACCGATCGACTCTTATTACATACAGATGGTACACATGCTTTCCCTTGGCCTGTTCCCGGGGAACCGTAACAATATCTTTAAGGGCCGAACTATACGCCGCGGCCGTCTTCCTGCGTTTCTCGGTCCATTCGTCGAGTTTTTTAAGCTTGATGGAAAGGACCGCGGCCTGTATGTTGTCCAGTCGGCTGTTGAATCCTATAATCGAATGACGGTATCTGGCTACGCTTCCGTGGACCCTCAATAGCCGCAATCTTTCGGCGAGTTTTTCGTCTGCCGTAACGATCATGCCGCCGTCCCCGAAAGCGCCGAGGTTTTTGCTTGGGAAAAAACTGAAACAGGCGGCGTCCCCGAAAGCGCCTATCTTCCGGCCGCCGTATTCGGCCCCTAATGCCTGGGCCGCGTCTTCTATGACCTTTAGCTTATGCTTGCGGGCTATCGCCAGTATGGCATCCATATCACAGGGGTTGCCGTATAGATGGACCGGTATAACGGCCTTTGTCCTGGGCGTGATCGCCTTTTCTATTTTCGCGGGATCGATATTGTATGTGCGCGAATCCACGTCCGCGAAAACAGGCCTGGCCCCTACGCGCGATACCGCCTCGGCGGTAGCCACGAATGTAAAAGGCGTCGTTATGACTTCATCGCCCTCCCCGATGTTCAAGGCGGTAAGGGTCAGAATGAGGGCGTCTGTGCCGGAGGCCACCCCGACAGCGTGCCTCACGCCGCAGTAAGCGCCTATCTTTTTTTCGAAATCCTCGGTCTCCCTGCCGAGGACGAATTTGCTCGATGAGGCGATTTCCGTCATAGCTCTGTCGATACTTTCCTTTAACTGCTCATATTGAAGGCCCAGATTCATAATCGGTATATTCATATCTATCCTCCGGCCGCAACGCGGTGATTCGATTGATTAAGACGCCTTTGAACACCCGGCGCTGTATTTGTCTCATTTAACGCGATGCCCCTGTGTTTATTGAGGCGCCGCTTGATGTATCCTTTTTTCTCCAACGCGGAAAGCCTGTCCAGCGTTACTTTATAAGAATTTATACCACAGGCCTCCTGCACCTCACGCACATAGGGACTTTTATTATTTTTTCCTATGTAGTCCTTTAAATAGGCATAAACATTGAGCTGTTTCTGTGTGAGTTGATATTGCTTCATACATTCCGTCCTTTTATTATAATTAAATGCTAATATTGTTAATATACTTTAAAATAATTTTGGGATGGGGCACATTGGTCAAAATGTTACCATATTTAGCTATGTAAGTCAATATAAAACTCCCTTCCTAACCATCCCCACCTACGAGGTGGAGATGTTAGTTAGCCGGTGAACGGGTTTTTCGCGCATCACGCACGACGCAATACGCACGACGAAAAAAAGGGGACAGGCTACTTTTTCAACAGTGAAAAAAAAGGGGACAGGCTACTTTTTCAACAGTATATAAAGCTAGAAAAAGTAGCCTGTCCCCTTTTTTTGCTGTCCCCTTTTTTTGTACAAACTCAGAGGGAGGAGACCATCTCGGATTTACCGGAGGGTTTTCTTACATCGCAGGGAAGCATATCC
>Ga0272442_10011013_pt1 | contig 11076 bp, 10 predicted proteins | sample SSMForm2O_FD_200262 | JGI IMG/M metagenome (GOLD analysis project Ga0272442, IMG submission 200262) | Marine sediment archaeal communities from Little Sippewissett salt marsh, Falmouth, MA, United States - SSM-Form-2O | ecosystem: Environmental > Aquatic > Marine > Wetlands > Sediment ... | reverse complement strand
TGGATTAGGGAGGTCGATTGTCAAATTAGAGCTAATTACACGCTCTTCTATCTGCCAAGTGTCAGGAATCATCGGTGTGTCCGTGGTTCTGTTTACATCTCTGGATATGCGAACATACTCTTCACCATCAGGAGAAATCAGAACATAAAGGGTTTTGCCTGCTTTGAATTGCACTTGATGGTATTTTGCAATATATCTTCCGGTGAGAAATCCGTCCGCATTATTAGGCAATGGAACATTTTGTTGAATAATTTGAGCGTTGAATAACCATTGATATCCAAAGTGTTCCTCTTTTGTAAATTCGCCATCTTCTGACGCATCTGGAGAACGGAAAAAAGTACTATTATCAGGATCCCCTTCTCTGGGTTCATTTTTGCGCCAATTTATGGGAATTTGAATAGAATCAAACTCTTCTTGTGATAAAGGTTCATCATTCATCCAAACCATGATCTTTGTGAATGGGATTATTTCTACAAGCTCAAATCCAACTCTTTCATCTTCTGGCACGACATCATCGACTTCGCCTTCTCCTTCACCTTCGGTGGGGGTGACCGGAAGACAGCCAACAAAGAGGAAAGACGCAATGGTTATCATTAATAGCACCAATAATAGTTTTTTCATTTAATTCTCCTTTTAAAATATAAACTGATTTAATGAATTTCGCGAAATTAACTCATTTGAGGTCATCACTCTTAATGTTGTATTCTATGAGGAGATATTAATGTTTCCGGTATTTCATAGATACAGCTGCCTCATCTCGACCTGATGGGGATAAGAGTTGTAGTAATATTTCTAAAATATTCTTCTAATTAATTATAAGAAATTATTTATAATATATTTCTTATTTTGTATACAAGAACAATCTTTAAAAATCCTTCTTTTTACAAAATAATTTAAAAAGAGAAAAGCCCTTCAGCTAAATGCCAAAGAGCTTGGAATGGTCTGGCTCCCCAGACAGGACGATTTTCGCAATTTTTGTATGGGGGAGGACCTCATAGAAGTCTATCGGAAATTAAAAGAAGTGGTCAGTGTTTGTTGAAAGTTCAAAAAATATACTCTTGAATTACGTCTTTTTAACTTGTATATGTCTATGCTATCTGAAATATTTAAGGAAAAAATTTAAAAATAGTGTATAATGATTGCTAAATAGATAGTCTATTAACTCTTATATTACAATCTAATCAGGAGAATACCTCATTAACATAATTGATATGTTTCAAAACAAAGCGAATATCCAAGACAATTATAAAGCAGGGATCTGTTTCATAATAATTAATACAATATTTTTTTCCTTAATAGCAGTATTGGTAAAACAGGTAAGGCATCTCCCTTTGATGGAGATAATGTTTTTTCGTAATATCCCTACCATGATCATTATCCCGTTCATGATTAAAAAAAGTAATATTTCTTTTTGGGGAAATAATAAATTCAGTTTATGGTTCCGTAGTCTATCGGTAGTAATCGGCATGATAGCACTGTTTTATACTTATACAGTGATGTCTTTGACTGATGCCATTTCTCTCCAACAATTAGGTCCTTTTTTTACCTGTTTCCTAGCAGGCATTTTTCTTAAAGAAAAATTACATTTTCGTCAACTTCCCTTTTTTATATTTGCTTTTCTAGGAGCATTGCTGGTAATTAAACCTGGTTTACGGATAGATATGTTCCCTGCTCTTATTGCTCTAGTTTCTGCAATTTTTGTAGCAGCATCTCAGGTAACTTTACGACATTTGAGACTAACAGACCATTATCTCGTCATCGTAAATTATCTTGCTTACATTCTTGGCATGGTAAGTTTGATTATCTTATTAGTACAAAATTCTTTTCAGCTTCCCAGCCTTTCTGATTTATTTTTTTTATTTCTACTCGGAGGACTTGCTCTACTTTCACAGATTACCCTTACCAAAGCTTATCAACTAGCACCTGCCAATTTAGTCTCTTTATATACTTATGCTCAAATTATATTTGTTAGCCTCTTTGAACTAATATTTTTTAAAGATCTCCCAGATATACTGACTATCATTGGGGCTATTTTTATTATCATTAGTGGCTATTTGAATTATAAGTATAAAACGAATACCGATTCTATTTTAAAAAAGCCCTTCAGCGAATGCCAAAGGGCTTGAAATTGTCTTGGCTCTCCCTATTGGAAACACTTAGAACTTTTAAGGGGGAAATTGCACTAGAAAATATCAAGTTAATAAGTTAATTATTCATTATTATGGGTAATCTTAAAACACTATAATTTATAGCTGTATAAGATATATTTCTCAATTCTGTTGGTAAATTGTTTATGGTTCTAAAGCAGTATGCTACGGTGGAGGCTAGTAGACGATTTTCGCAACTTTTATTTAAATGATAACAATAATTATCTATCATAACCTAAAAAAATAAACGCAATTATATAAAAACAAGTTAAATCAATAGAAATAATTAATCACCTTTCTTATTTTATATTTATATTTTTTTTTAGTTGTTCTAGGGAGGGCTCGATAATTGGTATTTTAGAAACATTTAACATGGAAGTTATTGACTGTTTTAATCCGTGACCTGTTATCATTAAAACAACTTTATCGTTTCTAGTTATTTTCTCATCCCTGAGCAGTTTTTTATAGCCAGCCCAAGAAGCAGCAGCAGCAGGCTCGGCATAAATTCCTTCCTGGCTTCCTAATTCGTAAACTGCTTCTATCAATTCATCTTCATTCACGGCAACTCCTATTCCATTAGTCTTATAAATTGCAGCTAAAGTCATAGTACCGTCTTGAATGTATCCTATCAATGGATCAGCTATGCTGAAAGCAATACTATCTGCCTTTTCCCACGCAACAACACATTTTTTTTTCTGTTTGTATGCAGAAACTATCGGAGAACACTTCTCTGCTTGTACTCCCACCATAGCAGGCATTTTGTTGCAAAGTCCAAGAATATTTAATTCTTTAAATCCTTTGTATATACCATAAAGAAACGCACCAACTCCTATTGGTACAAAGATATAATCAGGTACTTCACCTTCCATTTGGTAAAAAAGTTCATAAGCTACCGTCTTGTGTCCTTCTAGGGTATATGGATTCAAATAAGTCGATGTAAGATTTGCCCAATTAAATTTTTTGCTAGCTTCCAAAGCTAATTTATAAGAATCACTGAAAACACCCTTTACTTTTATGATCTCTGCTCCGTATGTTAGGATCTGATCTATCTTATTCATCGGAGTATTTTCGGGCACAAAAACATAACTCTTAACCCCTGCATTTGCAGCATATCCTGCTGTTGCTGCTGCACCATTTCCAGCCGAAGCTATGGTAACAATTTTATAACCCAATTCGAGGACTTTGGAAATTCCTACTGATGTCGGTCTGTCTTTAAAAGATGCAGTTGGATTTCTTGTTTCATCTTTAATGAAGATTGATTTTAAGTCATATTTTGCTTTTAGATTTTTTAAATTTTGTACAGGTGTTATACCTTCATTCATTGAAACGATATTTTCTTCGTTATTAATTGGTAATAGATCCTTGTAATGCCAAAGATTGGTCTTAGGGTTACTAAAAATCGTTAAGTCTAAATTGTCTTTCATTTTATCATAATCATAATCTACCATTAGAATCCCATGGCACTTCTCGCAAGTATAATATAAATCTAAAGGGTATTCCTTACCACAAGCTGAACATTTAAGACTTTTAGCATACATTTTATTTCAGCTCCTCCTTAACTTCTACGATCATCTCTATTTCAACAGGAGTATCAAAGGGTAATTCGTTTGTAGATAAAGCACATCTTGAATGTTTGCCCTTTTCTCCAAATATTTCTAATAAAAGATCGGAAGCACCATTGATAACCATTGGTTGTCTAATAAAACCATCTGCGCTATTAACAAAACCATGCAAGTTTACAATTTTTACTACTTTATCAAGATTCCCAATGGCACTTTTTAATACTGCAATCAAATTAATTGCCGTAATTCTAGCTGCTTCATAAGCTTCTTTCTCTGTAACATCTTTGCCTACTTTTCCTTTATACTTCAATTTTCCATTTACTTGGCAACCCTGACCTGATAAGTAGATCAAATTCCCAACTCTTCTAAATGGGATATAGGAAGCCACTGGTTTATTCACTTCCGGAATCTTTATCCCCATTTGATTAATTTTTTCTTCAATTTTCATATTATATTTCTCCTTGTTATTTTTAGTATTTTTTAAAACGTAAATCTTGCAAAATTGTTTAGTTGTAGATTTATCAATATCTCCTTTACGGTAAAATAAATATTCTTTCTACTAATTTTCCTATAAAGATATTTAACAGCAAAATGCATTGAACTTCTATTACTACCGAATTAACTTATTTGATTTTATTCGGTAATTAACTGATAAAATGGTTATGTGCGTAGTCTATTCACAAATTTTTCCTTAATCGAAGAAAAACCTTTAAAATTTATAAGTGAAATTTCTAAGCTCAGCTTTTTATTTTCCATTATTTGGGTAAGAAGTAATCAAATTTCTTGAAAACTGGTATCACTGGTTTAGAAAATAACTTATCTACTAGTAAATAAAATAACTTTGCCTAATAGGGAATTTATTGCTTCTTCCATAGCGTTAATGACTTCTATCAATTCCACTCTTTCCCTTTTGAATTATTGCTAAAGCTTTCTTTGAGATATATCTTTTTTTCGTTTTTGTTTTTTAATTTTCGCGTGAATTTAATTTTTAAAGAATTTTATTTAAAAAATCTTGAGTTCTTTTTTGTTCAGGATTGTTAAATATTTTTTTCGGATTTCCTTGTTCTATGATTCTACCCTTATCCATAAAAATAATCCTATTTGCTAAATTTTTGGCAAATCCCATTTCATGAGTAACAATAATCATTGTCATCCCTTCCTTAGCTAATTCAATAACTACATCCATCACTTCGCTGACCAATTCAGGATCCAAAGCGGATGTTATTTCATCCATTAATAATAATTTTGGATCCATGGCCATTGCACGAGCAATGGCAATTCTTTGCTGTTGCCCTCCGGATAATTGCGAGGGATAGGAATTAGCCTTATCTTTCAAACCGACTTTCTGAAGTAAAAAAAATGATTTATCTTTAGCTTCCTTAACATTTCTTTTTTTTACTATCCTTTGAGCAAGCATAATATTTTCCAAAACGGTTAAGTGAAAAAACAAATTAAATGACTGAAAAATAAAACCAAAATTTTCCCTAAGATTATGAATATCCCTACTTTTCGGATTAATTATTTTATTTTCTACAATAATCTCACCACTATCTATAATTACTAGGGCATTAATACAGCGTAAAAGCGTAGTTTTACCAGAACCGCTAGGTCCGATAATAACAAGAATTTCTCCCTGTTTCACTGCCATGCTAACATCATTTAATACATGTAAATCTCCAAATCTTTTGTTAATCTTCTTTAATTCTAACAATATATTATTACGGTCAATTACCATATCTTATTTTACTGCTCCTTTCGTTAACATATAGAATCAATACAAACAAACACATTTCTATTATATTACTTTATTTGTAGTCATTTTCAGTGTTTTTAGATTCGTGTGTTTGTTTATCCTGTTAGTTTCAAAATATTTTCGGCTTATAATAGACAATACATAACAAATAATAAAATAAATAAACATAATACCAAAATAGATAGTAAAAGGTTTATATGTTCTTGCAATTACCATTCGACCAGACCTAGTCAATTCAATAAACCCTATAATAGCCACCAATGATGAATCTTTAATTAATTGAATAAAAAATCCAAATGCTGGAGGTAAAATAACTTTTAATGCTTGAGGAAGTACAACATAACGAAATTCTTGCAAATATGTCATGCCGAGAGCTTTTGCCGCATCCTTTTGACCCTTGTCCACTGCTTGCAGACCTGACTTTACAATTTCCGCCAAAAATGCAGAGGAATAGACAGCTAAGCCGACCAAAGCTGTTACATAGGCTGAAATATTAATTCCAAAAAAAACGGGTAAACCGTAATAAACTAAGAAAAGCTGTATTAATAGGGGTGTACCTCTTATCAAAGAGGTATAAATCCACGAAAAATAATTTAATATGCTTAACTTACTAGTTCTCATGACACCGATAATTAAACCTAACATTGATCCAAAACCCATTGCATTCAAAGAAAGAAACAGAGTAATACCAGCACCTTTTAAAATAAATAACCAATCATACCAATATATTACAGTATCAAGTTGCATTTTTTAGCTCCTTATCTAGTCTTCTAAATCTTTAAAAAAGAATTCATCTGCTCGTTCAGTATTTAAAACTATTTTCATAAACTCTTGAGAGAAATGAAATCGCAGTTGTAACAATCAGGTATAAAGTACCTGCGATGATAAATATTTCAAAACTTCTTAAAGTAATTGCCTCCAAATTCATTGTAGTATAAGTAAGCTCTGAGACTGCAATCGTGGAAGCCACGGAAGAAAACAAAAAAATAGAGATAAATTGATTAGTAAGTGGTGGAATGACAATTCGAAATGCTTGAGGTAGAACAATATAACGAATTGTCTGGAAATAGGTCATACCTAATGCATATGCAGCTTCATGCTGTTCCTTTCGAACAGCGTTTATTCCAGTCTGAAAAATAACGGCAGTATAAGCACCATTATTTAAAATCAAGGCAATAATTGCAACAGTCAAAGCTGGTATCTGTATATTGAATTGAGCCAATCCAAAATACAGTAAGTACATTTGTATAAGTAATGGGCTATTCCGGAAAATTTCCACGTAAATATTTACAGGTAGATTTATAATATATACTGAAGATGTCTTTCCGAATGCAGCCAACAATCCAATAAAAGATCCAAACAGCATACCGACTATAGAGATTATTAAACTTATCTCCAATCCCTTTAAAAAATCGATAAAATAAGGTGTTATTTCAGAAAACATCATTTTGTAGCCCATTATTCAACTCCTTATAAGGGCTACCCTATGAAGGGCAGCCCTTATTTTTGAGGAAATCAGTCAATTGCCAAAGAAGCTGGTTTATGTTTAAACCATTTTTCATAAAAAACGTCTAACTCACCTGAAAATCTAAGATTTGTCAAAAAGTTATTCAAATAGTTTAACCATTCCTGTTCATGCTTTTTAACACCAAAGCTAATCAGACCACTTTTAAAAGGTTCACCGACAACCTTAAAACGAGAATCTTTATCTACTTCATAATACACCATAAGTTCTTCCTCTACTAGCGCATCCGATTTCTTCGATTTGAAAGCGACAACGGAATCAGCAATGGAATCAAGTCTTACAATATTTGCTTCCGGTACCAGTTCGGGTAAATACATATCAGCAGTTCCACCTCTTACAATAGCTATAGTTTTCCCGGCCAGGTCATGATATGACTTGATATCCTTGTTATCAGCCCATACCATTATTGTCAATCCATTTGAAGCGTAAGGTATTGTGAAATTTATAGTTTTTGCGCGCCCATCAGTGGGTGTAAGACAAGCAATAATTACGTCTACTTTTTCTGAAACAAGTGAACCTACGCGAGCTGCTGATTCTACAGGAACCAAATCTACATCGACTTCGAGAGCCTCTCCAAGTCTATTGGCAACATCTACATCAAATCCCTCGTATTGACCTTGTGCATTTCTGTATCCCCAAGGTGCATAATCAGCTAAGATTCCAACCCGGACTTTCTTATTTGCTATTACTTTTTCTAAAATATCTTGCTCCTGCGCTGCTGCTGCTGCTGTCAATGTAAATACTAATAATAGCACTATTAAAATGTTTAAACCTAAATTTTTTTTCATTGTCATATCTCCTTTTAATTTTTTCTTTAATCTATGCTTATCAATTAACACAGATTTTTTCTAAATTTCTAGAATATTCATATTTTTCAAGATGTCTCTGTGAATCAATATTCAAGTTTCTTTTTTTCACACCTCCTTTCTTTGTAAATAACCAACACTTACTAATTACTCCCATCTTTTCTAAAATCTACAATCACTATTTTCATGTTTCTAACACATTCTACTAATACATTTTACTATCTTAAATAACTTTAATAATTAAAACCAATTTAATATATCAATGAATTAATCAATACCATCACTCAATAATTCAAGATAGTTTTACAAAAAAGATCCACGGAATAGGTTTATCTCAACCATCCTAAGTCAATGCTTATAAATAAATACTGCCGTCACAATTTTTACAATGCTTATTAATACTTTTTATTGTCTATTTGTTAATCAATAAAGTAAAAACATATTTGAAACTACCTTTTAATTCTTAAATTCATTCCACCTGGAAGTCCTATATTAACAAGTTCTTCTACTTCTTCAAGTGTGCTCCAGTTTAAATCTCCCGGTATTGTTTGTTTTAATGCGCTTGATGCATTACCATATTGAAGAGACTTCTTAATATCTTTGTTAAATTTAATATAAGCATAAAGGAAACCTCCAGTGAATGCATCTCCTCCTCCAACTCGGTCGATAAGTTCAATTTCGTAAGTTATATCATTATAAAAACGTTTATTAGAATAAGCGATAGCAGACCATTTATTTTTTAAGACAGTGAGATTCTCTCTCAAAGTAATAACAACTACCTTAAAAGAAAATTTTTCCTGAAGCTTTTTAGAAATTAATTTATAATCTTTATCTTTAATTTTAAATACTCTATAAATATCTTCTTCGGTAGTAATTAGAATATCACAGTATTTCATAAGAGGAGTAAGAACATCTTCTGCCTTTTCTTCTGACCATAATTTTGCTCTATAATTAAGATCAAAACTTACTTCTACATTATTATTCTTCGCAGCAATAAGTGCTTCCTTAGTTGCTTCAGCAGCAGAATCACTTAAAGCAGGCAGTGTACCACAGACATGAAAAACTTTAGTCCCTTTAAATACTAAATTCCAATTAACTTCTCCTGGTTTAATTTTGCTCATTGTTGAATTTGCTCTATCATATATAACTGAATTTACTCTAGGCATTGAACCAAATTCAAGATAAAACAATCCTACTCTACCACCTTCTGACCACACTATATGAGAGGTATCAATGCCTTGTTCACGTATTTTATTAATAACCATTCGCCCTAAAGGATTTCTTGGTAGTTTTGTTATATGAGCTGTTTTTAAGCCAAAACGGCTTGTAACAGTACAGGCATTCATCTCAGCACCAGTAATTCCTATATTAAACCAGTTCGCTTGTTCAATTTTTTGAAAGTTTGGTGCACTAAGTCTTAATAGCATTTCGCCAAAAGTAACTAAATCAAACATTTTTTCACTCTCTCTAATTTTTATTTTTAACTTCTTTTATTTTTTTCACTAACCTCTTAGCATTTTCAGTAATAATATCGAATTTATCTTTTGCTATAGCATCATTATTAAGCAAATCCTTTCCAATAGAAACAGCATAGGCACCAGATCGAATAAAATCAGCTGCATTCTCTATATTTACCCCACCTGTAGGCATTAAATTAATTTGTGGGTAAGGCCCCTTAATATCAACAAAATATTTAGGCCCAAAATATCTAGCAGGAAAAACTTTTACAATATCTGCTCCTTTCTCCCAAGCATTAAAAATTTCTGAAGGGGTAAATGCTCCAGGAATAATAACTTTGTCAAATTTTTTACATACATTGATTACTTCATAGTTTGTGTTTGGTGCAACTATAAAATCGGCGCCTGCATAAATTGCTGCTCTTGCTATTTCTGAATTCAAAACAGTCCCAGCGCCCACCTTAAAATCTTGCCCTATATTTTTACTAATCTCTTTAATAATTTCCAGAGCACCAGGTATTGTATAAGTTATTTCGAGACATTTAACACCACCTTTCATAAGCGCTTCTACTATTTTTAATATTTTGCTTGAATCGTTCAACCTGATAACTGCGATAATCCCATTCTCTTTAATGATATTTAATGTACTCGTTTTCATTTTGATTACTTCTCCTGATTAATATTAATTTCCTATACTTCCCATGCTTTTAGATATATTTAAAGCTGCTTTTTTTACTTCTTCAATGCACTTACTTGATTTATTTTTTTCTAAAAACCTGCTCTTAGGAATAGAAATACTTATAGCTGCAATTATATTTTCTTGATGGTTTTTTACGGGAGCTGCTATACAAACTCCACCTTTTTGAAATTCTTCAATTTCAATTGCGTAACCATTATTTTTTATTTTTTTTAATTCATTTTTCAGAACATTTATATCCACGATACTGTTTTCAGTCATTCGAACTAATTCTTCTTTTTCTAGAAAAGCTTCTAGTTCTCTTTCTTCTAAATAAGCTAACATTACTTTCCCTAAAGCAGTACAATTTGCCGGCACTTTCTTGCCAATATAAGAACGAATCATAAGACTTTGTCCTGCCTCTTTTCTATCAATATACATAATCTTTCCTTCATCCATCATTGCCATGTGAACATTCTCATTACAAGTTAACATTAATTGTTCTAAAAAATGTTGTGCTTTATCACGAATATCCAATCTTTTTAAAACTAAATTTCCCTTTCTTAAAAATATAAATCCGATGCTATATTTTTTATCGTTTTTACTTCTTTCAAGATACCCATATTTTTCAAGTGTAGACAATAATGGATAAATTGTCCCCGATGTACAAGATAATTTATCAGCTATTTCTTTTTGTGATAATGCTTGTAGGCCGTCATTAAACAAGTCTAGAATAGTTAATGCCTTCAGTAATGATTTATTAGTATAATTTGTTTTTTTCTCCATTTTTCACCCTTATTAAGTTTTGTATATAACAAAATCATTTTGTTTATATATAAATTATTTTGTATATTATAAATTTTCATTATCTTTTTGTCAAGTCAATGAGATATTTTTTTCAATATTTTTTAAGTATTTTTTTAATTTAAATTAACTTTTTCTTAGAAGATAGTGCAAGAAATAGTTAAAATTTGGTAATACTATACTTAAGTTGCACTTAGAACATTGAAAAACTGTTGATAGTACAGTATAAAGAGAGTATGAAAACATGCCCGCGCTGCGGCAATAAAAAATTATGGTATCTTTCTACCGGACAGATACGATGTAGTCAGTGTGGCCTAACCAGAAAATTGTCTAAAAATATCTGGAA
>Ga0272442_10011010_pt1 | contig 11077 bp, 12 predicted proteins | sample SSMForm2O_FD_200262 | JGI IMG/M metagenome (GOLD analysis project Ga0272442, IMG submission 200262) | Marine sediment archaeal communities from Little Sippewissett salt marsh, Falmouth, MA, United States - SSM-Form-2O | ecosystem: Environmental > Aquatic > Marine > Wetlands > Sediment ... | reverse complement strand
TACTGGGTGGATCGGTCGAGAACGTAGAGAAGCTGCTACAGGAGACGGCAGGCAGCGATGTTCTCGATATCGCCAACTTCAACTCGCCCACCCAGACGGTTATCAGCGGGAGCGCATCGGCTGTCGACCGGGCTGTCGCGAAATCAGGCGAATTCGGCTTCAAACGGGCCGTGAAGCTGGATGTGAGCGCTCCTTTCCATTCATCGCTGATGAAACCCGCGAGTGTCAGGTTTCGTGAAGTATTAAAAGATACCAAGTTCATGACGCCATTCTGCCCGGTTGTGCACAATGTCAACGCGGAACCGAACAAGGATCCACTCATAATGGCAGATTTACTCGCCCAGCAGATCGATAATCCCGTGCGTTGGGTTGAGTCGATCCAATTCATGCTGAGTAAGGGTGTCGAGGTTTTCATAGAGGTCGGGCATGGCACTGTGCTCCAGGGGCTTGTGAAAAAAATCGCCGGAAGGGATTTCAACGGGATCATCACCGGATTTTCGACTCCGGAAGACGTCAGCTGGATTGGCAAGATCGTTGAATAATGCGCTTTATGAAATAGAAACGAGGGAGTTTGAAAAAACTCAATGTTTGACCTGAGTGAAAAAATAGCCCTTGTAACCGGAGCGAGCGGTTCCCTCGGGGGAGAAATAGCGATCGCGCTTGCGGAAGCGGGTGCGGATGTCGCCTGTCACTGCCATGAGAATCTGGACAGGGCTGCTGAGCTACGGGGGCAAATCGAGGGACTTGGCCGGAAGAGTATTGTCGTTCAGGCTGATCTGATTATCTCATCCGAAGCTGAACGCATAGTCAAGGAAACTGTCGAGGGACTCGGCGGACTGCATATTCTGGTCAACAATGCCGGCGTAAACCATCAGTCTCTTTTCCTTCGGCAGCATCCGGAGATGGTAGAGGAAGTGCTGATAAAGAACCTGGCAAGCCAGATGCATGTCGCACATTCTGCGTCGAAGGTGATGGCAAGGAACAAGTGGGGACGACTAATCCATATGGGCAGTGTCGTAGCGCATATGGGCAGTATCGCGGAAGTCACCTACGCGGCCAGTAAGGCGGGAATCGAGGGGATGAGTCGCGGTATCGCGAGAGAGCTCGGTGGACGTAATGTGACGTCCAACGTTATCGCTCCCGGTTTTATCTCGGCCGGAATGGCCCACGAGATGAGCGAGGAGCGAAGAGAATACTTCATGAAACTGATTGCCCTCGGACGAACGGGCGAGCCGAGAGATGTTGCGGCAGCGGTGGTTTTTCTCGCCAGCGAAGAGGCGAATTTCATCACAGGTGCAGTGCTCCATGTGAATGGGGGCATGTACATGCAGTAATTTCCGGGGAACGGTCTTCCGGAATATCAGAAGGTCAAACCAGGAGGCTTCCTATATGAGACGCGTAGCAATAACCGGCATGGGGATTGTGTCCACTTTCGGGACCACGAAAGAAAAGAACGCAACAGCCTTCCGCGAAGGGAGAAGCGGGATCCACCGCATTCAGAAGTGGGATCCGTCCGAAATGAAGGTGCAGATAGGTGGCGAGGTCCATGATTTCGAGCCGACTGATTACATCCCGGCGAAAGAAGCACGACGATATGATGCATACAGCCAGTATGCAGTGGCTGCCGCGATCATGGCGCTGGAGGACGCTGGATTTAAGGAAGGCGAGCTTGACAGAGATCGAACCGGCGTTATCCACGCGACAGGAATAGGTGGCCTGTCCGTTTTCTGCCGCGATCATGAACGTCTGATATGCGACGGGCCGGACCGGGTTAGTCCTTTCTATATCCCGCATTCCATCGCCAATATTGCCGCGGGCCTTATCGCGATACGTGAAGGCCTGAAAGGTCCCAACCATGCTGTAGTTAGTGCATGCGCAAGCGCGAATAACGCGATGGGACTGGCGTACAAGTATATCCAGATCGGCATGGCGCCGGTTATCCTCACAGGAGGCTCAGAAGCTGCATTGATTCCTTTGGGAGTTGCAGGCTTTCAGAATATGAAAGCCATTACTGCCGAATTTAACGATAATCCCGAGAAGGGAAGCAGGCCTTTCGATGCGAAGCGCTCGGGATTTGTCGTCGGCGAAGGCGGAGTCATGTTTGTATTCGAGGATATGGAGCACGCAGAGAATCGAGGTGCCCGGATATATGGGGAAATCTGCGGCTATGGAGCCACATGCGATGCGTACCACATCACCGCTCCAGCGCCGGGAGGCGCGGGTGCTGTCGAGGCAATGCGTATGGCGATCGAGGATGCCGGAATGACTCTCGATGATGTGGATTATATAAACGCCCATGGAACATCCACTCCTCACAACGATCCTGCCGAAACTAAAGCAATCAAAACCCTCTTCGGTGAAAGGGCATATAAAATTCCGGTCAGCTCGGTGAAAAGCATGGTCGGGCATCTGCTTGGAGCCAGCGGGGCTATCGAGCTTGCCGCGACACTTCTGGGCATGCAGGAGGGATGGATACCGCCGACGATCAATTACGAATTCCCCGATCCGGAGTGCGACCTGGATTATGTCCCGAACGAGTCGAGGGAGATGGAAGTCAATTTCATCATTTCGAACTCGTTCGGCTTCGGCGGCCACAATGCGGTGGTTGCTATTAAGAGAGTGTAAAATATTAAATACTGAACATTTTTCCCTGTTTATGCATTAGCCCCTTGAAATTATGCCTCAATCTATGGTAGAAAGGCCGCTTGTCCGTAAAACAAATTTGAATAGGCAGGCAACATGTGGCTGTAAAGATCAGACTTAAGAGAATTGGCAGAAAAAAACAGCCGACCTACAGGATCGTGGTTATTGAAAGCCGCAATCCGAGAGGCGGCAAAGTGATCGAATCGCTGGGCTATTACGCCCCGTACCTCCGCGACAAACCGCTGAAGGTCGACATGGACCGTATCGAGCACTGGAGGGGCAAGGGAGCGATTGCTACTGATGCGGTAGTACGTCTTCTCAGGCGGTTCCGGCAGGAAGCCGGAGATGAGGGCGCGACCGAGATTCGTAAGAAGGTCGAGGCTCCAGCTCCGAAACCCCCTAAACCCGAACCTGAAAAGGCCGAAGCTCCCGTGGAGACTCCACCCGAGGAAGCCGCGCCTCCTGAAGAAACTCCGATTGAAGCCGCGGAGGAATCTGTAGAAGAATCTCAGCCCGAAGAGACATCGGAACAGGATTAAATGCTTCGCAGGAAACTCCAGCAATATAAGGCTTAACAACAGGTGAAGTGACGTGGTTTTTAATATTTTCAAGAAAGGTGATGGAGAAGAGAAAGCTGAAGCGACGGTGGAGAAGCCTCGCGAAGGAGTCGCGGGCTTGCTTCAGACGATGGTCGAGAAGCTTGTTGACAATCCCGGCGATGTCGTGGTGAAGGAAGTCGAGGGCGAGACGTCTACGATCCTCGAATTGAGAGTCAACGAAGAAGATATGGGCAAAGTGATCGGTAAAAAGGGCCGTATCATCAAGGCGCTCAGGGTGGTCATACGTGCCGCCGCGGTGCACCAGGGCAAGAATGTCTCGATAGAGCTTCTGAAATAGCAGCCCGGTGCAGAAAAACGGGAGGGTTGATACTGATGGATATCGGCCTCATTACGGGGGCCTTTGGTATAAAAGGCGAAGTACGCATCCTCAGTCTGAATGACGAACCCGAACGTTTTCTAGATCTTGAAACAGTGATAATAGTCGGGCCGGATGGGGATGAGACGACCTGTCGAATTGAAAAAGTCCGTATCCATAAGCGTCATGCCCTGGTGCGCCTTGAGGGAATTCGAGACCGCGACAGGGCAGAGAGCATGAAGGGATGTTACGTGCGACTGACGGGCGGCGACATGACTCTCGCCGAGGAAGCCCGTATCGAGCATGACAAACTTATCGGGCTCGAAGTTTATACCAGGTCGGGCGACCGGCTCGGTATAATCGAGGAGGTGATCCGGACCGGGGCCAACGATGTTTACGAGGTCGTCGACGAAGGCAGAAGCATTCTCCTCCCGGCGATCAGCGATGTGATCGCGGAAGTGGACATCGAGAACGGCCGGATGATTGTCGATCCTCTCCCCGGTCTGCTCTGAATGACGCGAGTTTTGCACATTGATATCCTGAGCCTGTTTCCGCGGTACTTCGATATCCCGCTTGCCACGAGCATTGTGGGAAGGACTATCGAAAAGGGATTGCTGGAAGTCGAGTGCCACGACATTCGTGAATTCGCCACCGGTACTTACCGTCAGATCGACGATATGCCGTACGGCGGCGGACCGGGAATGGTCCTGATGCTCGAGCCGCTGGTGAACTGCATCGAGACAGTCCGTGACAGGATCATCAGTTACGGCATTGAACCCCGGATGATTATTCTCTGTCCAAGGGGGAAGCGTCTGAGGCAGTCGATGCTCGAGCGGTGGGCGGAAGCCGATCCCGAGAAAGAAAGCCTTCTCATCCTGGCCGGACATTACGAAGGCTACGATGAGCGGCTTTATTCACTCTTTCCGTGGGAAACCGTCAGCCTTGGAGATTTCGTGCTTTCTGGCGGCGAGGTTCCCGCGCTGGCGATTGTAGATGGTATCGCACGACTGATCGAGGGCGCACTGGGGAATCCGGAATCGCTCGCTCACGAATCGTTTCATTCAGGACTTCTCGATCATCCGGATTACACGCGACCGCCGGAATTTCGGGGGATGAAAATTCCCGAGGTCCTGATGGGCGGCGATCATGCGAAAATAGAGACATGGAGAGCGATGAAACGTCGCGAGCTTACCGAGAGATACAGGCCGGATTTGCTGGAAGACAATGAATGATATACTGAGAGCAGTGGATAGCAGGCGGAAGGAGTGATATGTCATGACAGAAAACGAAAAAAAAGATAACGAGGTTCCCGAGGAAGAAACATCCGGGGAAACCGAACCTGAAGCTGTAAGTGACGAGACCGCCCCGGAGGAAGCTGTCGAGGAAACTCCTGCGGAAACCGAGCCTTTTGCCGCCGAAGCGGAAGCGGAAGTCGAGGCGGAAGCAGCCGCGGAAGAGGAAGTAGTAGTCGAAGAAGAAGAGGAAGTAATACCCGAAGCTGCCGTCGAAGAAGAAGAGCGGATTGCCCCGCATGACAAGGTCGACCTGCTGATGTCCTCATTCGTGCGCGACGACATCCCCGACTTCGCTCCGGGCGACACTGTCAAGGTGCATGTGAAAATTGTCGAAAGCAACAAGGAGCGAATCCAGGTCTTCGAAGGCGTTGTGATCGCCATTAAGCACGGCGGGATCGATCGAACCTTCACGGTCCGTAAGACGTCCTGGGGCGTAGGTGTCGAAAGAACCTTTTTTATGAACTCGACAAAGCTCGACAGGATCGAGGTCGTGAGAAGGGGACGGGTACGTCGGGCGAAACTCTACTACCTTCGTCAGAGAGCGGGCAAGTCGGCGCGTATCAAGGAACGCCGCATGACGAAGAAGTAATAGTACGAGCCACCTGTGTTAAAATCCGAGACGCGCGCGTAAGCAAGCGGTGCAGCCACTTTATTCTGGCAATCACTAAGAGGCAATATCCTGCATATTAGCGGGTGCCGTGGACAAACGCTCCCCAGTACAGAAATCAATGGAACCTGCATCGTCCTACTGGAAACGGATTGATTTCCAGTTACATGGTTTGTTCACGACATCTTCATGTTCTATTTTTGGACCGCTTTGCAGACATGGTTTATAATCCCCAATAACAGTCATGAGCATCCCCGATTCCCAATCCTTCAAGCCGCAGGTGGAATTACGTATCGCAGCTGGTGAGAAAGCCGTCAGGAAGGTCAAACCCGGCGATGGCCTCACCCTGGTCGCGAAATTCCGCGATTTCCTCGGCGAGCCGACATCCGATACCGGTCCTATCACCATCTCAACAAACATCGGTACGCTGGCACTACCCAATACCGGCCAAAGCGGGAATGAGATAACGATTCATCCCGGCGAGGTTCCGATTAATGCTGCAGGGGAGCTTCCAATCATTTACCGTCGCGGACGGGATTTCGGCGGAATCGAAATTTCGCTCAAATGCGATCTGGGTACTGCAAAGCTTGATTTTGTCATTCCGGCTCCGAGCGGATTCGCGCTTGCAGAGATGATGGAGAGCATTATTTTCGCATTCCTCGTGGCGATAATCATCAGAATCTTTTTCTTCCAGACGTTCTGGATTCCGTCGGGAAGCATGGAGCCGACCCTCTATGAGGGCGACCGGATCATCGCAAACAAGCTTATTTACAGATTGAGAGAGCCGGAACGGGGAGAAGTCGTGATTTTCAAGGTGTTCCAGCCGGGACGGCGTGGTGCTACCGGACGTCTCACGCTCGATGAAGCACTCGCGGCAACAGTATGGAATCCCCCCGGCAGAAGCGGTTCATCGGGTTTGCCGAGTAGAATGGAAAATCCCGGAATTGAAGTGCAGGATTATATTAAAAGGGTGGTCGGACTTCCCGGAGATGTGGTGGAGGTGAACGGCGGTGAGATTTATATCAACGGGGAAGTACTGAATGAGTATTTTGAGACGAGGCTGCCGGATTATAACAATTACGGCCCGATTAATGTACCGCCCGGCGAAGTGTTTGTACTCGGCGATAATCGCTCTAACTCACAGGACAGTCATGTGATCGGGACAGTCCCGATACGCAATATAGAAGGAAGAGCCGAAGCGGTATTCTGGCCGCCCAAACGTATCAGCCTTATCCCGCAGGGAAGATAATTCACGGGAAGCCTGTCGAAGTGACGGAAACAGCTAAAAATCGGGGACTTTTCGACCTGCCTGGGAAGACCGCGGGGCTGGAGCCTGTCGACGGATGGTATACCGGGCAGGGCTTCACGATGATCGCGGGTGTGGATGAAGCTGGCAGGGGAGCACTGGCGGGTCCGGTTTGCGCAGCAGCAGTGATTCTTGGAGATGAAAGAATAGACGGTCTGAACGATTCCAAGCTCCTGCTGCCGGACGTCCGGGATGAGCTGAATGATGAAATCCGGGCGAAGGCTCGAGCGATTGGAATCGCGATGGCGGGTTCGGGTCAGATCGATTTGATCAATATTTTATGGGCGTCGATGGAAGCGATGCGTCTCGCTGTGAGAATGCTCGCAGTATTGCCGGACATTGTTCTCATCGACGGCGATCGTGTGCCCGGCGGAATGAATGACGCGGTCGCGATTGTGAAGGGCGATATGCGCTCCGAGAGAATCATGGCCGCAAGCATTATCGCAAAGGTAACGAGGGATCGGTGGATGATCAGAGCGGCAAAGGAATATCCGGGATATGGATTTGAAGAACATAAGGGATATGGAGTCCCGTTCCATTTAAAGGCTCTCGATGAGCTTGGACCGACCCCGATCCACCGTAATTCCTTTGCTCCCGTATTCAGGCATTCCAAAAGGTTGCCAGATAAGGATTAGACAGGTACAATTGCCCCTCGCTTGATTGCGGAGTGGTAGATATGACCAGACGACCCGGTCCCGGTTCCGAAGGCGAAACGCGCCGACGTAAATCGCTCGGAAGGTCGGGTGAGTCGGTCGCGGTCAGGTACCTTGAAAACGAAGGATATCGAATCTACGGGACCAACTTCCGTCTCCGTGGCGGGGAAGTGGATATAATCGCCTTCAGGGACCGGACCATCGTATTCTGTGAAGTGAAGACGAGGCTAGGAGAATACGATCCGATTGAAGGTTACAGCCCTGCGCAGCAGAGGCGGATGGTTAAAACCGGCGAGGCTTACCTGCAGAAGTACCAGGTATACCTGCCGAAGGTGTACGATCTGAGGTATGATGTAATCCTTGTCTCGGACGGGTCGGACGGGGTGCTGGAAGTGAAGGAGCATATAAAGGATGCATTCCGTCCCGATTAGAAAATTCAATACTGGAATACACGAATAAGTTCAACGAATTCCTGAAGGAGAGAAAAATGGCGCTTGACTCAGCCCAGGCGGAAGCACGTCTGAAAGAAGCACTCGGAGAATGCAGGAATAAGAAATTCGATAAGGGTCGGGAGATGCTCGAGACGCTCATCGGGGAAGATCCCGAGAATCACAAGGCGATGAACGCACTCGGCAAGGTGCTGGTGATCATGAGAGAGCCGGACACAGCCATCGAGTGGTTCGAGAAGGCGATAGATATCCGGCCGGATTTCTCTGAGGCGATTATTAACCTGGCCCAGACGTACTACAGGCTGGGTGAGTATCCCGAGGCGCGTACTCTTTACGAAAGAATGGTCGAGTATGAGCCGAAGAACGCCGACGGGCATTTCGGGCTGGCAAATGTGTACAGGAAACAGGAGAAGTACAAGGACGCGATTCGTGAATACAACGATGCCCTTGAGATAAATTCCAAGGACGCGCAGGCATACGTAAATCTCGGCCTCTGCCATTTCAAGGACGATAATTATCATGATGCCATTTACAACTTCCAGATGGCCCTGGAGCTTGGCGGGGACAATCCGAAGGCATTCATGAACCTTGCATTGAGCCTTGAAAAAACTGAACGGTATGCCGAAGCCTGCGAGTACTGGGAAAGATACCTTGATACAGAGCCGACAGACGCGTATCTGGACCTTGCCGTAGAGCATCTGGCGATGTGCAAGACGAAGTTCTGAATGGCTCGAATCTGCTTTGACAACGGGGTATCGCTGTGCTAACTTATTATCTCTCCCAGCATGGGGGAAATTAGGTAAAAAAAATCCACGGAATTGTTGACCGGTGAGTGCGTTATGGTATAATTGAACAGAGGTTCACTCTTCTGCACAAGAAGTTTTTCCGCGCGCTTTCCAATCCAACAACTACAGGACGAATCGTCGGACGGAAAACAGGCTCGACGACTATCATGTCAATTGGGATACGTTTTATATTATCATATAAATCATATGCTTCGCGAGAATCGCGAAGAAAGTGAGGTTATCACATGAGAATCAGAGAGAAGGGCTTCACTCTGATCGAGCTGCTTGTAGTCATCACGATTATCGGAATCCTGGCGGCTATTGCGCTCCCTAACTACATTAAGGCCAAGAACAAGGCCAAGGAAGCCGAAGTCAAAGCCAATATTCACACCATCCAGGTTGCACTCGAGAGATACATAACAGACAACAATGAGTATCCTCACTACCTGCTTGGCGGTGACATCGACGGGTGGCTCAACTGGCACTCGCGCCCGGACGTCCAGGGACAGAATCCACAGGGTATGTCCGGCGGACGAATCGCGACTAACGAACGTCTCCAGGATCCGCTCATCGAGTACGATTACATCACCAGTTACCCATTCAACCCGTTTGTCGGTGACGGACAGATTATCATTCGTCAGACGAATGTGGCCATGGGCGACCAGCAGGGCGATGGTGATCCGAGGTTCGGATACAAGGGCAATGTCATGGGGCAGGGTCTCGATGACATGAACTTCTTCAAGGGCGATATAATCGGGACAAACTTCTTCTGGAGCGAGATCGCGACACGTCGAACCCTGGACCGCGGCGCCTGGCAGGTTGTGCCTCCCGCATTTGTAAGCGGTGAGCCGTTTAACACCGAGATGTACTATCTCTTCGGTGGATGGAGATATCCTCCGGGAACTATTGATCCTGAACGGCAAGTCAGCGATACCATCTACACCTACTGGCCCGGTAACTACTTCTACAAGGCCACATCAGACCAGGTCATCAGCCGTCAGGGCTGGACGATCCCGGTTCCCAACACCAATATCGGTGGTCACTACAATCGCTACATCGTTGGCGGTTATGGCGCCGAGGGTACACAGGGTCAGGACGTTATCCGCCTGATCTGGTGGGATCCCGATGGTAATACTCTTGACTGGCGATGCCCGCCTCCGTTCCCTGCCGAGGACTGTTTCGTCCTGGGTTATACCCCCATCGGGGACTTCGGTTCCGCCGGTGGTCTGCCTGAGGTATTCGGCGGTGGAGACGAGTGGCACGGACCGTGGTTCCCGTACAACAAGAGCGTTTATGATCCGGACAATCCCGAGCATACATTGGATGCCCAGAATGATGCATTCTTCTACGGTTCACCCGATGGTGTGAAGGACGGCATTATCATTACGCTCACTAACGGTTCCGAGGTTGAGAAGTTCATCCGATAAATAAGCCTCGGTTCCCGTAATTTTGTTTAACACTGCCTGTCAGTGGGCAGGTTGATAAATCTTTTGAACGGAAGTGATATGATGAAGCGCATCACACAACGCGGCTTCACGCTGATCGAGCTTCTCGTCGTTATTACAATCATCGGGATTCTGGCGGCTATCGCCCTCCCGAACTACATCAAGGCCAAGGACAAGGCCAAAGAGGCCGAAGTCAAGGCCAATTGTCACACAATCCAGATCGCTCTGGAGAGGTACGCGACGGACCATTCCGGCGTTTATCCCAACTACATCATCGGTGGCGACACCCGTGGTTGGGATGAGCGTGGCGGATGCCGTGCGCTTACCGCTCCGGATGACGAACCTACCCGACCTCCCCGCGATCCCCTGCTTCACTTCGCCTACGTCTACAGCTATCCCGACAATGCTTTCATCGACCCCGGTGAAGGCATCACCTCCATCATTGCATGGACTGGTGCCAGTCTGGATCTTGGCGACGGCGACATCCGTTTCGGGTGGACCGGCGAGATCATGGGTAACTGCCTCGACGACCCCAGGTTCCTTTTTTCAGCTTACGGGCAGCCAACAAGGCTTCAGTACACAATGCTGCCGGTACCCGGCCAGCATATTGGAGTCCTGGATGGCAGCAGCCCGAATACGTTCTACTGCATGGGCGGACTACCGCAGTGGTCGAGGGCAGCCGATGGCACGAGCAACCCTGATGCTGATCCCATAAAGGCGTTCTGGCCCGGACAATTTTTCTATCGCGTTGGCGGCGATTTCTTCGTTGCTAACCCTCTCAACGTAGATGGGGCCGATTATGGATACATCTGGGATTGGCCCTACATGCGTGTTAACAAGTATATGCTTGGTGGTTACGGATCGCCCCGTACTGACGGACTGGATGTTATCAGAATGACCACTCTTGAAGGTCAGGCAGCCAGTACACAGGGCGGCGCAATTGCCGGAGCTATCACTTCTCAGAATTACCAGGATCACA
>Ga0272442_10011008_pt1 | contig 11082 bp, 18 predicted proteins | sample SSMForm2O_FD_200262 | JGI IMG/M metagenome (GOLD analysis project Ga0272442, IMG submission 200262) | Marine sediment archaeal communities from Little Sippewissett salt marsh, Falmouth, MA, United States - SSM-Form-2O | ecosystem: Environmental > Aquatic > Marine > Wetlands > Sediment ... | reverse complement strand
TAAGAATATTTCTTCCACAACCAAGATTTAATTTACTTTTCATAATTAAAGTTTATAAAATCCTCCTTATATCTCTGATAAACTTTTTCTTTTAGTTCCTTTGTATAATATTTCTTCTTTTCCTTTTGAGTTTTATTTCTTTGAGATAAATTTTTTGTAAGATTCAATAACATTGATATCTTCCTCCAATCCTCATTGATATTTTCAACTTTTCCTATAAAATTACATTTAACTTTATTTCTATTCAAGATACTTGTCATTGATTCAAAATGGTAATCTGAAAATTTATCAGGAATAATACAAATTAAATCTACAAAATCCTTAAAAGAAAGAGAAGGTATTTCTTGTATGTTTTTTCCTAATTTATCAAGCTTATTTTTTTTAATTTTATTTTTTCCAACATTTTTATTTAATATCTTATCCTTATATAAAGACATTATTCTGTCATAAGGATTTCTTACAAATGTAAAAATAAACTTATTATTTTTTTCTTTCCTTAGTTCTCTAAAAGTCATTCTTGGGTTATTTGTTTTTTCTAAAATTCTTTCTTTTATTGAAGTATTAGCACACTTAGGAAGTGTTATATAAATTGCATCTTTTCCAACTCTATTTCCCTGTGAGAGAGTTTTACCAATCATTTTCTTTTCCCTCCTCAAAATTCATTCCTAATAAAAATGCTTTTCTTGGATAAACTTGAGTCATCCACTCATATTCACTCATACTCTTAACTTCTTTATTAGTTGGTTTTATCTTACATAATAACTTATCTATCTTTTCATCACTCAAAGTCATTCTTTTTCCTCTATAAGTTCATTTAATTTCCTTCTAATTATTGTATCAATTTCATCAAAAAGCATAGGTTCTCCTGTACAATCTTTGTAAATCTTATCGTATTCAGTAGTAAGTAAATCTTCAAAATCAATTTCTTTCAATTCTTCAATAAACTCTTTTGGTATTTTCATTCTTTTTCCTCCAAATATCTCTTCCATTTTTCTATCATAAGATATTTATGAACACAATAACCTAAACAAAAACAAATACAACCCCAAAATGCATTAAACCAATCAAATTCTAACATTCTTTTTCCTCCAATAATTCTTTTCCCTCCACTTCTCTTTCAACATCATCCAAATCTATTTCTTCTTCACAATATGGACATTTAATTATATTAGTCATTATTTCTTTCTCCTAAAAAGATATTTATACATCATGAAACATATAAAGAAAACTCCACATTCAAATATAAGAACCCCTATTCCAGTACCTATTACATCTATAATTAAAATGCTCATATACCCAGTATAAACAAATCCATCAAAGAATAATAATAAAGATAATACTGCATAAATTACCCAAAAAATAGGGTTTCCGAATGTATACTCTCTATAAGTTTTCATAATCCTATCCCTCCGAATTTCATATTATTCTTTTGTTCTTCTAGAGTTTTTGAAACTTCTTTAAGTACTTCATCCATTGTTTCAATATTTCCTTCCATTGTTTCCTTACATATATTAAAGTTATTTCTAACTATCATTAATTTCTTAAAAGAGTTATGTATTTTTTGTAGATCTCCTATTGTTAAATCTTCAAACTTCTTTAATGGTTTATCTTTTTCCATAAATATATATAATTTCTATCTTTATAAATGTTACTATTTATAGCTATTTAGGGTTTTATCTAGAACTAATTTATTTATTCTTCCTCTTAGATAACTTACTTCTTTTCTTAGAACGGCGTAAAGAAGGAGATTTTACTCTCCTCCTCTTACGCCTAATTGGCTTTTTTCTTTTGTTGGGCTGCTTTATTGGTTTTCTTTTTACTTTTCTTTGTGGTACTCTTTTTACCTTTTTTCTTTTGAATATCTTTTTTTTCTTTTTTGGTTTTCTTTTCTTTGCTCTTTTTAATTGTTCTTTCTCTCTTTTTGTATCTAGAGCATATTTTCTTTTTTCAATATACCCTCTTATTATTTCCTTCTTCTTTCCTCTTCTTATCCTAAAAGGTCTTAATTTCTTTTTATTTTTTGAAAAATATCCTTTTATGCTTTTTGGCAATCTTACTACTTTCTTTTCTTTACCTATTGGTTCAAACCAAGCTGTTCTTTCTAATCCATTATCTACCTTATAAGCAAGAAAATCCTTAGCGTCTTTTAATGTTAAAGGTTTTGGAAATAACTTTCTTTTTCTTCCCTTATATTTTACAACAACATAATAAACATCTTCTTTCTTTTTTAGGGTTCTTTTTGAGAATCTCTTTAATCTTCCTTTTACTTTTGGTTTCTTTCTTCTAGTAGATCTTCTTGGCCTTGGCCTTGGTCTTGGCCTTGCTCTTGGTTTAGGTCTTGGCCTTGGCCTTGCTCTTGGTTTTACTCTCTTTACTTTTCTTTTTGTAGTTCTTTTTGGTGTTCTCTTTCTAGTTCTTGTTCTTGATTTTGCATTTCTCTTTTTTACTCCTACTCTTGGTTTCTTCTTTACAACTCTTTTTTTCCTAGTTACTTTTCTTTTTGGTGTTATCTTTCTAACAGATATTTTCTTTCTAGTTCTTGTTATTGATTTTACCTTTCTTTTTACTTTTTTAATCTTCTTTTTATTTGTACTCCTTTTTCTGGTACCGATTACAAATATAGATTTTCCCCTTAATCTTAAAACTGGAAGTTTTGTAATATCCCTTCTTCTTAACAATCTTCTAAAACTCTTTGGAGTTTCTATTCTTATTTTTCTTCCAAGCTTTTTACTTAATTCTCTTTCTAATTTTAATAATTGATTCTTTGTTAATTTTCCTTTGTTTGCCAATGCTATTCTTTTAACTAATTTTTTACTTGGTTTAAATACTTCTGCCGAAACAATATTTACTTTCTTTCCTTTATATCTAATAAAACCTAATCTTTTTATTCTCTTAATTAATTCTCCAGGAGCAAGAGTAACCTCTAATTCCTTACCTCCTGAATATATTGTACTTCCAATTGGCTTAAATCCCTTGAATCCTTTTTTTACTTGCCACTCTATTAATCTTTGTGTTTCTAATTCTGTTAATTTCTTTCCAGATAATAACTTTCTTTTAATTCTACTTAGAGATTTTGGAAATTTTGCAACCCTTGCATTTTCAAAAACTAATATCTGTGGTTTATTGCCTCTTAATTTAAAATTACCTGTTAATAAATCTATTAAGTCTGCTGCCCTTTCTCCTTCTATTCCTAATCTACTAAATCTTAATCCACTTGCTGGATCTAAATAAAGACTTCTTTCAAGTAAAGTTATGTTTGGAGCAGAGTTCTTTTGAAACCATCTATTTACTTCAACAAATTCTTTAAAGGATAATTTTTTTCCAGAATCAAATTCCTTTAATAATCTTTTTATCTTTAATGGGGCGTTTGCTTCTCCTGGAATTGGTTTTCTTATTATTCTCTTTCTTCTAATCCATGATGTTAATTGGTCTGCTGCTGCATTAACTGCTGTTACTTCTTTTCCTGCTAATCTTGCTTGTTGTGATAAAGGCTTAGAACCACTTGAAAGTGTTTGTAATTTTAAGAATAATCCAGGATCTTTAGTAAATTTCCTAAATTGCCCTGGCTTTCTTCCTTTAATAAAATCATCTAGTGATTTCCAAGGTCTAAATATTGAGGGTTTTTGTACTCTTTCTTTTAATAATTTTGGAACTCCCTTAACTTTAAATATCTCTCTTGGAGAATTTCTTAATATTATTTTTCCATTTATTACATTCTTTTTTGCTGGAGAAAGATCTTCTACAAAATCAAATACCTTACCAGTTGTTTTACCAAGTAAATTAAATACTTTTCCAAGAGTATAATATTCAACAATTAATTCAGATACTGCTATTCCATCTCCTGTTTTAAGTGTTTTAAAGTCACTTTTTAATCCTTGCCAAACTGCTGGGGGCAATAGTGCAAGAGTTGTTAATGGATTTTTTGCTATTTGTTTTAGAAGAATTGGTGTTGCTATTCCTAAATCTATTAAAGTTGTTGCTGCTTTATATGCTATTATTTCTCCTAATATCTCCATTGTTTGAAGGAATTTTTTTCCTCTACTTTTTATATTTAATCTAGAATCAATATACCTTCTTAATTCTGCGTCACTTACCCCTGGATTCTCTCTTATTAATTCTCCGTATAAAGCTATCTGTTCTTTTCTATCTTTAGAAATTCTATTATATTTTTTGATTAATTTATCCCTTCTTCTCTCCATCCATTTTTTATATTCTTCAAAATCTCTTCCTCCTAATCCTACTTTATCCAAATCATTTTTTATTTTTGTAAAGAATCTTGTTTGTATATTATCTATTTTATTAATTGGAACTCCAAAAGTCTTTAATTTATTTTGAACTTTTTCTCTAAAATTATTTAGAATAGAATCTCCTTTTACTGCAAAACTTGTTATTCCTCTTCCAACCTTTCCAATAGTTGTTTTAGCTTCTGGAACTCCAATACTCATTCCTTGTTCAATAATATCTTCTCTATCTAAAAACTTTGTTTTATCCAATAAATCTGAATATCTTTCTATTGCTCTTTTCGTATAAGGTATTGATTGTTGAAATCTTTTACTATCTATTCCCTTAATATTATAATTTCTATCTAAAATTAATTTCTCTCCTTTTGGCAAATCTTTTTGAATTAAATCTGCTATTTGTTTTCTAGAAGCTTTTGAAGGTGTAATTGGAACTCCCGTTTTTGTATTAACAATTCTTCCATTTCTAATTCCTACATCTGTAATTTTTCCCTCTCTAATATCTTTTATTATATTCTTTCTTTCTTTATATGCTTTTAATTCATACTTTCTTAATCTGTATGCTTCTCTTGCATAAGGATTACTACTAAAACCTATTCTAAAAATTGCAGAAGGATTCCTTGAAGATAAAACTTCATCTGCTAATTTGAAAGCAGAATCCCATAAATCGGCTTGTTTTCTTGCTTTATAATAATTCTGAATTGCGTTTAAATTTTCTTGTGTTACTCCTATAATCTCTTGATATTTTGTTGGAATTTGACTTAATGATTTTACTTTCCCAGATTCAATATCTTTTATAATAGAATTAAGTTTTTTCCTTTCTTGCTCTTCTAATCTTTGTTCCTCTTGTTTTTTTCTAAAAGCTAATCTACTTCTTGGAGCAAATCCTTTACTTTGCACAAGAGTTCTTCCCCTCATTAAACTAGATTTTTGTCTTTGTGCTGCTCTTCTTTGCAATTGTTTTGATCTATCTACCATCTTTTCTTAAATTAAATAGTAATTTATTATTTATATATCTTCCTAAAACTACTATTTTATAATATTGAGTTCATTAAAGGTCTAAATAGGAAGAAGTATAAAGCCCCAAGAACTATTGCTATTGTTATTAGATTAATTAAAACTTTTTTAATTATGTCTGTTAAAAATCTAATCATTGTTTTCTCCTAACATCCTTTCGAATATTTTACTTACTAAATTGATATCCAATCCTTTTCCTGCAACAGAGAAACTTTGACAAGGAAAACCCCCAGTAAATAAATCAAAGTCTGGAATATCATTTGGATCTATTTTAGTAATATCTCCAAAGTTTTTCCCTTCATGGTTTTGTTCGTAACATTGAATAGCATATTTATCAATTTCAGAATAACCTACAACTTCGTGAGGGATTCCTTCTTTTTTTAGGGCAAAACTAGCACCTCCATATCCTGCGAATGCTTCAAATACTTTTATCATTCTTCTAAAGCTTGTACTTCTTCACTATCCCATAAAGTAAGAAGATCTAATTTAATTAATTCTAATTCTGCTATGAAATGGGATATTTCTCCTTTTGTTTTTATTGGAGTAAAATCTGTAACTTTCATTATGGTTTTTGTTTCTTCATCTGTTGCTAAAACTATTTTCATCTAATTCTCCAAATTGAATAAGAAAAACTTATCCAACATATTTTTCCAAAAGAATCTAATAAACTTGTATAATCAATCATTCTTCTTTATCCCCCTTCAAAATAAATTCCACTTACATTTAATTTATCTAATCCTTTATTCTCAATCTTATTCTTTATTTCCATTGCTTCACTCTTTTCACAATAGCAATAATAATTATCTTCTCCCCAGCCACAATTTAGTTCTATTCTCTCTTTTATTTTGTGATCTTGATACATAAAGAACCATAATCCAAATAAACAAATAATAACAATTACTGCTTCAATATGTATTGCGTGTTTAGAAATAAACTTTATCACCTTGCTTTCTTTCCAGGAACTCATTATAATTTGATTAAAATATAAAACTATTTAAATGTTTTTATATATATATATTTATTAATCCACATTGTGATTCTGGATTAATGGGTTGGAAGTTAGTATAAGCTTAAATTTTTCCATGGAATTTTTAAGTGTATAATCCCTGTTTCCTATCCTTGGATTTCACAACAGAAAACTTCTGTAAGCCCTCTGGACATTCCAGAGGCATTTCTTTTTTATTAAAGTTATTCGGTTAACAGGTTAGTTATTCGGTTTACCGATTACTTATTCGGTTAAGAGATTATCTTTTTTTAATAATACTAATTTATTATAATCAGAGAGTAGAGGGTTAAGTGTTCTTTAGTGCCTTTTACGCTTAATTCCATAATATATATGTATTATGGAAAGATTTAAAAGGATTTAATTCTTTGTTTTGGTATGGATGAATTAGTGCTTGGAAAGGAGTTATATAATAACTTGATTGTTTATATGCAGCCGAAATATGCAATGAGTACTTTAAGAAAAAGGGCTATCTTTCTCAAAACAATTTTCAAAAAATACAAGGTTCTAAATACAAAAACTTTGAAACAAATGATGAGTAAATTTAAGTATCAACATCAAAGAGCGGCCATTGTTATGATTAACAATTATTGCTATGATTCAGATATTCCTTTTAATATAAGAGTTCCAAGTATAAAAGGCCAATCCAAAAAACTTCCAGATATTCTAAATCCAGATGAAATTAAGTTAATGATAGATTCTGCCCCAAAACCATATAATCTTGTAATTAGATGTCTTTTTAATATTGGCGCAGGTTTAAGAATCTCTGAAATAATAAAAATGAAGTGGAATGATATTCGTTGGCTTGACTGGATTAAAGATAAAAATTCTTATGGAGTTGCAATAATTAAATCTGGAAAAGGATCAAAGGATAGGATAGTTAACATTCCAAAAAAATTAATGATTGATTTATATGATTATGCAAAAGAGCAAGATTTACTAAATGAGTTTAAAATTCCTTTTGGTGGTATGATGTTCCCATTTGGAAGTGATGAAAGTAATAAATTGTATAAAAAAGACTTAATGAAAATAAATATGGAGAGATGGAAGGAAGATTACCTAAGATCTAGATATGACTGGTTTAGATACAATATTTTAAAAAAATGCTGTGAGAAAGCTTTAAACAAGAAAATAAAGGTACATCAGTTAAGACATAGCAGGGCTACATATCTTCATGAAGTTGAGAAAGTCCCAATAGAAGATTTAAGATTATTGCTTGGACATAGTTCTCTAAACACCACAATGATTTATACCAGAATTAATCCCAGGAGAGTTTTTGATAATCTTAAAGAAACAAAAGAAATATAGTTACTTTCAGTGACTTTCAGTGACTTTCAGTTACCATTCAATATCTAAATCTTGTACTTTGCTTTTTTTGAATAATTTGTTAAAAGTTCCATATCCCTCTAATCTTAAATAAAAGTTCAATGTTTTTAACTTTTTATCATCATCATAATCTATTTCTTCTAATGATTCCCAAAGAGTTTTTCTGTCTTTTATTTGTCCTAATTTAATTTTTTCTATTGCTTCCAGGATAACTTCTTTTGGACTTTTCTCTATTTCTATTCCAAACTTCTCTTTTTCTTCATCTGTTAATTCCCCAGTTGCTTTTTTCTTATTTACAAGTTCTTTATACAATCTTTCTAATTTTGCAGTTAATTTATTAAAAGCAATTCTTCCAACATATTCTGGATGGATTGTTGGATTAACTATTGTTTTCTTTGGATTCTCTTTTAGATATTTTTCCTCTCTGTCTAAAATTGATTGAATATTTAATCCAGTTCCTCCCTTAACTCCACTTCTTTTACAATAAACTTCTGCAACTCCTCTTCTTACCCATAACCAAAGTGTTAAATGTCCTCCAAGAGCAGGATCAAATTCCCTTTCAAAGGGCATACAAAGAAAATATATGTTGAATAATTTTCTATTTTTGTTTTTTCTTTCAGTTACTGCCTTATTAATTGCACTATACCAATTTCTTCTATTTGCTGCCCCTCTTGCTTCATCTAACCATAAAAAATTTCCTTCTTTTGTAATCATTTTATAAGCGAACTCTTCTGGATCTATTATAAAATTCTCTTCTGGAATAAACATCTTTGTTTTATCATTTAAGACAAAATTCTCTTCTTTCATTGCGTGTTTAAATGCAAAAGTTCCTGTTAAATGGGATTTTCCACTTCCCGTATCTCCAGAAATTAGAACAAATACATCTTTTTCTATTTTTAATCTATCTAAAAATGCTTTCCACAAGGCTTTTTGTGTCCACCAAAAATCATAGAATAATTTTGAATATCTATGAGGGAAAATTGTTTTTTTCTTGTAATTGTTATACATTTTACGCCTCCACTACTCTTCTTATTGCTTCTTTTTCCTTTTCTTTATATGTCATCTCTTCATCTTCTTCAATTCCAGCAGAAACTATCTTATTTGTAAGCATTAAAAGATAAATTTGTTCATAACTTGCTTCCAAATCTTCTAACATATCAAAAAAATTCTCTGTTAATTCCAGGATTAACCCTTCTTGCGTTTCTTTTCTTAAAATAAAATCATCATCAACTCTTTTTGTCTTTTCTGCCTCTAAAATTGCATTTTTACAATCTTTTAAAAATTGTAACCATTCCTTCATTCTATTATAATCATTTTCTTGTTCTTCAAACTTATTTTTTTCTCTCTCCTCTTCTTTAAATTGTTTTTTCCACTTCTGGGTTGATCTAAAAAATATTATTGGCCTACTAATTGTGATCATTTCTCTTTGTGCTGAAATAATTAGATTTAATGCTCTTACTTGGTTTATTTTTCTTTCATTATCCCTTAATTTGTTTTTTTCTATATCTACCATCTCTCCTGTTCTTGCTTGTTTTAATGCGTCCCTATGTCTTATCAAAACTTCAAGTATTATTTCTCTAGAAATTTCCTTATTTGGATTAAAAACCTTAATTTCGCCAGGTTCATATGCCATTTAACTATACCTCTTATTTTCGTAATAATCATTATCTGTTTGCTGTAAACTTTCTTGTCCTTTTACTGAATCATGCGTATATTTGTTTTCTTGCCCTTGTATTGCTCTAGAATAATTAGCTTGTATTCTTGCCCATAATTCTAAGAAAATCTTTCTGTTTTGAATCTTCATTTGATATTCTATTTCATAAGCATTTTCTTTTAATGAACCATCTTCATTATGGCTATATCTTCCATATCTATATTCTGCAATTGATGTAAATAATTCATCAATTCTCTTATAAATTGCCATCATCATTGCCCCAAAAGATTCTCTGTTAATAAAACTTAATTTAATGTCTGTTGCCAAATGGCTTTGTGCAGTTCTTAATATTTCTTCTGCTTCCTCATCTGTAAAGCAATGTGTTTGTTTTCTTATTGTTTTCCATTCTTTCAAATGTTTATCAAAAACTTCTTTATATCCTCTAATTGATTTTTCTAAATCCCTATATTGGTTTTCTAGGATAAAATGATGAAAACTTTCTGGTTTTTGTGATGGCAAAATTCCTACTTCATCATAAAAATCTCTTCTATCTTCCCCATAATTATCTTCTTCAAAATTATCATCCTCTTCAAAATCATCTCTAAAAATATCTTCTGAAATCTTTTCCTGTTTTTTTTCTCTAATTCTTCCCCCTCTAAATTCCTTTCTCTTCTTTTTATTTACAATTTCATTTGCCTTTTTATCAATAATTCCAATATTTTTCTTAAATTTATTTAAAAATTTTCCCATCTTATCTTATTTTTCCTTTAAAATATTTATTTTCTACTCCCCAATTTCCTCTTCCATATTTATTATTCATATGTTCTTCCAGGAAATCCATTCCTACTTGTAAACCAAGTAAAATTAAATTGAGTGCTATAACAAATTTCTCACTAAAATTTTCAAATATAAAAGAGAATATTAACATAACAAGATTTACAAAAAAGACTATTTTAATTAAGGTTTTTGTTCCCCTCATTGAATCTACCTCAACTTCCATTATTTCTTCTCCTTTTCCTTTTTATAATATCCTTCTTTTATTACTCTTCGATTATCTATATCTTCATCAACTCTCAAATACTTTCCTTCTTCATAAGCTTTTAATAATTCTGCTTCCTTTTCTCTTTTCTTTTTTGTGAATAATCCCATTATTCTATTCAGTTGTATCATTTATAGATTTCCTCACTACTTGATTTATATTTTTAGTATCATACAATTCTTGCAGTTTATCTATAATCAAACTTTGAGTGTTTGTTGTTGCTTCCGAAGTTTCAAGTGCTTTTGCTAAATTTGCCATTGCTTGGGCTTGGGCTTCATCTGATCTTGCTTTTGAATCCTGGGCGTCCCCCCATTTTCCAATTCCTACAATACAAACTAACATTACTGCAATAATTAAAAGGGATAGCATTGCATATTTTGCAATTGTTGCCCATTCTACTCTTTTACTTATTGTATTAATATTTTGATAATCTGCTCTTAAATCTGATCTAGAGATATCAATTTCTGAATGTTTAGCAGAAACATTAACACTTGCTTTATCTGGTACAAAATATTCTCCTTTATTTGTATAAATTCTATTATTTTTATCTAAAATTATTGAGTACTCATTTACATTTGAATATTCTTCTAATTCTGGCAATAAATAACCTCCCAACAAAGGTTTTTCTAATTCAAAAACTTCTGCCCTCTTAATTAATGGAAATCTTCTCATTCTCATTATAATTGGATCACTTAGAAGATTATTTTTTAGAACTCTTCTTACCTTTAATGTGTGTGTCCATTGAGCATTTTTATCTTTCCATAACTTTATTAAGAATACAATAAATATTGCTGCTGCAATTCCT
>Ga0272442_10011007_pt1 | contig 11082 bp, 5 predicted proteins | sample SSMForm2O_FD_200262 | JGI IMG/M metagenome (GOLD analysis project Ga0272442, IMG submission 200262) | Marine sediment archaeal communities from Little Sippewissett salt marsh, Falmouth, MA, United States - SSM-Form-2O | ecosystem: Environmental > Aquatic > Marine > Wetlands > Sediment ... | reverse complement strand
GAGGTCGTGGCGGCGCGTGAGCGGCTCGTCGGTGACGCGGTCGGGCGCGAGCAGTGCCGCGAGCAGCAGCAGCAGCGCGATCGTGCGCATCCCCATGTAGAGGAGCCGCCGGTGGAAGAGCACGCCGCGCCCGAGCAGCGCGTACGACACGACGATCGCGACGGCGGGAAGCGCGATGGCGGCGTACGCGAGGGCGCTCATATCGCCCCCCGCGTGTTCTTCGCCGCCCCCGGGGCGTGCGAGCGCTTGCGCGTGAGCAGCGCCGCGACGAGCAACTCGGCGGCGAAGCACACCACCGCGACCGCGAGCGGCCACTCGTACGCGTCGATCCCGCCGAGGTCCGCGGCCAGCTGCGCGCGGAAGGCGTCGAGCGACCTCGACGACGCGGCCGTCAGCCCGAGGACCGACGACGGCTCGGCGCGCGCGCCGTCGCTCTCGCCGGGGGACAGCTCCGCGACGAGGGCGCGCACGCGCTCGCCCGAGGCCGATCTCGTCACGACGCCGTACGCCCTGCGCTCGTCGAGACGCCCGACCGGCAGCAGCAGGCGTTTCTCGTCGATGGCCAGGTCGCGCAGCGGCGAAGCGCCGCGCGGGAGCGTGTGGAGCGACGCGCGCGAGCCGAGCTCACCGGGCGGGAGCGTGAGCACCGGCCGGTCGCCCACGACGGCCGACGTCATCGCGGGCTCGGAGCGCGCGAGGTAGGAGGTGAGCTCGTGCAGCAGGGGGACGACGGCGGCCTCGCGGTAGAGCGTTCCCCAGGACGCGGTCACGTTCGCCGCCACCAGCAGCACGCGCCCGCGCCCGCGCGCGCCCTCGACGAGCGCCGGGACGGTGCGCCCGCCGGAGGCTAAGACCGCCAGGGCCTTCGGGGCGCGGTCGCGGTCCGACCGAAGCGAGAGCTCGAGATAGCGGTCGAACCGGACGTGCGCGAGGTCGCCGTTGGCGCCGCCCGCGAACGCCTTCAGCGCGGGGTGGCCGAACTCGACCGCGTCCAGGCCCGTGGGCTCGCCCGGGGCGCGCTCGCGCGCGGCGGTGGCCGGAAGCAGTCCGACGCCGCGCGACCAGAACGCGTCTTCGGTCATCGACTCGTCACAGAGCGCGAGCAACCCGCCGCCCTGCTCGACGAACCGCGCGAGGCGCGTCCAGTCGTCGTCGGAGAGCGCGCCCGGCGCGGCGAGCGCCACGCAGTCCACCCGCGCGAGCTCCGCGTCGGACGGCAGCGGGGGGACGCTGCCGGTGACCCGCGCCATCTCGTGCTCGCCGCCGACGAACGGCGCCAGCGCCCGCGCGACGATGGCCCCGGCGAGGCGGCCGTCCCCGGCGGGGGCGGAGACGACGAGGACGCGCGGCGCGGCGAGCACGGTGAGCGCGAACGCCCTGCGGTTGTTCGCCGCCCAGTCGTCGTCGTGGTCGACGCGGATCTCGCCGAGGAGCGCCCCGGCGCGCGTCGGCACGATCTCGAAGGCGACCTCGGTCGTCTCGTCGGTGACGAGCGTCACCGAGCGCGCGGAGACGACGTCCCCGGCGACGACGAGTTGCACCTTCGCAACACCGCCCTTCCCCGAGGTCACGCGCGCGGTCACCTCGACGGGCACGCCCTTGTAGGAGCGGGCCTCGGTGGCGGTGACGGACGTCACGCTCCAGTCGTCGGCGGAGGACGACCCGACGTCGACGCCGCGCACCGGGACGCCCGGGCCGAGCCACGCGCGCTTCGCGCCGCGCCAGCTGCCCTTCTGGAAGTCGCTGACCACGTACAGCGCGCGGTCGGGCGGCGGCTCGTTCGATATCCACTCCTCGGAATCGGCTACGGCGCCCGCGAGCGTCGGGGCCTCGTCGGAGGGCTCGATCTTCGCGAGCGCCGTGCGGACCTCGTCGGGGTCGATGGCGCCGTCGAAGACGAGGCGCGTGGCCGTCTGCAGGCGGATGCGACTCCCGCGCTCGAGCCCGTCGAGGATGTCGAGGACCGCGCGCCTGGCCTCGTCCATCCGCGTGCTCGAGTGGACGCGCCCGTCCGGGTCGCGGTAGCGCATTCCCATGCTCGGCGTGTCGTCGAGGACGATGGCGACCGACGCGAGGCGCTTCGCGCGCCGCGGGTGCGCGGCGGACAGCAGGCGCGGGCGGGCGAAGGCGAGGATCGCCGCGACAACGAGACAGATCCGCAACGCGAGCAGCAGCCGCTCGACGAAGCTGCGCCGCCGCGCCACGACCTGCGCGCTGCCCACCAGCAGCGACGTCGCCGGGAACGGCACGCGCGTCGCCGTGGACTGCCGGGACAGGTGGATGATGACGGGCACGGCCACCGCCGGGAGCGCCAGCAGGAAGAGCGGATGGACGAGGGAGATCACTCAGTGCCTCCGTCGCCGGTGCGTCAGGAACTTCAAGAGCGCCTTGTGGAACGGGGTCGACGTGTCCAGCAGCAGGTAGTCGATCCCGAAGGCCCGCAGGCGGCGACGGTAGGTGCGAAGCAGGCCCCGCAGCTTCTCGACGTACGCCGCGCGCACCGCGTCGGCGTCGGCCGAGACCTCCAGGCCCGACTCCGGGTCGCAGAACACGCGCGCGCCCTTGAAGGGGAACCGCAGCTCCGCCGGGTCGAGGATCTGGAACACGATCACGTCCTGGCCGCGGCTGGCGAGGTGCCGCAGCTGCTTGATGACCGGCTCGGGCCGGTCCAGAAGGTCGCTGAAGATGATCGCGAGCCCGCGCTTGCGTATCAGCGGTGCGGCCGTCTCGATCGCGCGCGCCAGGTCGGTGCGCTTGACGGGCTTCACGTGCATCAGCGTGTTGAGGATGGAGAAGAGGTGCGCCTTCTTCGACCGCGGCGGCAGGTGGCTGCGCACGCGCGTGTCGAGGGTCATCAGCCCGACGCGGTCCTGCTGCCTGATCAGCAGGTATCCCAGCGACGCGGCGAGGGCGACGGCGTACTCGAGTTTCGTGAGCGACTCCCCGCGGCGCGAGCGGTAGTGCATGGAGGCCGAGGTGTCGACCATCAGCATGCACCGCATGTTGGTCTCGGCCTCGAAGCGCTTGATGTAGTACTTGTTCGTGCGCGCGTACAGCTGCCAGTCGATCCGGTCGGGGTCGTCGCCGGCCACGTACTCGCGGTAGTCGCTGAACTCGACGCTGAAGCCGTGCCGCGGCGACCGGTGCAGCCCCTGCAGGAAGCCCTCGACGATCAGCCGCGCCTTGAGGTCGAGGCGCCCGATCGTGCGAACGATCTCGGGGCGCAGGAACCGCTCGGCCAGCCCCGCGCCGGCGCGCAGCTCGCGCGTGATCGCGCCGATCGAGGAGGTGTTGAAGCGCGGCCAGGTATCCGCCATGCCCGGACTCCCGCGGGGACGACCCGCCCGAGGTCACCTGCTGAACGCGTACAGGATGATGTTCTCCGACAGCTTCAGCGCGTCGTCGTCGTGCATCATGCAGAACATCCCCGACGCGTACGTCCGCCAGCCCGCGCCGAGGCTGTGCGGCGTGTACACCGCCATGCCCCCCTCGGGGACCGTCAGCGCCCAGATCTCCGGGTCGCGTTCCACCAGCTCGGGCTTGCGGTGGCCGACGGTGCACCGCACGCGGTCGATCACGTGCCCGATGTCGAAGACGGGGTGCGCGCGATCGAGGCGCTCGAAGGGACGACCGGGGACCACCCGCGTCAGCTGCGCGCGTATGGTCTTCTCGAAGAGCGGCTTGCCGCAGCAGTTGTCGGCCCAGAGAAAGCCCCCCGCGGCGAGGTACGCGGCCAGGCCCTCGCGCTCGGCCTGCGAGAGCTCGACGGGCCCGTGCCCGGACAGGTAGAGGATCGGGTAGCGCCAGAGCTCGCGGTCGGCCAGCGACACGACCACCGGCTCCTCGTCGAGGTCGATCCGGACGAGCGACCCCAGGTGCCGGACGAGGTGGCCGAACGAGCGCGGCGTCTTCCAGTCGCCCTTGTATCTCACCCAGCCGATGCGCGCGCGGCCGTCGTGCTTCGGCAGCTCGGTGACGGAGCGCGTCGTCGTCGCCACCGGCTTGGGCACGTCGGGGGGCGCGTCGTCGTCATCGTCGTAGCCGAGGGCGAAGGCCAGGAGCCACTTCACGATCTCGCGCGTGTCGCCCGTGCCCACGGCGCGCCCCCCCCCCGCCGCGGCGACGCGCTCGAACGCCGGGAGGCGGAACGACTTCTTGAGGTTCGCCGTCGAGCCGTACCGCTCCCGCAGGGCGCGCGCGGCCGCCGGGTCGATGTTGTCGAGGTAGTTGAGGTGGTACAGCGAAGCGGTGTTGCTTTGCGTTATCGTGTGCACGACGATGCTCTTCTTGCTCGCCGCCCTGGCCACCTCGAGGAGACGCTCCTCGTCCCTGCCCTCCGGCGCCTCGTCGCCGATCAGCACGACCACCTTGCGCGCCTTGGGCGACCAGCTCACCTGGAGGATGGCGGCCTCGAGGCCGTCGGCGACCGCCTCGTCCCCCCCCGCCTCGGCACGCAGCGTGCGCAGCCACGACGCGAGCGCGCGGCGGTCCGAGGTGAGGTCCTGGACGCTCGGGACGGGCATCTTGACGTCGTCGCGCGTGCGGAACGCCACGCCGCCGACGCGCAGGCTCTCGACCTGGCTCTCGAGTATCTCGATGATGCGCTCGGCCTGCGCCTTGACCGTGCCGATGGCCGGTCCCATCGAGCCGGTCGCGTCGAGCACGAAGACCAGCTCGAGGTCGCCCGCGCCGCAGCGGCAGGTCGCGTGGACCCGGTGTGCATCCGGCGCGATCACGGCCGCCGCCGCCGCGAGGACGGCCGCGAGGCGAAGCCGCGCGCGCGTGGTCGGCGTGTCTCTCATCGCGCTCTCCCAACACCGAACGGCATGCAACCACAGAGATCACGGAGGCCACGGAGCACGTCAACGGCCCAACCTGATAGTCGTGTCGTCCTCCGTGCTCTCCGTGTCCTCCGTGGCTTGCCAAGGCGTAGCCCGACGCGAGGCACGTCCGGCAGACTCGATGCCCGTCTTCGTGACGCTGCGCGTCACTTCGCCGCGGCAGTCTTCGCCCCCTTGAGCGTCGGGCGAAGACTGGTTACAGCCGTTCTTGCCGTCGACGCCGACGTCCGCTACTTGTTCCGCGCGACCGCCGGCTGCGGGACCACGTCCAGCAGGCGGCGTATTATCTCGACGGAGTCGATGCCCTCGGCCTGAGCCTGGAAGTTCGCCGCGATGCGGTGCCTGAGTACCGGGACCGCGACGTCCTGGATGTCCTTGATGCCGACCGCCGGCCGGCCGTCCATCGCGGCGAGCGCCTTCGCGCCCCAGATCAGGTATTGCCCGGCGCGCGGCCCGCCGCCCCACTCGACCAGTTCCCGAACGAACCGCGGGGCCAGGTCGTCCTTCGGCCGCGACGATCGGACCAGGCGCGCGACGTAGCTCACCGCGTAGTTCGAGATCGCGACCTGGCGCACGAGGTTCTGGATGTTCACGATGCCCGTGACCGAGAGCACCTTCTTCGGCTTGGGCGTGCGGGAGCGCGTGGTCTGCGCGAGGATCCGTTCTTCTTCGTTCAGTGACGGGTAGTCGACCTTCGCCAGGAACATGAAGCGGTCGAGCTGGGCCTCGGGGAGCTCGTACGTCCCTTCCTGTTCGATCGGGTTCTGCGTTGCGATCACGAAGAACGGGTTGGGCAGGCGGTACGTCTCCTTACCTACGGTGACCTGGTACTCCTGCATCGATTCCAGGAGCGCCGCCTGCGTTTTGGGCGGCGTGCGGTTGATCTCGTCGGCGAGGATGATGTTCGCGAAGATCGGGCCCTGCACGAACTGGAAGTGGCGCCCGCCCTTCTCGTCCTCGGCGATCACGTTGGTGCCGGTGATGTCCGACGGCATCAGGTCGGGCGTGAACTGCACGCGCTTGAACCGCAGGTCCATCGTGGCGCCGAGGGCCTTCACCATGGCGGTCTTCGCGAGGCCCGGCACTCCCACCAGCAGGCAGTGGCCCTTCGCGAAGATCGCCGCCAGCAGGAGCTTGATGACCTTCTCCTGCCCGACGATCACTTTCGCGATCTCGTCGAGGATGGCGTTGCGGTCGCTGCGCAGGCGGTCGAGCGCGCGCTGGAAGTCCTCTACGAGGTCGCCGTTGGCTTCGTGGGCCATCGTGAGTCCCTTCCCCGGATGGTGGTTGTCGATTCGCAGGCATTATCGAACGTGTGCGCGCGTGGCGCAAGCGGTGGGGGATGCTGGGAGGCGCGAGGTCGCGCGCGCCGCCATCCCTGCCGCGGGGCGCTCTGGAGGGAAACGGAGCATGAGGCGACTGCGCTCCGTCGCGCATGCTCCTGCCGCGTGGATGTGGCCGTCGGCATCACCCGCTGGTGTATATCACTGCGATCAGGTACACCTTGTATTCCCGCCCACCGTGCTCGACCGTCCTGGTCACCGTATCCCAGTCGACGGTCTCGATCGCCTTCCCCAGGGTGTAGTTGCGAAGGACCCCATCCTCCTGGCGTTGTGCGTAGCCGGGGATCTCCGATGTCGTGAGGTAGTCGCCGGCGCGGATGTCGCCGTTGATCTCCGATACCCACACGCGGCCCTCCCCGACGGCGTTGACGTTGGCGAAGCGCTGGCCCTCGCTGGCCTCGAACCAGTGGTCGTCGGGCAGGTCCACCTCGCTGTGGAGGACGCCGAAGACGGCGGGATCGTTGGACGCATACGATAGACGCACCGTTGGCATCGTCGAGGAGAGCGACACGCTTCCGTCACTGCACAGCCGCGCCCCCGCCTGTCCGGTCACCGACACGATCAGGCCCGGCGTGCATTCGGCCGGGAAATCCTTGGCGAGGAGGACCTCGTGGGCGCCGGTGAAGGTTCCGTAGTCAACGCTGTCCGCACCGGCCGCGTAGAAGTCGTAGCCGCCGGTGCTGTCGGATTGGCCGACGACCGCGTATGTCGTTCCCGTCGCAGCGGTGGCCTTGCCGATGACGCCGCGGCCGTTGGTGCTCGAGCTCTCGCCCCAGACGCCGTACGTGTACGACGCATCGGTCGCCGTCACCTCGCCGCGGACGCCGATCCCCGTGGCGCTCTCGACGTCGAGGGCGGCGGACGGGCTGGCGGTGCCGACGCCCACGCCGCCCGACGCGCGGATGAGGAACTGGTCATTTGCCGTCGAGGAGAAATCCGCCCACGTCGAGTCGGCCCAGACGAACGCCCCGTTGTGGAGGGCCTTTGCCCTCAGGCCCGCGGCGAAGCAGTACTCGCCGCTCGCGCTGTTCCAGTATCCGCCGGGTATGGTCGCGCAGTACCCGTCGGCGATGTTGCTCCACCCTCCGCCGACGGTGGCCGAGTAGTCACTTGCCTCGTTCCAGTTGCCTCCCCCGACGGTGGCGGTTTCGCCGTCGGCGGTGTTGTCGTGGCCGCCGCCGACGAAGGCATTGCTGCCGCCGGCGGTGTTGCCGTTCCCCCCGCCGACCGTGGAATAGAGCGGGCCGCTCGCGACGTTGAAGTTGCCCCCGCCGACCGTGGCGTACAGGCCGCTCGCGGTGTTGTTGTAGCCGCCGCCGACAGCGGCGGAGCCGCCGCTGGCGAGGTTGTTGTTACCCCCGCAGATGGTGGCATTCATCGCATTGACATCGTTGCTGTACCCGCCGCCGATCGTGGAGAACTCGTTGCTCGCGCTGTTCTGCCGGCCACCGGCGATGACCGCGCGCAACCCGCTGGCGATGTTGGTCGAGCCGCCGCTGACGACCGAGAAGTTGCCCGTGGCCTCGTTGTTGGAGCCGCCGGCGACGGTCGAGCTGTCCCCGCTTGCCGAGTTGATGGTGCCGCCGCCAACGCTGGCGCCGATCGCCGCGGCGGTGTTCGTGAGGCCGCCGGCGACGGTGGCCCAAATCGCCGAATCGGGATCGTTCCCGACGTCGTCGTCCCCGGCACGGTTGTTCATGCCCCCGCCCACCGTCCCGTAGTTGTCTGTGACCACGTTGGGATAGGGAGTGCCGGAGTGGTCCCCGGTTCCGCCCATCAACGTCACCCCCACCGAGCCGGCGGTGACGCTGTTGCCGCTGTAGCCGCCGATGATGTTCGGCGGGTCGACCGTGGTATCGACGCGCAACGCTCCGGCCACGTCCAGCTTCGCCGTCGGCGCGGTCGTGCCGATCCCTACGTTTCCGTCGCTGGCGACCGTCATGTGGACAGCGCCGTTGGCGCCGAGTTCCACCGGCCACGCGGAGGTCGTGCCCAGCAGGAGCGCATTGATCGTCGTGCCGCCGTACGCCGTCCCCTCCGGACCGTCGCCGGCGAGGCCGGTGAAGCCCAGCACGCCCGTCACCGAGCCGGCGTCCTGCGACAGTACGATCGCCGGGTTGTCCGATTCGCTGACCGCGTTGTCCGTATCGGCTTCGAGCCTGATCACGACGTCGTCGATGCGTGCGATGTGCAACTCGTCGTTCGGGGAGGCCGCTCCAATCCCGACGTCGCCGTCGTTCTGGATTCGCATCGTTTCCTGCCAGGCCCCGCCGGAGTCGCAAAGGAACCTCAAATGCCCCGCGCCGCCCGCCGCCGCGGTCCCGGTCACCCCGATGATGGCGCGCTTGCCATCCTCGCCGCCATCGAGTGTCAGGAACGCGATGTCGTTCGCCGCGGCGCCGTCGACGCCCGCGATCTCAACCAGGTTCGCATCGTCGGTCGACTCGAAGCGCGCCGCGCCGCCGCTGTACCCCGCGCCGCGGACGTGGAGCCGTTCGGCGGGAGACATGGTCCCGACGCCGACGTTTCCGGTTGAGCCGTTCACCGCCATGCCGATCGAGCCGTCGTCCTGCCAGGTCAGGAGCCAGCCGTTGCCGATCGGGTCGAGGCCCAGAAGGTGAGTCGGGTTCCCGTTGTCGTTGTACACTGCCAGCGGCTCGTTGGTCCCGTCGTCGGCGCCGTGGATCTCGAGCTTCGCCGCCGGCGCCGCGGTGCCGATCCCGACGTTGCCGCCTGCTACCACCAGCTGGTCGGTCCCGGCGACCAGGCCGTCGGCCGGCAGGTTCAGGGCACCGGTCATGGTGTCGCCGGTCAGGTTGACGTAGTCGATGTCGTGGTCGTGGTCGCCGGCGGCGACCTGCCCCGAACCGCCACCAATGTCGGCGTCGAAGGTGACCGTGTCGCCCGCGTCGTCGGGCGTCACCAGGATCCCCGTGCCGGGGACGAAGTCGACGTCGCCACCGGCGTTGGTGACGCCGTCGACAGAGGCGATGCCGCCCGCGGCGGCGGCGGCGTCCACGTACTGCTTCGTGGCGGCGTGGAGTCCCGTCGTGGGATCGCCGCTGAGCACGAGCGCCCCGGTCATCGTGTCGCCGCTCGCGTCGACGTAGTCCGCGGCGAGATCGGTGGCATGCAGGCCGTCGACGGTATCGGCGTCGATCGCGGAATCGGCCGAATCGGCCGTGGCCGCTGAGGCGGCCCGCATCGCATAGGGCACGACGGCCAACCTGAACCGCGGCGTCATCTCGGCGTCGGTGCCGACCGTGACGCCGAGCCACAGCGGAACCGTGAAGTCGACTCCCTGCGACGCGAACGTCGTGCCCGCGCCGAGCAGCGCCGAGAAGAGTCCTCCGTCGTCCGGGTCGAGCCCCGCATGCGTCTCTGTCCAGATCGGCGTGCCGCCCGTCTCGACGTCGTAGAGCGCGAACATCACGTCGACTGCCGTCGTCGACGCCGCCCCGGCGCTGTCTGCGAGTCTCCCCTGGAAGCTGATGACCTGCGGGATGGCGCCACGCGCGCTTGCGGCAATCAGGACCAGAACCACTGCGGGAAGGAACGTGCGTTTCATGATTGATCCCCCTTCTTCCGGCGCGATGCCGATAGTATCGGACCAGCGCATTGGCGAGGCAAACGTGATTCCGCTGTCGTATGCGCAGGCAGGATGTGCGATGGACTTGTGAAGCGGGCTGGTGGGGCGGGCACGCGAAGCGGCGCACACAGCACGACCGCGGCAGGTGTTGAGTCACACGTCAGGCTACCCGGCCCCGGCGTCCTTCGCGACCTTCGGGAGCACGGGCAGTTGCCGGCACGCCGTCAATGTGACATCGTCGACATACACCACCGACCTCGCCGATTCCGGGATGCAGCTGACGACGAACCGTGCCGCCGGTCGGTGTCGCGGGAGCGTTGAGCGGGTCGCACACGGCGGTGTAGGAGCGGTCGCGTTCGCGTCGCTCGAACGTGAGCGACCACCCCACGCGCGATCCGCTGTTGGTCTCGGACTTCACATCCGCGCCGTAGACGCTACCATGGCGCAAGGACTCCCGTCGCATCGTCGAGGTTCTTTCTGGAGCACGTGAATGGCGACGAACCGGCGCGCGACGTTCGACACGGCCACCCGGATCGTCGCGATTCTCGCGGTCATCGTGGTGTGCGGATGCGGAGACGACGACACGTCTTCGCCGCGACCGACCGCCAACCTGGTCTTCTCCCCGGCCGCCCTGGAACTCGACGAAGGCGCACCCGTCGGGTTGCAGGTCGGCATCGCGTTCGACTCCGCGACCGACGCGACCGTCTCGGTGAGCGCCGGGGGCGACTTGCGCGTCGGCGCCACGGACGACGCCGGCGCCGCCTCATCCGCGGTCGGGATCGACGCCAGCGGCACGACGCCGGTGACCGTCTTCGTGTTCGCGGTGAGCGACGCCGATCACGTCGACGACGCGGCGACGGCGCTCACGATCGCGTGCCCCAGCGCCTTCAACTCGCCCAACACGTCCCTGCGTTTCACGATACGCGACGACGACTTCGACGTGGGCCTCTCGTGCGCGCAGGACACGGTGGGCGAGGCGGCGGCGTTCGGCGTGCCGGTCGAGATCGCATGCGACAACGCTCACGTCACCGCGACGTGCGACCTGTCCGCCTCGGGGGACCTGCGGCTGGCGACGACGAACAGCCCGGGCGGGGCCGCGAGCACCCTCTCCGTCGACCTCGACGGCGTCGACGCGGTCACCGTTTACCTGTTCGCCGCCGGGGACGGCGACTCCGTCGACGACCTCGGCGAGACCGTGACGCTGACGTGCGCCGCCGCGGACAACTCACCGCAGAGCCTGGGCTTCGACGTCTCGGAGCTCCTGGTCGGGCTCTCGGTCGTGGTGTCCGGCGGCGAGGTTACGGAGAAC
>Ga0272442_10011006_pt1 | contig 11082 bp, 12 predicted proteins | sample SSMForm2O_FD_200262 | JGI IMG/M metagenome (GOLD analysis project Ga0272442, IMG submission 200262) | Marine sediment archaeal communities from Little Sippewissett salt marsh, Falmouth, MA, United States - SSM-Form-2O | ecosystem: Environmental > Aquatic > Marine > Wetlands > Sediment ... | reverse complement strand
TGGGCTACGGCGCGGGGCGGCAGCCTATGGGCCGCCAGGGCCCCGATCCCGAAGAGGCCAACGAGAAGCCCAAGATCGAGACCAAACTGGAAGACAAGCAAATCTGGCTGCAGCTGGTCCTGGCCGAACCCGAAGACTGAGGCTACTCCAACTCCACTTCCACCGTGCGCACTTCCGACAGGAAGAATCCCGTGGCGCGTGAATAAGTCACATACTGGATGCGTCCGTTGTCGCGCTCCAACTCGGGGTGGGGCAGGGCGTCGTAGACCCAGCCGTTGTCGTTTTCGGGCTTCTGCGCCTCGAAGACCGGCAACGGGGCCGACCAGGGCCCCTCGGGCCGCGGGGCGGTGCGCAGCATGGCCCGGTTGTCCATGGGTGCGCTGTACACCGCCAGGTAGCACTGCAGGTAGCGGTTGTAGGCCACCGACACGATGTCGTTCCCGTCGAAGAGCACCTGGGCTTCGTTGAAGTCCTCCACCCAGTTGTCCGCCCCGGAGTGAAAGCGCCACGCGTCGCGCTCCAGCGCCTGGTCGACCGGCACCCTGCCGAGTACGCAGGGCTTGGCCACCCAGTCGGTTTCGCAGGCGTACGCGTAGAGCATGTCCTCCACCAGCAGCGCGGCGTCTCCGAAGGCGGGTTCGTCCTGGTTGAAGAGCAGGGTGGGGTGTTCAGCGCCCGGATTGACCACCGGCCGTTCGGGTAAATCCTCGAAGTTGTTCCAGACCGCGATCGAGGATCCCACCCCGTAGAAGTTCCACTCGCCGGGCTCGCCGTAGATCTTGTGATAGAAGACCAGTGCCCGGTTCCGGTCCGGGTCGGCGACGAACGCCGCGGGCCACAGGGCCCAGCGTGCCCCGCAAGGCTCCACCTGGCAGGGGTCTCCCCGGTGGGCGTCGTTGAACTCCTCCTCTACGGGGGTTTGCGGGTAGAACTCCGTCGGCGCCCCGGCGGCGTCGGTTCTCTCGACGAACCCGGTAATCCCGTCCGCGGCGTTCTGGTCCTCGGTCCAGGACCAGGAATTGTTCAACCATTTGCTGCCGATTTCGTTCTCCACGTCCAGCATGGTGTCGCCATATAGCCAGACCGATTTCCCGGCGAATAAACCCGGGTAGCCGCCGTCGCGGCCCCGGATGGTCGCCGCCTGCTCCAGAACACCCATGTCGGTGGTCGATTTCACCGCGCATTCCGGAGGCGGCCCCTCCTCCCCGCCGCAGGCGGATAACGTCAAGAACATCAACACAATCAAGGCATTTATCATCTTCATGCTTCGCGCCCGTTCCCGGTTCATCTATCTAATTAACATTCGAACTCCCGACGGTGAGAACCCTATTCCTGGATTGCTCCGGCCAGTTCGAATACGGGGGCGTACATTCCCCACAGGTAGACGGCGCCCAGGACCAGCCCGATGAAGAAGGCGGCTACCAGCAGGGCGCGGCGGGTTTTCAAGGGCGTACGCGAGAACAGGCCCGCGCCGGCCAGGGCCAGGACCAAAAAGCCCGAAGAGAGCGGGAACCAGCTGCGGGCGACGAACAGGGTTATCCCCGGCAGTCGTCCTCCGAAATCTTCGAACATGGCGATGAAGGCCGGGGTGACGGCGAAGGGCACGGCCAGCAGGGCAAGGCCCAGGGTGATGTCCATAATCGCCGCGATCCAGTCCAGGGCGGTCAGGTCTTCAGCTTTCCGGGGTTCCATACTGAGTTTATAGGACGGATAGCCTTGGTATTCAACGTCGGCCGTTGAGCAGGCGGCGGGAGAGCTTGGCTTTCTTGGAGGCGCGGTCCAGGTCGGTGCCGATGCGTTTCCGCAGGATGCTTTTGCAGAAATTATCCTGGAATTCTGCGAGATTCTCGGCCAGTCCGGGCGGGAGGGCGGCGTGGATTTTGCCGGCCAGGGTGTCCATCAGCCCGCTCAGGGATCCCTTGGACAGGGAGCGCACCAGGTAGCGGGCCACCTCGAGGACCTTTAGTTCCTCAAGGGTGAAAGGCACAGCCATTTTCAGCTCATAGCCTTCCATGACCTTCCAGCGCGAGTGGCGCCCTTCCCGGGAGGTATAGAAGGGAAAGCCGGCTTTCTGCAGCGCTTCCAGGTCGCGGTAGATCGAGCGCACCGGCTCATCGAGTTGCTGGGCAATCTCGGCGACGCTTAACCCTGTACGAGAGTGGGTAAGCAGTTGGATGATTCGCCACTGACGTGCCAGTCTGTCGCCCCGCACCTACACTGTCCTCACACCCACCCCCCCCCGCTTCGCTTTACGACTTTGCGCCGGAAAGCCCCCGGCCGTCACCAAGATGTCACACATCCGTGTCGGATCTGGTCATAAATAATAATACTTATAGCGAAAAAAACCAACCTGCTGTGACCATCGGCGGCAGGGTTGTGATCTACGATTGTATTATCCCGCCGTGACCATTTTCACGCGATCCGGGCAAAGGCGGGGGGGTACCGCTCCGGGGGGGGCGGTATATTCTTTTTGCAGCAGTTTTGTGAAGGCCGCTATTACCTCAGCAGGATTGCCTGGGAGAGGGCGCCGATCGGGATCAGGGCGTAGCCGGAGGCATACAGGAAGTCGACTGCCGGCTCGATCCAGCCCATATCCACCGTGGTCATGTAGGCGAAGAGAATGTCGGAAACCAGTACGGCGGTGAAGCCCAGGGAGATGGGCAGCCAGACCAGCAGCAGGCGGCCGCCGCGGAATTTCAAGCCGGTGCGCAGCATGACCAGGCAGGGGGCCAGGGCGACAAAGCTGGCCACCGGGTAGAAGATGTTCAGGGCCACTTCCGCGCCCGGATCCCCGGATGCGACCACCGGGGCCAGCAGCGGGTAGCAGCTGGCGGCGAAGGCCACCAGGACCGCCAGGGCCGGGCTCCAGAAGATCAGCGGTTTGCCCAGCGGCAGGCCCGAGCGGATGGAAATCAGGCAGAACCAGAAAAGGGCCGTGATTATCAGCGGATAGGAGATCACAAACAGGGGATCGCCGACGGAGGGGAAGGGGATGCGCACGTGCAGGAAGACCTGGTAGATGGTCAAAATCGACTGCCCGCCGGCATAGAGCAAGAGTCCTACGGCCATGATCATCCAGGGGCGCCGCTGGGGGTCGCCGGATTCAAGCCGGGAGAAGGTGATGAAGCTCGTGATGGAGGCTATCACCAGCCCGAGCAGCTTGAACAGGGAAGTGAGCACCAGGGTCGCCTGGGTGTGGTACCAGGGTCCGAAGCACAAAACGCCGGCGGTTGCGATTACCAGGATCATGAGGCCGTAAATTAGTCGGGTCACGATCAGACACCTCCGGTATGCTTCAGCCTGAGTATGTTGTTGATCAGCTGCTGGGCCTTCTCTTTTCCGGCAAAGGCGGTCAGTCCGGTCCGCAGCCTGAGCACCAGCATGTCCAGGTGCTCGGGCTTGAAGGAGCCCTCGTTAATCTTGATTTCGTTGACATAGACGCGCAGGGAGGCCCGGGCCATATTTTCACCCATGAAGGGGCCCAGAATTTCGATGATCTTGTCGACGAGCTGCTCGCTCATTCTGCCTGAAGCCTACACGTCCTCCTGACGGACTGCAAGTTACCGTCAGTTTACACCGAAACCATGAGCTGAGCCGTATACTCTAGGTATGAATACAGGCAAGGTGACAATACTAGCGTTTGTATTGGCGGCCTTCGTGCCTGACCCGGCGGTTGCCGGCGAGCGGCATCCGCGGGTCGAGCGGGAGCCGGTGCTGGCGCGCATCGCCGAGAAGGGCCAGACCCGCATCATCATGCGCGGAGTCATCGGAAAAAAGCGCACCCGGCGCATGGAGCGGCTGGCCCGCGCGGTGCAGCGGGACGTGTCCCGGCGGTTCCTGTCCGGTAAGGACAAGTCCGGCCGGCCGCCGGTCGACTTGTGCCTGTTCGCCTCCACCCGTTCTTACCGGGCATTCGTAGCGGAGGTATTCGGGGAGGACTACGACTCGTCCGACTGGGGTTTCTACGTCCCCCGGAGGCGGCTGGTGGTGGCCAATATCGGCGCCAGCCGGGGCAACCTGCGCCACGAGCTGACCCACGCCCTGCTCGACGACGACTTTCCCGGCATACCCGCCTGGCTGAACGAGGGGTTGGCATCGCTGTACGGGTCGGCGGTGCGGACCAAAAAGGGTTTCCGCTTCCTGGTCAACTACCGCCTGCGCCACCTGCGCCGGGCGCTCAAGGCCGGGCTGCTGCCCGACCTCGAAGAGTTGGCCGGCTCGACCCGCCGGGACGTCTACGGCCTGAACTCGCTGGCCTACTATGCCCTGTCCAGGTACGTGCTCCTCTACCTGGACCACCAGGGCAAGCTCGAAGAGTTGGTTTCAAAACTGCGCCAGGGCCCCCTGAGCCCCGCCCGCCAGCTGAAAATAATCAAGGAATACGTGGACTACGACGCTTTCATCGAGTGGACCAAGAAGCTCAGGTTCCCAGCTGTATAGTGAAAGTATGCTCGCCGGCGTCGAGGCCGTCGAAGGTAGCCGTGAGAAAGCCGCCGGCCAGGTTGTAGTCGATGAAGTCGACTCCCTCGAGGGCAACCGACGTTACCGCAAAGCCCGCGGGCAGGTAGAAGACCAGCGTCTGGCGAAATCCCGGGGCGGTGCGGACGTTGCCGGTCAGCGTCTGCGCCGCGGGATCCCAGGCGACGTTTTCCACGATGTGCGGGCCCATCAGCATGTGGCGGTCGGTGGCCAGGAAGAAGGGTTCGTTTCTTTTTTCCACGATCTTGTAGATGCGACCGGTGTGGGGCTGCAGCTCGGCGGTGAAGGTCTGGTCCACCCCGTCCTGCATCTCGCGGGTCCAGAACTCGTAGGAGACATGATCGGTGGTGGGGCTCATGCCCAGCGCGGCCAGGTCGATTTCGTGGGTGAGCGGGGAGCCGTCGGGGCGCTCGGTGAACGGATTGGTGGTCAAGTCGTTGTTCTGGCCCCAGTGGAACAGCCCCAGGATGCAACCGTCCTGAAGCTCCAGGTGCCAGACCTCGGGGAACTCCCGCTCGAACAGGTCCAGCGGGCGGGCGGTGCGGCCCAGGAGCGGAAGCATGCGCCGGTAAACGTCCACCTGTTCTGAGGTCAGGCTGGAGGCATCCTCGCCCAGTGAGAGCATGCCGCCGGAGATTCCCGCCAGGCTGGCGAATGCGTTGGCCTCGTCGGCGGACTGGTCGCGGAAGAAGAGCTGGTCGTGGTGGTTCCACCAGATGCGGCCGTTCATCCAGTAGCGCCGGGCGGCCATGCGCACCGCCGGCTTGATTCCCTGGGCCCACTTCCCTTCGATGGTGATGTAGCCGGCGCAATCGGCCCCGCCGTCCCAGCAGGGCCAGTCGTCCATGCCGATGCGGAAGGCGTCCACCAGCCCGTAGTTGGCGAAGGTCATGAAGATATTGATAAAGTAGACGTCCCCGCCGACCGCCGAGCGGAACTCAGAGACGGCCTGCCGGTAAAGAGCGGTGGGCGTATTGTCCGGATCCGGCGGCAGGGTGGCGAACAGCGTGTAGTAGGCGAAGTCCATCTTCACGCTCCGGTATCCCCAGCCGGCCACCCGCTGCCCCAGCTCGCGCACCCGGTTCATGCTTCCCGGCTGGTTGAGGTCGAAGGGGTGCATGTCCGGCTCCATCATGATGTTGCCGATCCAGTTCTTCTCGGCGAACCAGCCGGGGTGCTGCTGGTAGAAGTCGGAGCCCTCCCGGGCCGACAGCGGCGCCATCCACAGCTCGGGCATGATCCCCCGGACCTTGATCTGGTCGGCCACGGCCTTCATTCCGGAGGGGAAGTCCGCCTTGGGGCCCCAGTCGCCCCAGATGTCCTGCCAGCCGTCGTCGAGCTGCATGGAATCCAGACCGTAGTCGCCAAACAAGCTGGACAGCCCGTCGGCGTTTTCCAGGATGAAGGTCTCGGTGATGCCGGTGTTCTGGAAGCTGGTGTACCAGGAATCCCAGCCGGACAACGGACGCTCCGGCAGGGCGACCTGGTGGTGTTCCGCCAGCATGTCGGCATAGCTCTCCAGCGCCTGGTGGGGATCGTTTCCCATGAGAAACACCGCTCGTCCACCGTCTATAATCTTGCCCGGAGGGAGCTCGACGCCCTCCGGGTAGCGGGCCTCGCTCAGCAGATCTCCGGGGCCGAAGGCCACCAGCGGGATGGCCCAGTCCAGATCGATAAAGCCGGCCAGCACACAGTTGTGCGATCCGATGTCGACTGCCAGAGCGCTTCCGTTGGAGAAGGAAGAGTACTCGGCGGATAACAGGTCCTGATCCGGATCGGTCATCGGCATGTCGCCGGTCAGCAGGTCTGCGTAAAAACCGAGAAACTCGTCCGAGCCGTTTTGCAGGATGCGCACTTCCGCCGGAGCCCCGCCCAGTTGCAGCGAGCCTTCCTCCCCGGCCGCCAGGCGGAAGGGATGAAACTTGTTCACCTTGACCGGAGCACCGGTGGTGTTCTCGAACGTGACTTCCCAGAAAACTGCGCCGGGCCGTTGCCCGTCGAGCTCGAGCAGGATTTCGGCTTCGAGACCGCCGGTGGTGGAGGCCCGGCAGGTCAAGGCCGCTTCGCCTTTGTCGCAGGTCATGCTTCTGCCCAGCGTGGTGTGCAGCCGGGTGCGCCCGGCCGACAGCCCCTCGACGAAGCCGGCGTGCATGCCGGCAATCTCGACGCCGCCGGAGGAGAAGCTCACCGATCCGGCGTCCTGATCGGCGTCGATACGGACGCCTTCTCCCTGCAATGTGGCGATACCGCCCCCGTCGCCGCTGCCGCATCCGGAGAAGATCAAAAGCAGCACGGCTGCCGGGCGGGTCAAGCGGGACATGCGGTCGCTCACTTCTCCAGGTCGCACTTGGCGCCCAGGCCCCGGGCGTTCTGCTTGAACTCTTCTAAAGTTTTCTTGTCGAGTCCCGAGGATATCAGCCGGTCGCGCAGCCCGGAGGCGTAGGGAGACTTCAAAGCCAGCTTCTTCAAGGCGTCCTGGGGATTGCACTGTTCCCCGGCGGCCCAGCAGGCTTTCAGCGCCGCACAGATGGACTCCATCTCGACTTTCATGGCGTCGTCCGTGGCCTTGGTCTCCTCGGTGATCAGGGGTTGCTCCTCCGGCGTCGGGGCCGGAGCCTTCTCCACCTTGGTTTCCGACTTGCAGCCGCAAAGTGCCAGGGCCACGAAGATTGACAGAACGAGTCGCATGCTTACCTCCTGTTATTGGCAATATTCCGGGCTGCAGGTGTTGACCGTCTGGCCGTCGTAGTCGCCGGCGCAGCAATACGGGGTGCCCGGGTCCGTGTCCGAGCAGTAGGTGCTCGAGGAGCAGACATTGATCGAGCACATGGAGTTGCACTTCGTAATATACTGGTTGCTATCGACCAGGCAGCAGTATGTCAGGTCCCCGCAGTCCGAGTCGTCGTCGCACTCCACTATGCGCGTCGAGCATTCGCCGGCGGGGTAGCAGCCGATGCCGTTGGCGCCGTAACAGCATTCTTCGGTGTAGAAGTCGCAGGTGGTGTTCCCGCAGTAGATGCCCTCCGCGCCGCAGGTGCCCTCGTGGCAGGGGATGTTCGAGGCACAGTTGTGGTTGCACTCCCCGCAATGGTTGCTGTCGCTCGAGATGTCCACGCAACTGGCGTAGCAGCAGGTTTCGGCGGGAGGGCCGCATCTGTTGCCGCACTCGCCGCAATTCTCCGGGTCCAGCTGGGTGTCGATGCAGGTGCCCCCGCAGCACTCGGTCATGCCGATGCAGAAGGTCATGCAGCCCCCGCAGTTGCCCCGGTCGGTGTTGGTGTCGACGCAGACGCCGTCGCAGCAGGTGAGGCCGGGATCGCAGGGAAGGTTGCAGGTTCCGCAGTTTTGCTCATTGAACAAGATGTCGGTTTCGCAGCCGTCGCCCCAGTTGTCGTTGCAGTTGCCGAAGCCGTTTGCGCAGTCGCAGGTGCCGTTTACGCAGACCGAGTTGTCGCCGCAGCTGAAACCGCATTCGCCGCAGTTCTCGACGTCGCTCAGGTAGGTCTCGCAGCCGTTTTGGTTATTGGTGTCGCAGTCGGCGTAGAACTCGTCGCAAACGCAAAGGCCGTTCTCGCAGTGCTGGTGCTGGTTGCAGGTGACTTCCAGACAGGGGTCGTTTTTACAGGCGCCTTTGTCGCAGCCGAATTCGCACGGCCTCGGGGACGACTGGTACTTGCACTGGCCGTCGACGCAGTCGCCGGTGTCCAGGTGGATGATCAGGGTGTCCTCTTCGCAGAACGAAGGGGGCGGATCGTCGCAGACCACCCCGCACTCCCCGCAGTTGTTCGGATCGGCTTCGGTGCAGCTCTCGCAGCCGGTCTCATCCAACTGGTCGCAGTCCTGGTAGTATTCCAGGCACCCGGAGATCACACAGGTGCCTTCGCGGCAATCGGCGGTGGCGTTTGCAAGCTGACAGACGTTTCCGCAGGAGCCGCAATTCTCCGGATCGGAGTCGAGGACGGCACACCAGACATCCTGGCCCTCGCGGCATACCGTCTGACCGTCCTCGCACCAGGCGCAGTCCTTGGGCCCCATGTCCGGTCCGTCCGGAACGCAAATCTGGCCCTCCAGGCAAACGCACCTGGAGGGGCAGGTGCCGTCCTGCATGCAGGGGAAGAATTTCCCGCCCAGATCGGGATCGAAGGTGCAGGACGCCAGCAGAACTGGAAGAGCCATGTACAGCAGGCGGTTCATATGAATCTATTATTACATTGAATAGGCACTGAAATAAACCCCGGGGGAGAAGTGTTGACTAGCAGTAGCCGAAGTGGCATGAACGGGAGGTCATGGCTTTGGACAAGGGACACGTAAGGATCCTGACCGGCAGCGAATTCAAGCTGATGCTGCGCTCCCCCCAGGGAATCCTGGCCATGACGTTTCTGGGCATCTACGCCGGCTGGGTCCTGAGTAAGCTGGTCGGCAACGCCGATTTCATCAACAGCCTGTCCTCGGGCAGCCTCAGCGAGGAGGGCACCATCGTCATGGCGGCGGTCAAGTGGCTGGCCAACCTCGACGATGACCTGATGGCGCGTCTTTTCGTGGAGCATTCGCCGTTTGTGACCATGCTGTTCGTGATGGTGGCCTTCATGATGCCCTTCTTCACCATGGTGGCCGCCCTGGACCAGAACGCCTCGGACATCGGCTCCAAGGGCATCCGCTTCTTCCTGCCGCGCACCGGCCGTATGAACCTGGTCGCCGGCCGCTTTCTGGGTGTGAGCCTGTTCTGGGCCGGAGTGGTGGTGGTGCTGGGGGTCGCAGGGATTCTGGTGGCCCTGGCGGTGGACGAACATCACTCGGCGGCCATCATCTTCGTCGACGGCCTGTGGTTCATTCTGGGGTTGTTCTTGATCGCCCTGCCGTTCATCGCCTTCATGGCCCTGTGCGCGGTGGTCACCGGCAGCCCGCTTCTGGCGATCACCATGGGCATCGGCTGCTACCTGGGCGTTGCTTTGATGGGGGGCCTGGGCGGCTGGATCCACGAGGGGTTGAAGGTCATCCGCTTCGTTTTCCCAGCCACGCTGCGCTACGACCTTATGCTGGGAAGCACGGCCGAGGCGGTAATCGCCTTGCTGGCCATGCTGGGCTACACGGCGGTCTACCTGTTCGGCGCCGGCTGGATCTTCAAGAAGAGGGACCTGTGACCAACTCGGTGGAGACACAGAATCTGGTGAAGAACTTCGGGCCGGTTCAGGCCCTGCGCGGGGTGAGTCTGAAAATCCCCGCCGGAAGCACCTTCGGCCTGGTGGGCCCCAACGGCGCCGGCAAGACCACCTTGTTCTCCATCGTGGCCGGTTTCCTGCGGCCCACCTCGGGGACGGTCAACGTCCTGGGTGCGGCGGTCGCCGGGGAGAATCTTTTGGGCAAGCTGTCGGTCCTGCCCCAGGACGCCACCTTCAGAAAAGGCGTGCCCATGGGCAACCAGTTGGTCCTGTGCGCCCGCCTGCAGGGGTATTCAAAAGCTCAGGCCGAATCCGAGGTCCAGAGGGTGCTGGAGTTGACCGGTATGGAGGGCTTTGCCGACCGGGTGCCGGACAAGCTCTCCCACGGCATGGCCAAGCGCATGGCCATCGCCCAGGCCCTGATGGGCGATCCGCAGATCATCCTGCTGGACGAGCCCCTGGCCGGCCTGGATCCCGCCCAGGCCCGGCGCATCCGCTTGCTGATCCAGCAGGAGGCGGGTAAGCGCACCTTCCTGATCAGCTCGCACGTAATGGCCGACATCGAGATGCTCTGCACCCACGTGGCCATAATCAAGGCCGGCGAGATCGCCGCCCAGCCCTCGATGGAGGAGCTGACCCGCCGCGAGGCCGTGGCGGTCTTCACCCTGGAAAAGCAGCCCGATCCCGGCATCGCCGCCGTATTCGAGGCCATCGACTACGTCAGCAAGGCCGAGGTCCGCCCGGTGGAACGCAAGCTGCAGCTGACCGTCCGCACCGACCTGAAGAACCTGGACGAAGCGGTAGCCGATCTGATCAAGGTGCTTTCAGAGAAACAGATAGCGTTCGTGGGGATACAGAAGGGCACGTCCTTAGAGGACGCGGTTCTGAAGATAACTTGAGCTAGCTAGCCCTGGGGGGCTGCCGGAGCGGCCGGCGCCGCCGCGGCCTTGCCGATGGCCGCCGCGCCGATGAACGCCAGGATACCACCCAGCAGACCGAAGATGTTGGTCCAGCCGAAGGTGGTGATGACGATACCGACGATCTCTGCCACGATGCTCAGCCCGGCGATGACGAAGATGAACATCTTGGACTTGCTGATGAAGAGGAACACCGCGCCGACGATCTGCAGCACGAACATGATCCAGAGGAAGAGCCCGAAGACCAGCAGGCCGGTGCCCATGCCGGTGACCTTGCTCATCTCCTCGGAGGCCTTGGCGACCTCGGCCGCATCCGCGCCGGCCTCCTTGCCGCCCTCCTTGACCGCCTCTTCCAGCACGGCGCCGCCGACCGTGGCCACGCCGCCGCCCAGCACGTAGCCGGCACCGGCAATGACGTTAATAATTGCTGCAATAATCAGGATGATACCTGCCGCGATTCTCATGGCTCCTCCTTAATTTAGTAGTCATCTACCACTACAACAGGATTTGGCATCGTTGAGTACCAT
>Ga0272442_10011005_pt1 | contig 11084 bp, 6 predicted proteins | sample SSMForm2O_FD_200262 | JGI IMG/M metagenome (GOLD analysis project Ga0272442, IMG submission 200262) | Marine sediment archaeal communities from Little Sippewissett salt marsh, Falmouth, MA, United States - SSM-Form-2O | ecosystem: Environmental > Aquatic > Marine > Wetlands > Sediment ... | reverse complement strand
GCGCCACGCAGCTGACGCTCGAAGACGCCAGCGGGTTCGAGCCGGGCGACCATGTGACCGTCTACAAGACCTGCAACGAGAAGTGGATCGAAGTCCTTGGCGTGGGGGAGCGACTCCGGCATATCCGAGCGGGTAGGGAAGGTTCGGGGAAGCACGGCTGGGGATCCGGCGCCACGTACAACCACCCGCGCCAGATCGTGGCAGTCGACGGGAATACCATCACGCTCGACGTCTGCCTGCCCCAGTCCATCGTCGCGGAGCATGGCGGCGGCAACGTCCAGGAGACCGATCCACCGACACTCGCCTCGAAGTGCGGGGCGGAGTACCTGCGCATCGTGTCGAACTACGACAAGACCCAGAAGTCCCAATCCAAGAGCGCGAACTACAACAATCTCAAGGGCGGCATCTCCGTGAATGCCATGGACAGCTGGGTGCGCAACTGCACGGTCATGCACACGTGGTTGGCCGCCGTCTCGGCCGGTGGCGCCAGGTACTGCACCGTGCGCGACTGCAAGTCGATCAAGCCTGTCGGCCCGGTCCGCGGCGGGAAACGATACCCGTTCTCCATCGGCGGCAGCTTCTGCATCCTGATGCACAGGTGCTACTCCGAAGACGGACGTCATGACTTCGTGGTCGGGGCGCGCACCGAAGGGCCGAACGCGTTCCTGGAGTGCGAGGTCCCGAAGGGCGGAAACGGCGAGCCGCACCACCGCTGGGGCGTGGGCACGCTCTGGGACAACATCGTGATGCCGACCGGGGGCCTCTGCACCTTCAACCGCGGCGACTCCGGATCCGGCCACGGCTGGGCCGGAGCCAACTCGGTCTTCTGGAACTGCAATGCGGGGGGCATCATGATCTTTGATGTGGAGACCGAAGGAGAGAACAACTTCGCCATCGGCTATACCGGCGAGAAGAAGGACGAGTACGGGGCCGGCGGCCTCTACTACGCCAACACACGGGGCGGGTACTGGGGCACGCCGATGGAGGGCAAGCATTACGGCTTCGCCGCGTGTGGCAGCGGCCACATAGAGAGCCCGGAGGACCCGGTCGAGCCGCGCAGCCTCTTCAAGCAGCAGTTGATCGACCGCATCGGCAAGGCCAGGGCGGAGGCCGCGCTGAAGTAGCGCTTTACGGAGGACGAGGCTCGCAAGGCCCCGTGAATAGAGATGGCAACTGCTCGAACCCAAAAGGTGAATGACTCATGAGACGAGTGATCTGTCGTGCCGCGGTTCGGTGTGGCGGCGCATTGCTGGCTGTTGTGCTCGTGGGAGCAGTGATTCAGGCAGGCGACAAGGCCATGGACGCGAACACGGTTCTCCTCTGGCCCGACGTTCCCGAACTCAGTTCACCGGCAAAGATGGGAAAGGCGCAGAGACGGGGCGACAAGACCCGCGTGTATGATGTCAAGACTCCGCACCTGAAGGTCTTTCCCGGACCGAAGAGCGCCGCGCCAACGCCTGCGGTGATTCTCGTGCCGGGAGGAGGGTACGGTAAGCTCGTCCCTTCCGTTCATTGGCCGATTCAGAAATGGTTCCACGAGCAGGGCGTGCGCGCATTCATACTGATGTATCGCTGTCCTGCCGGCAAAGCTGACAAAGGAACACTGCAGGATATTCAGCAGGCCATGAAGATCGTACGCGCCAGGGCTAAGGAGTGGAATGTCGACCCCAAGCGTGTCGGTCTTCTCGGCACATCGGCAGGCGGTCACCTGAGCGTACGGGCGAGCGTGGGATACAAAGATGCCAGCACCAAGCCCGACTTCACGGTCCTGCTCTATCCTGCCTATCTTCGCCATAGGGGGACGGGGAAGCTCGGCGATTGGTGTAGGATCCCCCGTGATATCGCGCCGACGTTTCTCACGGCGGCCAAAGACGACACGAAGCACTTCCCAAACAGCCCGGCCTACGAAGAGGCCCTCAAGAAGGCCGGGGCCTCCGTTAGCAGTCTATATTTCGAGACAGGGGGCCACAGTTTCACCGTAGGCAAGCCCGATTCGGTCTCAGCCTGGTCGGATACCTGTCGTGCGTGGCTCAAGGAGATAGGGATTCTGCGATAGCGCACCCGTGCAACGGTGAAGCATCAGAAGCCTCTACCGAAGGGTTTACCATGGCCGCGTTTCCGCCTCTTGCCGCATTGGCCTCAGCCGCATTGCTGATCTCGTGTTCGGGAGAGGCCCCGAAGAAGGCGGAGACGACTCCGGAGAAGAGCGATGCGAAACAGAAGGAACCGATTGTGAACGAAACAGACACGAAGGTCCTCTTCGAAGACGCCATGGTCGCCGACTGGCAGAAGAACTGGTTCCTCGATGGAAAGAACGCCACGCTGGAACACCGCGACGGCGGCCTCTACTTCGCGGCCGGTACGATCACGAAGGCGATGGATCGGGAGAAGTACCACGCCCACCACGCCGTGCTCTGGACGAAGCGGGAGTTCGAGGGCGACATCGCCATCAGCTTCGAGATGAAGCGCGTCGACGCGAGCACCTACGGCACGACGCTCGTATACATCCAGGCGCAGGGCATCGGCGCGCCGCCGTACGTAGAGGACATACACGCGTGGCGAGAGCTGAGGGACGTGCCCGCCATGTCCCACTACTTCAACTACATGAATCTGCTCAGCCTCAGTCTCCGCGGAGAAATCCGGTTCAAGAGATACCCGTGGAATGACGTGGCACGGGGCACCAAGTACAAGACGGTGCTCGTGGAGCCGATGCACGAGTATGACGGCATCGAGTCGGGGAAGACGTACCGCGTCGAGATAGAGAAACGAAATCCCTCACTCACGATCAGACTGTACGACCCCCACACGGGGGCGCGTTTCTCGGAGTGCACCTGGGACGCGTCCAAGGGCATGGAAGACCGGCCGGTTCGTTTCATCGAGAAGGGCCGCATTGGCCTGCGGCACATGTCCACCAGGCAGCACGTCTATCGCAACTTCAAGGTCAGTCGACTGTGAGAAGACGGCCGGCTCACCGGGAGGTGCGCCCTCCCAACGGCAACGCCACTCGCAAAGGAAACTACCCATGTCATACGAATCGATCTATCAGAACATCATGGACCTGCCGGTATTCGACACCCACACGCACCTGGAGACGGGGTGGCGGCAATCGACCAAAGGTCTCTACGCCCGCAACTTCTTCGACATTTGCCGCTACTTCTGGTTCCAGCGGGAACAGCAGGCCGCGGGGTACTATCCCGCCGAGGTAAAGGACGGTGAGAACGAGGTCACGCCCGAACGAGCGGAGGAACTGCACGAGGCGCTCCGTCGCATCCGCAACACGTACTGGACGCGGACCGTGATGGAGGCGATGGAGAACCTCTACGGGATTCGCCCGGACAGCGTCGATCGCATCCTGGAACTCTCGGAGGCGATGGGCAAGAACCTCTCCAATCGCGAGTGGGGCAACCAGGTGTGCGACAAGATCGGAATCCGCAAGACGGTGATGGGTCCGGGCGGAACGCCTCAAGGCACCGTGCTCGACGCCGATGTCGACCTGATCGCCGACCGCATCGTCCGGGTTCCGGCCTACCGCTTCGGCAAGGCCCTGAAGGGCTTCGACGAGGTCGATGCTCACCTGAAGGTGGACGAGTTCAAGGAACAGATCAAGGCGCAGGTCGAATCATACCGCGCCTCCGGGTACCGCGCGGTCCGGGCGGCCTGGCCGTTCCTCAAGGACGAGACCGGCGCTACGCAAACTGATTTCTCCGCGGAGGAACTGAAAGACAAGGCCAACCTCTCGCAGCACCTGGGCCATTTCCTCTTCCGGCTTCTTGAAGAGCACGGCTCCTGCTTGCAGATCTTTTTCGGCATGGGCCGCAGCGGGGCACAGAACGACACCACGCACGTGTCGTCCATGCACGGCATCTTCAAGATGTATCCCGGGCTCACGTTCAATCTCTTCTGCGCCGCCGAGCTCAGCTCGCTGGACATGGTGCAGGCCGCGCGGATCTACCCGAACGTGTACCCGGGCGGCTTGTGGTGGTTCACGTTCCGGCGCAGCGTATACGAGAGCAACATGCAGTACCGTGTGGAGGCGCTGCCGGCCAGCCGCGCCAGCTTCGTCGCTTCCGACGCGCGCTGCATCGAGTGGTCCTACATAAAGATCCTGCTGATCAAGAAGGTCATGGCCCGCTTCTTCCACAACCAGATCGAGGAAGGCTGGCTGGACGAGGACGCCGCGCTGTATACCGCGCGGCACTGGCTCCATGATACGGCCGAACAACTCTACTGCCCGGAGTAGAGCTTTGCGGTGCGGCAACATCCGTCGAAGGGCCCAGTTGTGCATAGGGAACTGAGTCTCATCATGATTGTCTTTGCAGGTATGGCTGCGGCGGGTTCGGAATACCACGTCTCGCCCTCCGGGAAGGACGCCAGTCCCGGAACGCGGCGCGAGCCGTTCGCGACACTGGCCCGGGCGCAGCGCGCCGTTCGTGACGACCCCGACCGCGGGAAGAAGCCGATCACGGTTGTGATCTCGCAGGGGACGTACTATCTCGATGCCACGCTCGTCTTCACCCCCGATGACTCCGGGTCAGCGAAGGCGCCGGTCACGTACACGGCCGCGGCGAACGCAGACGTGGTGATCAGCGGCGGCATGAAGCTCGATCTCGACTGGCGGCCGTACCGGGACCACATCCTCGAGGCCCGGACGCCGGCCGGCATCGAGATCGACCAGCTCTTCGTCAACGGGCTGCGCCGGCACATGGCCCGCTACCCCAACTACGACCCGGACGCCCGACCGTACAACGGAGCGGCGGCGGACGCGTTCGCGCCGTCACGCGCACGCACCTGGGAAGATCCCCGAGGCGGCTACATCCATGCGATGCACCGGAGCCATTGGGGCGGCTACCACTATCGTATCACCGGCAAGAAGGACAACAACGAAGTCACATACGAAGGCGGCTGGCAGAACAATCGCCAGATGGGCATGCATAGAAAGCACCGCTTCGTCGAGAACATATTCGAGGAGCTCGACGCCCCCGGCGAGTGGTATCACGACGGGAAGGAGCGCACGCTCTACTACTTCCCCGACGAGGGCGTCGACGCCGGGGCCGCGACCTTCGAAGTCGTGCGGCTGAGGCATCTCATCGAAATCCGGGGCTCACGACCGAAGCCCGTGCGATATCTCAACATCGTCGGCCTCACGTTCAGGCACGCGGCGCGCACGTTCATGGAAACGAAGGAGCCGCTCTTGCGCAGCGACTGGACCATCTACCGCGGCGGCGCGGTCCTGGTCAACGGCGCCGAGGACTGCGCCATCGCCGAGTGCGAGTTCGACCAGGTCGGCGGCAACTCGGTGTTCGTCAACAACTACAACCGACGCATCACGATCACGGGGTGCCACATACACGGCGGCGGGGCGAGCGGCGTATGCTTCGTCGGCAACCCGGACGCGGTGCGCAACCCGAAGTTCGAGTATGGGCAGCGCAATTCGTACGGGCGCATCGACCTCACCCCCGGCCCGAAGACCGACGACTACCCGGCCGACTGCCTGGTGGACGACTGCCTCATCCACACCATGAGCGTCGTCGAAAAGCAGGCGACGGGCGTGCAGATCTCGATGTCCAGGGGGATCACGGTGCGGCATTGCTCCATCTACGACCTGGGCCGCGCCGGCATCAACATCAGCGAAGGCACGTTCGGCGGGCACGTCATCGAATTCTGCGACGTCTTCGACACGGTCCGCGAGACGGGCGACCACGGCAGCTTCAACTCCTGGGGGCGCGACAGGTTCTGGCGGCTCAACGGCGCGCCCGACGATGAGCTGCCCGAGCTCTCCGGACTGGACACCGAGACCACCGTCATCCGCAACAGTCGATGGCGCTGCGACCACGGGTGGGACGTCGACCTCGACGATGGGTCGTCGCACTACGAGATATACAACAACCTGTTCCTGAGGGGCGGCCTGAAGCTGCGAGAAGGGTTCTACCGCAAAGTCTACAACAACATCGCGGTCAACAACTCCCTGCATCCCCACGTGTGGTATCCCAAGAGCATGGACGTCGTCACCGGCAACATCTGGATGGGTCCGTACCGGCCCGCCCGCATGCCCGGAACGTGGGGCAAGGAGGTCGACAGGAACCTCTTCACGCGCGCCGAGGACCGGGACAAGTTCAGGAGCAAAGGGTGCGACGCCAACTCACTCGTTGGCGACCCCTTGTTCGTCGACCCCGCGAGCGGCGACTACCGCGTCAAGGACGGCTCACCCGCGCTGAAGGTGGGCTTCAAGAACTTCCCCATGGATCAGTTCGGTGTGCGCACGCCGGCGCTGAAAGAGCTGGCCCGCACGCCCGTGCTTCCTGCGGTCCGCGGTTCATCCCCCGCGCGGGAGGCGGTCGTCGCGTCGTCGTACTGGCAGGGGACAATGGTACGCGCGCTGTCGGGTGAGGAGTTCTCCGCGTTCGGCGTGAGCAAGGAGGAAGGCGGAGTCCACCTGATCGCCGTGCCCGCCGGTTCGCTCGCGGCGCAGGCGGGATTGCAGACGGGCGACGTCGTGCAGGCGGTCAACGGGGCGAGCGTCGGCACGGTCGAGCGTCTCCTCCGAACGACCGACGCCGCCGAGGGCAGGCCGCTGGCGATCACGTACGTCCGCGCTCAGGACGCGCGCGAAGCGGTGATGGCGCGCTACGTATACGTCGTGACAGAGACGTCCGACCGCGAGTTCGACCGCCTGGGCGTGCTCCCGGCCGACGACGTGGCCCCGATCCGCCGGCTCACCACGACGCCGCGCACCGTCAACGAACCCGTGGCGACCTTGACCGACGGCAAACTGGCGAAGAACTACGGCCCCGTCTTCCGCAACGGAGTAACTGACGGCATATGCAGAGCGGACCTGGGGTCGGCGACGCCGGTCGCCGAGATACGGACCTGGTCGTTCAACATGCGCGGCAATCGCGGCCGTCAGAACTTCGTGCTGTTCGCGGCCCCGGAGAGCGGCACGCTCTCGCCGATCACCACCGTCTCGACGGGGAAATCTGCGGACTTCACCGCCACCGGTGTGAGGATGAGTGACGGCAGCGCCCTCGGCACGTTCCGCATCATCGAGTGGCGCGTCCGCCCGGTGAGCAAGAGCAACGAAAACACCGCGCTGCAGGAACTGCAGGTCGTAGCCTGGCGGCGTGAACGCCCATAAGTGCAGGGAGCGAGTAGAATGCTGTCGATTCGTTCATGCGAAGCCCGGTGCATCCTCACCACGCTCGCCATCGCGCTCGCCGCGGGCACGCACGCGACCGCGGGGGACACCGTCGGCTGGCGCACGGACGGCACCGGCCGCTATCCCGACGCCCGCCCTCCGGCGCGTTGGTCCGCGACTTCCGGCGTCGCGTGGAAGGTCGGGCTGCCCGACTGGGGCAACGCATCGCCGGTCGTCGTCGGCGGGCGCGCGTTCGTCTGCGCCGAGCCGGCGACGCTCATCTGCATCGACCTGGAGCGGCGCAGGATCGCATGGCAGAAGGCCAACGACGATCTGACCGACAGGAAGCCAAAGACGCATAGCACCAACGGCTACTCGAGCTACACGCCCGTCTCCGACGGCCGGCGCGTGTACGTGGCCTACGGGCTGGGCGTGGTCGCATGTTGCGACCTGGAGGGCAACAGGACGTGGGGCCTCGAACTGGCCGCGCCCGACCACGCCTATGGCGGCAGCACCTCGCCGATCCTCGTCGGCGGCCTCCTGGTCGTGAGGTTCCGCGACCTGGTGGCGCTCGACCCGGCTACCGGCCGCGAGCGGTGGCGCGTGAAGACGAGGCAGGCGTTCGGCACGCCGGTGATCGTCGAACTCGACGGCGTGCTGTACGTCGTCTCGCCGCGCGGCGATATCATCCGCGCCGCCGACGGCCGACTCGTCGCGAAGGATATCTTCGGCCCCGACGCGGACAAGTTGCAGCACCGGTTCAACTCGCCGGTGATAAACCGGCGGCGGGTGTACATGGTCGACGGCTACAACAAACAGAAGGTCGGCATGGCCGCCTGCGTCGAGCTGCCGGCGACCGCGCGCGAACTCGACGCGGGAAACGTGAGGCTCGTCTGGACGAACACGCAGCTCTTGAAGGACCGCTACTATGCCTCGCCGGTCTATCACGACGGCCTGGTCTACAGCGCCACCAAGCGCGGCCAGGTCGTCGTGCTCGACGCGTCGACCGGGGCGGTCGTCTATGTGGAGCGGGTGCGCCTCGGCGGCACGGTCTATCCCAGCCTGTGCCTGGCGGGCAACGCGATGTACCTCGGCTCGGACTCCGGCAGGTCGATCTTCTTCGAGCCCGGCAGGCGGTTCGAAGAGATCTCGCGATGCGAGCTCGAGAAGTACCGCGGCACGCCGGTCTTCGCCGGCGGCACCGTGTACGTGCGGGGAATGGACAACTTCTACGTGATCGCCGCGCATCGCGACCAGGATCGAGAGGAGAGAATCCCGTGACTACGCCGATTGGCCACGTGTGCATCGATACGGGAATCAGCCCGATCGACCCCGAGGCAGTGCACCATGCCAGGCTTGCCAGCGGCGCCACGATGCCCGTGGCCGCGTTCGGCACGTTCCACTCCGACTGGGCCCAGGCGTACATGAAGGATGCCACCGTCGAAGCCATCCGTCTCGGCTGGCGCCATATCGATACGGCGCGCGCATATGAGAACGAGGACGTGGTCGGCGAGGCGATCCGCGAGGCCGTCCGCCTCGGCTACATCGGATCGGCCGATGACCTGTTTATCACCGGCAAGCTCTGGAACGGGCACATGGCGCCGCGGGACGTGGCGCCGGCGCTCGAGTCCACGCTCGAGGCCCTCGGCGTCGAGAAGATCGACATGTACCTGAATCACTGGCCATGGCCCAATGTTCACACGCCGGGTTGTCAGGGCGACCATCGCAATCCCGATGCGGTGCCGTATATCCACGAGGCATTTCTGGAGACCTGGCATGAGCTGGTGAAACTCAAGAGAGCGGGCAAGGTCGTTGATATCGGGACATCCAATCACACCCGGGCGACCATGGAGCTGCTACTCCGCGATGTGGCCGAAGACGAGCGGCCCGTGCTGAACCAGATGGAGATGCACCCGCTGTTCCAGCAGACCGAGTTGCGGCGCTGGTTCGAGTCCGAGAGCATCGTCTGCACCGGGTACATGGCCATGGGCTCTCCCCACCGGCCGGCGCGGGATACCTTCAAGGAGCATCGAGCCGACATGCAGGATCCGACACTGCAGGCCATCGCCAGCGAACGGGGAGTCGCGCCGGCACGGGTCTGCCTCAGCTGGGCGGCCCAGCGCATGAACAGGAGCGGCGGCTATGTGGTCATGGCCACCCGCTCGGACAGGATCCGGGACAACCTGCAGTGCGCCACCGAGGATCTGCTCTCGCCGGAGCAGCTGCTGCGCCTCTCGGGCGATGACACGCCGGAGCATCCTGGCATCGACGCGAACAACCGCCTGATATGGGGACAGGTGTTTCTCTGGCCCGAGGCGGACGGCGACTGGCGCGTGCTGTGGGATGACAGCCAGGTATTCCTCTCCCGCGAGGGCTACCAGGTCTTCAAGGAATCGTGGGAGCGGCATCATCAGGTGCAGGTGGAGACTACCTACCGGCGCGCGACATGAGAGAAGCCGCGATGCTCGACAGCCCGATCGATACCGCACTGCGCGAAGCGGGATATGGAAGCCCGAGTATACCATGCAGAACCCGAACATCATCCTGATACTCGCCGACGACCTCGGGTACGGCGACGTGGCCTGCTACAACAGTGAGTCCAAAGTGCCGACGCCAAACCTGGACGCCCTCGCGAAGCAGGGCATCTCGTTCACCGACGCGCACGCGCCGGCGACGGTGTGCACGCCCAGTCGCTACAGCGTGCTGACCGGACGCATGGCCTTCCGCACGGGCATGCGCGGCGTGTTCACCGGCGCCGGCGGGCCGTGCCTGATCGAAGAGGGGCGGCTGACGCTCCCGGGCATGTTGCGGGAGAGGGGATACGCCACCGCCTGCTTCGGCAAGTGGCATGTCGGTCTGTCTGTCCCCGACAAGGACGGCAACCCGATCAACGAGAACGGCTTCGAGCCGGTGAAGCGCATCGACTACTCGCGCCCGATACCCGACGCTCCCGTCCACCGGGGCTTCGACCACTTCTTCGGCACCGCGTGCTGTTCGGGCACGGACTACCTCTACGCTTTCATCGAGGGCGACCGCATCCCGGTGCCCCCCACCGGCGTTCTGGACAAGGGATCGCTCCCCAGGCACCCCTACGCCAATGACAACCGGTCCGGCCTGATCGCGCCGGGGTTCGACATTCAGGAACTCGACCAGGTCTACCTTCGCAAGAGCATCGCCTTCATGGAAGGCCACGTAGCGGCCTCCCCCGACAGGCCCTTCTTCCTCTATCACCCGACCAACGCCGTGCACCTGCCCTCCTTCGCCTCCGGCGCATGCCGGGGCAAGACCGACGTCGGGCCGCACGGCGACTTCATCTTCGAGTTCGACTATGTCGTGGGCCGACTGCTGGACACGCTGGATCGGCTGGGCATCGCCGACAATACCCTCGTCATGGTGACGAGCGACAACGGACCCGAAGTCACCAGCGTCTACCACATGCGACGCGATCACCAGCACGACGGCGCGCGGCCCTGGCGCGGCATGAAGCGCGACCAGTGGGAAGGCGGACACCGCATCCCCTTCATCGCCCGATGGCCGGAGATGATCGCGCCGGACACCCGGACCGACCAGACGATCTGCCTCTGCGACATCATGGCGACCTGTGCGTCCTTGGTCGGCGCGGGGCTCCCTCACGAATCGGCCGAAGACAGCTTCGACATGCTCCCCGTCCTCACGGGCGCGCAGGCCGAGAACGAGCCCGTTCGTCGACACACGCTGCACCAGACGAATAATCTCGCCCTGGCCATCCGCAAGGGCCCGTGGAAGTACCTCGACCACGCCGGCTCGGGCGGGAACGACTACGAGACGAACGCCCTGCTTGCGGAGTTCGCTCTGCCGGAGAGCGCGCCCGGCGCCGCAGGACAGTTGTACAATCTGGACGACGATCCCGGCGAGACCACCAATCTCTACTTCGAGCATCCGGAGATCGTGACTGAACTGCGGACGCAGCTGC
>Ga0272442_10011004_pt1 | contig 11084 bp, 6 predicted proteins | sample SSMForm2O_FD_200262 | JGI IMG/M metagenome (GOLD analysis project Ga0272442, IMG submission 200262) | Marine sediment archaeal communities from Little Sippewissett salt marsh, Falmouth, MA, United States - SSM-Form-2O | ecosystem: Environmental > Aquatic > Marine > Wetlands > Sediment ... | reverse complement strand
AACTCGACGAGTTTTCCCACGTACATCACAGCCACGCGATGGCAGAGATGTTCCACCACGGACAGGTCGTGGGCGATGAAGAGAAGGGTGAGGCTAAACTGTTCTTTGAGGTCGGACAATAGATTCAGGACCTGGGCTTGAACGGATACGTCCAAGGCGGATACAGGCTCGTCCGCCACGATTAGTCGAGGATAAACCACCAAGGTTCTTGCAATTCCGATGCGTTGCCGTTGTCCTCCGGAGAACTCATGCGGATAGCGTCCCATGGAGCCTGGGTCCAGTCCCACGGCCCTCATGATTTGGTCCACTTGTTTCTCTAGGCTTTTTCCCTTCGCCAATCTCTGGATCTTCAAGGGCTCGCCGATGATGTCTTTCACGGTAAGGCGAGGGTTGAGGGAACTGGAGGGATCCTGAAAGATCATCCTCAGCTCCCTTCGAAGGGGTTTCATCTCTCTTGAAGAAAGAACGGCAAGATTGACTCTGTCGCCGTTGGCTTTCCTGAACCAAATCTCTCCCCCTGTGGGATCGTAGAGTCGAAGGATGGAACGTCCCGTGGTGGTCTTGCCGCACCCGCTCTCTCCCACGAGTCCCAACACCTCTCCCTCCCTGACCGTGAAGGAAACCCCATCCACAGCCCGAACCTGTCCCGCCACGCGCTGGAAGAGTCCTGATCTTAAGGGGAAGTATTGCTTCAGATCCTTCACTTCCAGCAATGGTGTCTTTTCAGTCTCAGGCACGCTATCGTTCGCCTTTCACGGTAAGCTTTTCCTGAATTCGATGTAAGCGGAGCACTTGCCGGCGGGAGAAGAAGCAGACGATGACCTTGGTGGAGCATGTGTCGTATGTAGGCAGGAGACAGCGGGCCTGTTTCGAACGGTTTGAAGACCGCTCCCACATCGAATGAACATTCGATTTCTGGGCGCGGGCTTCATTCCCGAGGTGCGCATTACGGCATTCGAGCGTACCGATGGGAAGAAGTGAGAAGACAGGCCCGCTGTCTCCTGTATCCATCCATGAAAGCCGGCAGCAAGCAAGGTCATCGTTTCCTTTCAGGTTTTGGAATAGGGATCCGCCGCATCGCGGAGCCCGTCCCCGAGAAAGTTAAATCCCAAGACAGCCACGAAGATGAAGACGACAGGCAACATGATCCAGGGGTGGCTGCCCAAGGTTTGGATGTTTTGAGCGTTGTGCATCAAGATTCCCCAGCTCACCAAGGGCGGTTGGATGCCGATTCCAAGAAAACTGAGAAGACTCTCCGCGAGAATGATGCCAGGGATGGTGAGCGTCAGGACCACAATAATGTGGCTTAGACTGTTGGGAAACAGATGCCTGAAAATGATATGCAGGTGGGATCCACCCATTTCGCGCGCTGCCAGAACAAAATCGTTTTCTCTCAGGGACAGAACCTTGCCACGGACCTCTCTAGCCATGACGGTCCACCCGAGGAGGGAGAAGATGACGGCCATGACCATGAACACCATCAAAGAATTCCAGGTTCTAGGAATCACCGCCGCCAACGCCATCCAGAGGGCGAGCTGAGGGAAACATCGAAGGAACTCGATGAAGCGCTGAATGAGCCCATCGATCCATCCTCCGAAGTAGCCAGAACAGATACCCACGACGGATCCCACGCCGATGCTGATACAGGTGGAAAAGAGGGCAAGAGCCAGGGAGATCCTTCCCGCTCGGCATGCCCGCCCCCAAAGATCTCTGCCAAACTTGTCCGTTCCCAACAAGTATAGGGTGCCGCCTTGCTCCACGCCCAGTAGATGGTAGCGACAAGGGACGCCGAGGAATCTATATTTCCAGCTCTTGACGAAAAGAAAAAGGCCATAACGTTTAGCGGTGTCTTCTCGCCAGATCGGTTCGTAGGTTTGAGGATGGTAGTCGCACACCTGTCTGTAGGTGAAGGGACGAAGGTGAAAATCGCCTTCTGAATCCACAAAATGGATGCGCTGCGGAGGGGTGAAGGAGGAGGAGAGGGAGAGCCTGTCCGGGTCGAAAGTCGAGAAGAAGTCGGAAAAAAGGGAAAGTAGGAAGAGGCACGCGATCATGAAGGCGCCCAGAAGAGCAATGCGGCTTCTTCGGAACCGCTGCCAAACCAGAGCATAATATCCTTCTCTTCCTTGACTCATGAATATCGAATCCTCGGGTCCAACACCGCCAGTAGGATGTCCGCCAAGAGATTGCCCACCACCAGTACAACGGACAAGATGAGAAGGAAGCTGCCAGCCACGTAGATGTCCTGACTGATGAGCGAGTCATAAAACATAGGGCCCATGGTGGGCAAGCTCAATACGATGGCCGCCTCCATCTCACCTTGAAGCATGTAGGGAAGGACCATGCCCTGATACATGATGATGGGGTGAAGGGCGTTGGGTACGGCGTGTTTTAAGACCACGGTTCCTTCGCGGAGTCCCTTGGACCGCGCGGTCGTCACGTACTGGGCACCCAACACGTCCAAGAGATTTCCCCGCATCACACGCATGTTTCTGGCTGTTCCGGCGAACCCTGCGATGAAGAGAACCGGCCAGATGTGCTTGGCCAGGTCCCATAGTTTGGCCCAGGACCAAGGCGCCACGCTGTATTCAGGCGAGAAAAAGGCGCCCACGTGGGTCTGCCCCAAGCCAAAGATGAGCCAATACATGATGATCAGAGCCAGAAAGAAGCGCGGAACGCCCATTCCAATGAACGCCACCAGCGTGGCAAGATTGTCACCCAAGGAGTACTGACGGGTGGCCGAGTAGATGCCTATGGAAAGCCCAATGAGGGTGGAGATGGCGTGTGCTCCGAGAGCGATGAGAATCGTTCTCGGGAGGCGCTCCAGGATCAGTTCGCCCACATCTTTCTTGTAGGCGAATGAGTAGCCGAAACTGCCCTTGGTCACGATGCCTTTCAGCCAGTTGAAATACTGAACAGGGATCGGCTTGTCCAGTCCGTATTGCGCTCTCAGCTTGTCCGCTTGCATCTGGGCTTCGTGTTCCGACATTCCTCCCCTGTTGATGAGATCTTCCTTGTACTTGCTGGCGAAGTCCCCAGGAGGTAGTTGAATGACCAGGAAGCAGACCACGCTGATCGCCAGGAGGAGCGGAACAGCCGTAAGGAGTCTCCTGAACAGGTAAGAGATCACCCCTGCCTCCCCTGGTAGAGTGGGATCATGTCAGGCATGATTTCCTTGACCCGTTCCTCCGGCGGAACCCAAATCCGTTCCGCCATGACATTGTTCCAGGTCCATTGATGCAGGAACGCAGGCGCACCCGCGGGGATATTTCTGAAGCGCTTCGCCAAGGCCAGTCCGTATCTCCCCACCACCAGCCCGATGCTATAGAGGTTCTCTGTGTAGATGCGATTGTATTCCCCGATGAGTTCTCTGCGTTTGGATGGACTTGGCTCTCGACGGAACGCCTCCACGACTCGAATGAGTTCCTTTTCAAACGCTTGGAGGTGTCTCGGTTCCTTTCCTTCTCTATGCCAGGAAGGGGCTTCTTTCTGGATGGGAGCCAGATCGAGCGCCCTGGAGAAGGGGACCGCGTAGTCTTGTCCCATCCTCGAGACCCGCATTTCCCATCGTCCGTTTTCATCCGCGTCCCTCATTCCCGTGGTCTCCACGAAGCGCAGGTGGACTTGTATACCGATGTTGTCTAGAAGCGGGACCATGGCTTCGGCAATGGCGGTGGCCGCTGGAGTTTCGGCGGTGGTGATCAAGGCAATCATGAGCGTGTCTCCGCTCAAAGGACCACGCGTCCAATTGAGAAAGCCGTCCCCATCGGTATCCTCAAAGCCCAGATCAGCCAGGAGCGCTTTCGATTTGAGGGGGGAGTAGGGGTAGTAGACCGCTGTCTCTCGGTCGAAGTACGGGGAACCGGGATAGAGTCCTCCCGGCCAGGGACGCAGAAAAGGTCCTCTCACAATTACATTGCACAGTCCCTCTCTATCGATCGCCTGGGAGAGGGCCCGACGGAAACGGACGTCTCTGAAGAGCGTTCGCATGGCGGCGTCTCTCTCCGTTTTCACGCCAAGGGTGGCGGACTGGTTCAAAAAAAGGGAAAAGCCCAGGGTTTCCGGGCCCCATTCCACCTGAAAATGGCAGTGGGGGTCTTGGAGTCTCTTGGTGGTTTCTACGAAAGAACTGGGGTTTTCAAGGTTGGAATGATCGGCCGCTCCTGCCAGCGTCCTGAACGTTCTTTCGAGTCCCGTCCCAGCCTTCTCAAAGACGACCTCGTCGAGATAGGGAAGCTGTTGCCCCTTCTCATCCACCTTCCAGTAGTAGGGGTTGCGCCGCATGACTAACAACTCGTCCGTTTTGTAATGGACAGGCACCCAGGGGCCCAAGACGACAGGGGGTAAGTCTTGTGGAGGCAAGCAATTTTCAAAGCTTACGTAATCCGCTTTCTGATTGTATTTGGGATGATGAGGACGCAGCACATGGGCGGGGGAGACCGAAAAATCCAGCGCATCCATTTGAAAGAGAAGTTGGACAGGGAAAGGCGCTGGGAACGTCCATTGGATGGTATATTCGTCCAATGCGACAAGGTGAATGTCTTTTCCCTCGATTTGCCAAGACGTCCTGGAAGTCCAGTGACGAACATTGGGGTCCAGGATCAGGTCCTCCCAGGTGAACATTACGTCATCGCTTGTGAAGGGGTGGCCGTCTGACCATCTTGCTCCCCTAATCAGACCCATGGTGAGCTTCGTGCCGTCCTCGGACCAATGCCAGTCTTTGGCCAGGTTGGGCAAAGGATCGGGAGCATCGCTTCTGAGAAAGATGGGACCTGATCGAAGGAGCGGCTCCTGCACGATTCCATTGATTCCGAACCAGCCTTGGGTCTGTCCTGCTCCCCAGTTCCAGCCTTCGGTGGGACAGGCGCTCACGTCCCTCCACACTCCTCCGTATTGTCCCAATCCAGACGACATGGACGAGGCGAGAAGGACTTGTGGCTCTTCGGGGAGGCGTTTTTTCACCGGAGGCAGTTTCCCTTCCGCTACAGGACGGTCCAAACAGTCCGCCTGGCTGTAAGAGGGAAGCTTCTTGTAAACGAGAATGGCCTGCAACGGATAGGCGACCTTTTCACCAGCCAGATCCTTCTTGGCTTCGGGAAAAGGAATAGGATCTCCTTCGCCTGAGTCTGTTGGGGTCATAGTGTCCTCATGACCTTCAAGGGGGGGGGGGTCCCCCAAGAAGGCCAAAGCCACACACAAGGCAATGAGTCCCAGCGTCCCTCTGAGAAGGAGTCCAGGAGTTGACCTCGACGTTGGGCTTCTCCTCATGTCCTCACTCCTCTTCCCGGTAGAGCCAACACGAAACCAGATGTTCCTTTTCTGACTCGACGAGAGAAGGGCTTTTCCTTTCACAACGCGGCAGACGGCGAGGGCATCGCGGATAGAAGGCGCAGCCAGAAGGCGCGTCGGACGGAGAGGGGACAGTGCCTGATATGGGTTCCAATCTCTTCCTTCGTTTGCCAAAAACAGGTACTGAATGGAGGAGTCCTTGGGTGTAGGGATGAAGAGGACGATGAAAGAGTGCCCGGGTAGGCGCTGACTCCACCACTCTGCCCAGATACATGACGGACACGCTATGCGCCACCTGAGCTACTACGCCCAAGTTGTGCGTGATCAACAGAATTGCCGTGCCCAACTCCGACTGGAGTTGGCGCATTAGGTCCAGGATGCGCGCCTGTACGGTGACGTCCAAAGCTGTGGTTGCCTCGTCCGCGATGAGCAGACTGGGATGACAGGCCAGAGCCAGAGCGATCATGACTCGCTGCCGCATGCCCCCGCTCAACTGGTGGGGATACTCCTTGAGTCTCTGTTTGGGGGCTCCGATGTGAACCTGACTCAACATCTCCAAGGCCCGATCCATGGCTTCTCCTTTTCCCACATTCTGGTGGAGTCGTATGCTTTCCGCGATCTGGGATCCCACGGTGTAGAGGGGATTGAGGGAGGTCATGGGTTCTTGGAAAATCATCGAGATTTCCCCTCCGCGAAGGGAACGCATAATGTTTCCTTGGCAGGGAAGGCGGGCCAGATCCAAAGGCTTTCTCCGTTGCCCAGAGAAAAGGATTTCTCCGGAAGTAATTTGGCCGGGAGGACTCGGAATGAGACGCATAATGGAGAGGGCGGTGACGCTTTTCCCGCAGCCGCTTTCCCCCACGAGTCCCATGGTTTTTCCAGGATCAATCTTTAGATTGACGCCTGCAACGGCTGGCACGTGGAGATTTCGCATGCGAAAGTCCACGCGGAGGTCGAGGATCTCCAAAAGCGGAGCGGCTGCGCTGGAAACGCCCATTTCATCCGTTGCAAACGCTGGCATCGGTTTTGGATTACTCCGCCAGTCTCTTGAGGAGCCAAGCCATGTTCTTTCCGAGCGTGACCATGGTGTCCATTCCTTCCTCGTCCTCCTCCACCTCTCCCTTTAGCTTTCCGATGCCCATGTTCCAGTAACTCGATCCCGGTACGATCATCTGGGCAATTAGGAAGAAGTGGTTGATGGAGTCGAAGACGTTAACGGATCCAGCGCGTCGTACGGCCACCACAGCGGCACCCACCTTCCGCTGGAAGAGTTCGCCGTTTGCCCTGGCCACGTAGAATGCTCTGTCCATGAGCGCCTTGAGTTCAGGGGTGATTCCCGAGAAATAGGTGGGCGAGCCGAAAAGGAGGCCGTCTGCCGTTTTCATTTTGTCCAAGTAGTCGTTTAAGGAATCCGATTCCACCGCGCAACGGCCGTCCTTTCTCTCATAACACTGACCGCACGCGGTGCATCCGCCGACCCTTCCGTCTGCAAGAGAGATGATCTCGGTGTCGATGCCTTCATCTTGGAGCGCTTTACAAGCGGTTTCCAGAAGACGAGCGGTGTTACCATTCTTGCGAGGACTCCCATTGAATGCCACAACCTTCATGACGGCTCCTTCCTTCCTTTAGGCTTGACCCCCTTTGGCGGCGGTTCAGAGAACCTTGTCAACAGGTCTACGGGTCTCTGTCTCCTCGACTCAGGGCCAGTCTCCAATCGGGTTCAGTGAAAACTTAGACGCATGGCACATGGTATCAGGCTACTTTGCGCCCCTCAAGAGAAAGGGCGCGTTGGTCTCGCAAAGTATGCGGACCTATAGGGGAGTGGCTGGACAAAGAAGCAGGGCAGGGAAGTCAACTTAAACGGCGATGACCAGTTCAGAGAAAGCCGTCGAAATACTTTTCATCGTTTTTATTGGAAACGCTTCTAGCTTTTTCTAGGAAATTTCCTCTTGCTTTCCATTTGTTTTGGTAGTATCTTCAAGCCTTTGGGTGAACAGATAAGGCCTTGGTGGGAGGACCACGATCATGGAAAAGGGGTCTTTGGAGGATCAGGAAGAAGTCGTACAGAAGAGACTGTGTCAGATTGAACGGGTCTTTGAAGCCGCGCCGGACGGGATCCTGGCTACCTCCAAGGAGAACAAGATCCTGTTGGCCAACAAACGTGCCGCTTGTCTGTTGGGGGGCGAATCGCCAGACGACCTTTTGGGAAAGAGCATACTCGACTTGATAAGTCCAGAAGACAGGGAGCGGGCCCACATCGACGGCTGGGGTTTCTTGGCGTGGTATCCATTCCTTCTCACTTCTTATCGGATGTTGGGCAAAGAGGCAAAGGTCATTTCCTTTGAGGTTTGTCGCAGCGTTTTTGGCGAGGAGACCGAAGAAGAGATGCTTTGGATCTGGACGCTTCGCGAAGGGGCGGAAAGAGAAACCATGATCCGAGGACTCTTAGATCAGTTCGAGGGGGAGCGGGAGAGAATGGGGTGGGATCTCCACGACGGAATTAGCTCACGCGTGCTGGGAGTGGCCTTCTTTCTGGATTCGCTGGAGAAACGCTGGACGCGCGGTGAGGTCTCTTTTTCCGAAATTGCCGACATGGCCGAGGAGCTGCGGAACGTCGCGAGAGCGACTCGCTCCCTGATACACCATTGGTCTCCCCTCATGGGGACGCCTGACGCTTTGACAAAAGGCCTGCGGGAACTCGCGAAAAAGATTTCACATCAGTACGCTATCTCATGTTCCGTGGAAGAGGAGCTAGAGGTGTCTATCTCAGATAAGGATAGGGCCACGCATCTCTACCGAATCGTTCAGGAAGCGGTGAACAATGCTGTAGTTCACGGAAAAGCGAAGCATGTGGAGATTCGTTTAAAGAAGCTGCCTGACGGCAGGGCGGAACTGATGGTCAAAGACGACGGTTTGGGCATTTCCCAGACAGTCGATGCAACCGGGGGAATGGGCACGGCCATCATGCACTGTAGGGGACAGCGCATCAATGCCGCAGTAAACTTCCAAGAGAGGATGGAAGGCGGCACTGTAGTTCGTTGTACCTTTCAGCCGTGAGGGGGACTGCAGGGATACACAAGCGTTGCCTGGAGAAAGACAGGACCCAACAGTCCTGAAGGCGGCGGGGAATCCTCCCTTGACCAGAGTGGCCACGTAGTGAAGGTGTGGCGTCCCGCGGGGCTCTGCTCCCCTTTGAGAAGCCATTGCGGCCAAGATTTCAGGGTCCCGTTGGCGTTCCGTTCGCTGTCTTCCGCGAGGAGTTCATCTCCGATGAGGCGGTTGATCCATAGGTTGGTGACGAAGATTTCCAGGCTATTGTTCGCGGCTTTCACCCAATCCGTGATGTCCATACGGTAGGGCGGCTTCCAAAGAAGACCCAGATCCTCGCCGTTGAGTTGAACTCGAGCCATCGCGTGTACTTCTCCCAAGTCCAGATACAAACGAAGACTCTTGCTCGCCATTTTCTCAGGTAGATCGAAGCTTATCGAGTAGCATGAAGTGCCGGAGAAGTGTCTCACGCCTTCTTCCTTGCGCTCGCTGAGAGAAACCAATTCTTCCATTTGAATGGATGCGGGCGCGCCGAGTCCAGACGGAAAGGAAATCGTCCAAGAACCTTTCAGCTCCGAAGGAGGAGGAAGGCTTGACGCATCGATACTTGATACCGCGCCTGTAGCGCTTTTCACTTCATAGGTGCCCCTTTCCCATATTTCCAGTCCAGGCGATCTGTTGGAGATCACGATGGGATCCAAAGGAGAAAGGGATGGTCTTGCGCGGGACAAGACTAAGGTGTCAGGATCCTTCCCTGTGAGCCGCGTTTGTTCCCCTTCCAAAAGGTAATCCACGATCAGGGTTTTGACTACACCGAAGGCTGGATCGTCTCCTTCGGCCATCTTGGCCGCTTTGAAGCGAAATTCACCTTTCTTGACCAATTTCTCCAGCTTGTCCGTCACGTCCCGGGTCCTTTCCGGATCCTCTAGGACACCGTAGATCGCCTTCTGGACTTGGACTTGTGCGGCGTCTCTACTGAGATGTACCGTGTCAGGATCCATTCCTGTCACCCGTGCGGAGCGGTCCCCTGTCGTGAACTCTATGAGAACTGCCTTGAGGACACCTGGGGCAGGATCGCCCTTTTCGGCCAGGTCAGACACGCGAAACCGAGTTCGATTTTCGTCGGCCCAACTCTGAACGATCTGAGAGACATCCTTTGTGCGCATTGGATCGTCCAATATGCCATAGACAGCCTGGAGCACATGAATTTCACGCGGACTTTCTTTCGCCGAAAGAAGGATTTCGCCATTGCTGCTTACGGCTTCGAGAGGTTCGAAGGGCGCCTTTCCAGGCTCAAAGACGACAAACACCGATTCAAGCGACTCCAGGGTCAGAAGGATTCGGGTCGAACGGCTTTCATGGCTGAACATCGAGGGGGATGAGATCCGTCCAGTCCTTGGCCACCACAATAGAGGAACCTTGTTTTTCATCCGGAAGGAGCAAAGGGACTGTACCTTCACGGGTTCCGGATTGGTCACGAAGTAGATGTCTATGTCGCTCGATATGCGGTGAATGTGTCGGAGAGGGAGTCTGCTCGAGAACTCGGGCATCACAGCCTGTTTGGAAAGCCAATCTTCAGCGGAGATACCTGAAATCGTTTTCCCTTTGCCAAAGTGGTGCCGCTGCAATCCCTTCTCGTGAGATGCGCCCCAGAGCTGGCTCGCGAGGAGAAGGACCTCTTCATCGCACTGGGGATAACGGGACAGGCTGGGGGAACGAGTCGGGGGCGAGCCAACGACAGTCGCACCTTTGGAGACGAGATCCTTGATGCTTCGGAGTAACGTCGGAGTCATTGCGTCCCAGCTCGACAAAGCCAGTATCCTATAGCTCATGCCGTCGGGCAAGACGAGTTTTTCGGTTCGAACCGACATCCGTTTTTGGACGACTTCCGGGCTCACATTGTCGAAGGAATACCTCGTTTCTCCGTGTCCGAGAAAGCCTTGCGGCGCTGCTTCCGGATTTAGATAACAGATGTCGGCTGAAAACAGGCCTTGTCTAAGCATGTACTGGCAGCGGCTGAGATAGAGATGCCAGTCTCTTGTCTCTTCCCACCACGTTTGCGTTCTTTCGTAATGCGTGCCCCAAGGTCCCATGGTCATCCCAGGTTTCCTATTCAGCCAAGGCTGCAGGGCGTAGCGATGAACGACGAAGCGGTTAACCCCCTCGCAAAAGGCGTGGTCTCCCAAGGCCTTGATCGTAGCGGGATGCGCCAGCCAACGTTCTTGATCTGCCGCAGTGAAGGCTTCCGCGCCCACGATGCGTTTCCCATAGGTGTGCGCGGCGCTACTCATTTCCTTGCATGTTTGAAGGGCCCCGCCCCCCACCCAGAACTCGGCCATGGGCTCGTCGCACTGCCCGGCATAGGGTGCGTCCTCACAAGGACACCCGTAGGCTTCGATCGAAAGGCGCAGTCCGTGCGCTTGCGCCAAAGTTCTCAGGTGGCCGGCATAGTTCTCAGCGACCAGTTCGGAGACCGTTTGCCTGAGGTCCCACAGAAAACGCTCCGAAATCTCCAGGCTATCCACCACGCGTCCCGTAAACACGGGAAGGAAGAGGCGAATTTCGTATCCCCTCCTTGCGAAAAACTCTTGAGGCATCTCCGAGGTCCAGTTCTGTGCCCCGTTTTCCCAGCTGTCGATGTGCGTGGACACGAGCGTTTTTCCCGCCGAAGTTCCCACGTCCTCGATCAGTTTGGCCATCATGCCTTGAAAATGGGCTTCAATGCCTCGTTTGCTCAGCTTGTCGCA